>Ga0209550_10007172_pt1 | contig 10325 bp, 8 predicted proteins | sample LauGreSuBDMM15SN_2_FD_187567 | JGI IMG/M metagenome (GOLD analysis project Ga0209550, IMG submission 187567) | Freshwater lake microbial communities from Lake Michigan, USA - Su13.BD.MM15.SN (SPAdes) (version 5) | ecosystem: Environmental > Aquatic > Freshwater > Lake | place: Lake Michigan, USA... | reverse complement strand
CAGGTCCAAACCTTCAAAACATTGCAGCCGGATCAGAGTGGCGTTTTGTGATTGCGCGAGGGCCGTGGCCAGCGCGGTTTTGCCCACGCCCGCGTCGCCTTCGAGCAACAACGGACGCTGCAAAGCAGACGCCAGCCACACGGTGGTGGCCAGGTCTTCGTCGGCCAGATAGCCCGCACGCTGCAGCCGCTCGCGCAACAAGCGCTCTTCGGTGGCAGGTTGTCCGGGTTGGTCTGGCGTTGTCATGCTCAGGCCTTCTTGCCCAGCAGGCCACCGAACCAGCTTTTGACCAAGGCCCAAAAGATGGCCAAGCCATTGATTTCGCGGGCCACCAGCGGTGCAGCGGGTGCGGCTGTGCTGGTAGCAGCGGCTGCTGCCTCCGAATGGCCCGCTGCAGGTGCAGGCGAGCCCTCAGCCGCTGGCAAGGTCAGCGCGGTCTGGCGGAAGTTCTCCACAAACTGGGCCAGCAGCATGTCGGACACCTGCACCATCAGGCGGCCACCGAACTGCGCAAACTTGCCGTTCACGATCACCGCGGCCTGGCCGTTCAGCACGCAGTGCGCGGGGTTGGTCGGGTCGGCGGTGATGATCGCGGTCAGGTCCATCGAGGCGGATGAACCGCCCTTGTCAGCACCCTTGCCGCGCAAAACCATCTTGCGTTCAGCGGGCACGGCTTCGACCACGTCCACCGTGCCGCCAAACTGGGCCACAGCCGGGCCCACCTTGACCTTGACGCCGCCCTTGAACGAGGTCTCGGACAGCTGCTCGGTGATTTCGGCACCGGGCATGCAATTGGCCGTGGCCTTCAGGTCAGTGAGCAAGGTCCACGCCCGTGCGGCATCCACATCGAGCGGGTATTGTTTGTCGAGTTTGACTTCCATGGTCTTTCCTGATTACAAAGCGGCGCCGTGCTCGCGCAGCGCTTTCCAGGTGCGGAAAGCGTTGTGCGGCATGTCCAGGTGCGTGACACCCAGGTGCGAGAAGGCATCGACCACGGCTGAGGTGAAGGTGGGGATCGAGCCGACGTGTGGGGACTCAGCCACGCCCTTGGCACCCAAGGGGTGGTGTGGCGAAGGTGTCACGGTGTGGTCAGTTTCCCAGTGCGGGGTTTCCACGAAGGTGGGCAAGAAGTAGTCCATCAGCGTGTTGCCCAGCAAGTTGCCCTGCGCATCGAACGGCATTTGCTGACCCATGGCCACGGCGAAACCTTCGGTCAAACCACCGTGGATTTGGCCTTCAATGATCATCGGGTTGATGCGGGTGCCGCAATCGTCCAGCGCATAGAAGCGGCGCACCTTGGTCTCGCCCGTGGCACGGTCAATGTCGACCACGCACAGGTAAATGCCAAAGGGGAAGGTGAAGTTCGGTGGGTCGTAGTAATGCACGGCCTCCAAGCCTGGCTCCAAACCGTCTGGTGGCTGGTGGTAAGCCTGCCATGCCACATCGGCCATGGTCTTGAACTTGCTGTCGTCGCCCTTGACTTTGAAGCGGTCGACTTCCCAATCGAGGTCGTTTTCGTTGACTTCGAGCATGTGGGCGGCGATCTTGCGCGCTTTCGCGTGGATCTTGCGGGCTGCCAAAGCAATGGCGGCACCAGCCACAGGCGTGGAGCGCGAACCGTAGGTGCCCAAGCCATAAGGCGCAGTCGACGTATCGCCTTCTTCGACCTGAATCACTTCCGATGGAATCCCCAGTTCGGTGGCGATGATCTGCGCGTAAGTGGTCTGATGACCCTGACCTTGCGTGATCGTGCCCATGCGGGCAATCGCGCTGCCGGTGGGGTGGATGCGAATTTCGCACGAGTCGAACATGCCGACACCCAAGATGTCGCAGATCTTGGAGGGGCCAGCACCGACCACTTCGGTGAAGGTCACCAAACCAATGCCCATGAGTGTGGGGCTGTTGGGGTCGGCGCGTTTGGCCTTTTGCTCTTCGCGCAGGCCTTTGTAGTCCACGGCTTCAAGCACTTTGTCGAGCGCCGTTTGGTAGTCACCGGAGTCGAATTCAAAGCCGAAGGCACTTTTGTAGGGGAACTGTTCTTTCTTGACGAAGTTCTTGGCGCGGATCTCGGCCTTGTCCATGCCCAATTTTTGCGCCAACACGTCGACCATGCGCTCGATCAGGTACACCGCTTCGGTCACGCGGAACGAGCAGCGGTAGGCCACGCCACCGGGGGCCTTGTTGGTGTAGACGCCCTTGACGCTGGCGTGCGCCGCAGGAATGTCGTAAGAGCCAGAAACGATGTGGAACATGCCAGCTGGGAACTTGGTCGGGTCGGCACAGGCGTCAAACGCACCGTGGTCGGCCACCACGTTCACGCGCAGGCCAGTGATCTTGCCGTCGGCTGTGGCGGCCAATTCGCCGTCCATGTGGTAATCGCGGGCGAAGCCCGTGCTCGAGATGTTTTCGATGCGGTCTTCGACCCACTTGACCGGGCGGCCCAGCACGATGGAAGACACGATGGCGCACACATAGCCAGGGTAGATCGGCACTTTGTTGCCGAAGCCACCACCGATGTCGGGGCTGACGATACGGACTTTGGATTCTGGGATACCCGACAGCATGGACACCACGGTGCGCACAATGTGCGGAGCCTGTGAGGTGATGAAGGTGGTCAGGTCGCCCTTAACCGGGTCGTATGAGGCCACGCAACCGCAGGTCTCGAGCGGGCAGGGGTGCACGCGGGGGTAGTACATGTGCTGTGACACGGTCACTTCGGCCTTGTCAAAGGCGGCGTCTGCGGCCGTTTTATCGCCCGCATCCCAAGTGAAGATGTGGTTGTGGTGGTCGCGCTTGCCGTGAGCACCTTCGGTTTTGCCAGCCAGGTCGTCACGAATCACGGGTGCGCCGGGCAGCAGGGCGGCGTAGGGGTCCATGACCACGGGCAGTTCTTCGTATTCCACTTCCACGGCTTCTACCGCATCGGCGGCGATGTAGCGGTCGTCGGCAATGACGATGGCAACTTCCTGCATCTGGAAGTGGACCTTCTCGTCGGCCAACACCGCTGCCACGTCACCGGCCAGGGTGGGCATCCAGTGCAGTTTGAGGGGCTTCAAGTCGTCGGCCGTCAGCACGGCGTGCACGCCGGGGATCGCCAATGCAGCTTCCTTGTTGATCTTGACAATGCGGCCGTGGGCAATCGGGCTGCGCACGATGTCCATGTGCAGCATGCCAGGCATCTTGATGTCGTCAACATAGTTGCCCTTGCCTTGGATAAAGCGGGCGTCTTCTTTGCGCAGGCGCGAAGCGCCCATGCCAGCCAGCGCGAGTTCGCGGGCTTCTGCGGAAAGTACCGGTGCGTTCATGTGTGTCTCCGATCAAATGGTTTGAGCATCAAGCCGCAACGGGCTCTTGCAGTTTTTTGGCGGCGTACTGGACGGCTTTGATGATGTTTTGGTAGCCCGTGCAGCGGCACAGGTTGCCGCTCATGCCGTGGCGAATTTCGTCTTCGCTCGGGTTGGGGTTTTCTTGCAAGAAGCGGTAGGCGCGCATCAGCATGCCGGGCGTGCAGAAACCGCACTGCAGACCGTGCTCTTTGTAAAAGCCTTCTTGCACCGCGTGCAAAACACCTTTGTTGGCCAAGCCTTCCACGGTGAGCACTTCAGAGCCGTCGCACTGAATGGCCAGATGGGTACAGGACTTGACCGATTGGCCGTCGATGTCCACCGTACAAACACCGCAGTGGCTGGTTTCACAACCAATGTGCGCGCCGGTCAGATTGAGCTCTTCGCGCAAAAAGTGGATCAGCAGGGTGCGCGGCTCAACGGCTTTTTCTTCTTTCTTGCCGTTGACGGAGACGGTGATGAGTTTTTTAGTCATGATGTATTCCTTGAATTAAGCGCACAACGCCCAGGCTTTGTTGAGGGCGCGTTTGACCATTTCACCGGCCATGGCGGTCTTGTATTCGATGTCGCCACGCAGGTCTTCTGCGGGGTCGCAAATCGCGATGGCGGCTGCCACTGCGGCTTGTACGTTGGCAGCGTTGAAGGGCTTGTTCAGCAAGGCGGCTTCGGCGGCTTCGGCGTGCAGCGCTGTGGGGGCTACGTTGGTCAGCGCGATGCGCACATGGCTGACCTGGTCGCCCGTCTTGCGGATCACCACGGCACAACCGGCTGTGGCCCAGTCACCGGTTTTGCGCTTGAGCTTTTCGTAGGCGTAGCCCGTGCCTTGGGCAAAGGCAGGCACGCGGATCTCGCACATCACTTCGTTCTCTTCGAGCTGGGTCATGTAGGTGCCCAGGAAGAAGCCGTTCGCAGCCACGGTGCGGCGACCGTTCGGGCCTTCCAGCACGAACGAAGCGTCGATGGCGATCGACAGCGCGGGGTGGTCGTTGCCGGGGTCGCCGTGGGCGATGTCGCCACCGATCGTGCCGCGGTTGCGCACCTGCGGGTCAGCGATCAGCTTGGCCGCTTCGCACAGCAAAGGCACTTTGGCTTGCAGGATGGGCGAGCGGATCAGGTCGTTTTCAACCGTCATGGCCCCAATCACCACCGTGCCGCCCTCTTCGCGAATGCCCTTGAGTTCGGGAATGCGGTTGATGTCAATCAGGTGCTCGGGCTGCGCAAAGCGCAGCTTCATCATGGGCAGCAGGCTATGGCCGCCGGCCAACAGCTTGGCTTCCGAGCCCAATTGGCCGAGCAAGGCCACCGCCTCGCCAACGGTTTTGGGCGCGTGGTATTCAAAACGCGGTGGAATCATCAAGGTCTCCTGAGATTGGTTAAAACACCTAGCAGTATTTAGGAGAGTGCTTTTCCTACTAAACAGTCAGGTTTTATTCAAACTCGTCACTCGTCGGTCGATTTATTGCATGAAATGCACTTTGCTAGGCACGAGTTGCATTGATCATGCTTTTCAGGTCTCGCAATCAGGGAATGCCCTAGGTACCTCGAATCCAGTGAAAACCCTCGGTTTGGGTGTTCAAGACAAGGGTTGTCGAAGCAAGGGCTCAGCCCAAGCCCAGCGCCTCGCGCAAGCGGGCGACTTCGCTGCGTGACACGGGCACGGGTTGGGTGTTTTTGCCTTTGAGCAAGATATGGGTTTTGCTCCCTTCGCGCCCCAAGGTCTGCACCGCCCTTAAATTGACAATAAAACAGCGGTGCACCCGCATGAACTGCGCCGGGTCCAGGCGCAGCGCCAGATCGCCGATGCTCAGGTTGCAAAAGTGGTAGCCCTCTCGGGTGAGCACGCGGGTGTAGTGGGCTTGAGACTCCAGGCTCAGCACATCCTCGGTGTCCACAAACGAAACTTTTTGATCGGTCACCATCGGAATGCGCGTCAAGCGCATGTTTTTGGCGGGCGGTTCTGCTGCGGGCAATTCTTGGCTGACCACTTGGGTGACGTCGTAAAACACCAATGCAAATCCGGTGGTGTCGCCATTGACATCGCCCAGACGGCTGACCTTGATCAGCAGCACCTGCTCGGGAATGTTGATGATCATCGTCATCGGGACCGCATTGGCCATGGGGCAACCCGAGGCCGCGTCGAGCAAAAAGTTGACCTTGGGCTTGGAGCGCTCGGGGTGAAATGAGGTGACGAGTTTGTTGAAAGGCTGCTTTTCCTCTACCGGTAATATCCGGCGTGCAAAGTCATTCATCGCCAGCACGTTGCGCTTGGCATCCAGATGGATGACACCTGCTTCGAACTTCTCAAACAGGTAGAGGCTCGGGCTGGGCGTGGTTTTGGCATGCATGGTGTTGTCTCTTTCGCCGACTGAGGGACAGCTTGTCGTGTGTGTCCAGGTCACCTAAGAGCTTTGGGCTCGAAGCGACTCTAATGGGCGAGACTGTAACAACGATTGGCCAAAGAGGTGGGCACCTGCGCCTTCTCCTTGTCTGTGTCCGGTTGTCACGGTTGTACAGGCTTGGCGTGGCCAGCCCCACTCAAACGCGCTACAGTATTTTCTTTTGTGCCGCCCCAAGGAGTCCCCCCATGAACGCCCCCCTGCACCGCGAAATGCCCGAAGGTACGCTCGACAGCGCCCGCGCCCTGAACGACGTCACCCAAGCCTGGGACAGCACCATCCTGCCCGAGCTGAAAAAATACATCGAAATCCCCGCCAAGTCGCCCGCGTTTGACGCCGACTGGGCCGCGCACGGCCACATCGAGTCGGTGCTGCGCCGCGCTGCCCAATGGGTCGAGGCGCAAAAGGTGGAAGGCCTCACGCTCGAAGTCATCCAGCTGCCCGGGCGCACGCCGGTCATGTTTTTTGAAGTGGCGGCCACCCGCGCCGCCAGCGAAGGCTCGGGCCAGACGGTGCTGATGTACGGCCACCTGGACAAGCAGCCCGAGTTCAACGGTTGGCGCAACGACCTCGGTCCCTGGACCCCTGTTTATGAAGACGGCAAGCTCTATGGCCGTGGCGGCGCCGACGACGGTTACGCGGCTTACGCCAGCATCGCTGCCGTGCAGGCCCTGAAAAGCCAAAACACACCCCACCCGCGCATCGTGGGTTTGATCGAGACCTGCGAAGAGTCCGGCTCGTACGACTTGCTGCCTTATGTGGACGCGCTGCGCACCCGCATGGGCGATGTGGGCCTGGTGATTTGCCTGGACAGCGGCGCGGGTAACTACGACCAGCTGTGGCTCACCACCAGCCTGCGCGGCATGGCCAGCGGCACGCTCAAGGTGCAGATCCTCACCGAGGGCATCCACTCGGGTGATGCTTCGGGCCTGGTGCCGTCGAGCTTTCGCATCATGCGCCAGGTGCTCGACCGCCTCGAAGACAGCGCCACCGGCCGCCTGTTGCCCGCCAGCTTTCATTGCGAAGTGCCTGCCGAGCGGCTTGCGCAAGCCCAAGCCACGGCGGCCATTCTGGGCGACGAGGTTTACAAGCGTTTTCCGTGGGCACATTACGACTGCGGTGGCTCGACCAGCTTTGCGCTGCCCACTACCACCGACCCGACACAAGCCTTGCTCAACCGCACTTGGACGCCCACGCTCAGCGTGACCGGGGCCGAAGGCTTTCCGGCGCTCAAAGACGCGGGCAATGTGCTCAGGCCCTATACCGCCTTCAAACTCAGCCTGCGCCTGCCGCCGCTGGTGGACGCCGCACAAGCCGTGGCCGAGATGAAAGCCCTGCTCGAAGACAATGCGCCCTACCAGGCCAAGGTGACCTTTGAAACGAATGGCGGAGCGACCGGCTGGAACGCGCCCGACACCACGCCTTGGTTCGAGCAAGCACTCAACGCCTCCAGTCAGGCGCACTTTGGCGCAGGTGTGGGTTACATCGGGCAAGGCGGCACCATTCCGCTGATGAACATGCTGAGCGCCGGTTTCCCCAAGGCGCAAATGATGGTCTGCGGTGTGCTTGGCCCCAAGAGCAACGCGCACGGGCCCAACGAGTTTTTGCATGTGCCTTACGCCAAGAAGCTCACCGCTGCCGTGGCCGAAGTGATGGCGCGGATGCCTTGATGAATGTCACCACGCGCCCCTCCTTGCCCCGACCCCAAGTGTCGGGCCTGCATGGCGAGGCGGGCCCACTGGCGTTGTACGACTGGGCCCTGCCTGCCAGTAAACCGCTGGGCACCGTGCTCTTGGTGCATGGTCTGGGCGAACACGCCGGGCGCTACGGCGAGGTGGCGGCGCACTTGCACCAATGGGGGTTCGCGGTGCGCGCCTACGACCAGCAAGGCCACGGCCAATCTGAAGGCGCACGCGGTGACATGCTGCGGCCCGGCAGTTTGCAAGCCGATTTGTGCCGGGTGATCGACGACACGCGACAGCACCCGTCTTTGCAGGGCACACCCCTCATTTTGCTGGGCCACAGCATGGGCGGTTTGGTGGTGGCGCGCACGCTGGCCGAGGGCTTGCGCCCGGTCGATGCGGCGGTGTTGTCGTCGCCGGCCTTGGGTGCGTTCCCCAACTTGTTCCAGAAAATGCTGCTGGCCAGCCTGCCCCGCGTGCTGCCGCACCTGCGTGTGGACAACGGTCTAAAAACCGAGTTCGTGTCACGCGATCCCGATGTGGTGAAAGCCTACAAGGCCGACCCGCTGGTGCACCGCCGCATCAGCGCCGGTCTGGCGTCTTGGATTCTGACGCAGGGGGCTCAAACACTGGCAGACGCTGGGCAGTGGCAGGTGCCCACTTTGCTGCTCTACGCGGGGCAAGACCGCTTGGTCAACGCGCAGGCAAGTACCGACTTCGCGCGGGCCGCACCCGCCGCCGTGCTGCAGGCCGAGTGCTTTGAGGCCATGTACCACGAGATCTTCAACGACCTGTACCGCGCACAAGTGTTCGCCGCGCTCAAGCGCTGGCTGATGGCGCGTTTTTCTGCGCTTCCCTCTGTTTGAGCACCATCCACACCAGCGCCACACCAGTCAACGCCACCGGAAACAGCGAGCCGATGTTCAACCAAGCCCAGCCTTGTGTGGTGACCAAGGCACCTGATGCGAACGAGGTCACGGCCATGGTGGCAAACACAAAGAAGTTGATGGCCGCCTGACCCCGGTCTTTTTCGGCGGGGGTCCAGGCCTTCATGGCCAGCGTGGTGCTGCCGGTGAACAAAAAGTTCCAGCCCAGGCCCAGCAAAAACAACGAGATCAGGAACTGGTGCAACTCAACCCCGGTGAGTGCAATGCCGATGCACACAAAGTTGATGACCACGCCCACCGCCATGATTAGCAGCGCGCCAAATTTCTTGATCAGGTGGCCCGTGAAAAAGCCCGGCGCGAACATGCCGATCACATGCCACTCCAGCACCAAGGCTGCATCGTCAAAACTGAAGCCGCACACCTGCATGGCCAGCGGCGTGGCGGCCATCAGCAAGTTCATCACGCCGTAACTCAGGGCCGCAGCGGCCGCAGCCACAATGAACACCGGCTGGCGCATGATTTCGCGCAAAGGGCGGCCTGCGCTGTCCCCAGGCTTTTTGGCGGGCACTTCCGGGAATCGAATGAAGGCCATGCACACCATGGCCAAAATCGCCACGATGCCCAGCGCCATGTAAGCACCCAAAAACGGCACCTCGTACAAAGTGCGGGTGCGCGAGGCCAGGTTGGGGCCGACGATGGCACCGATCAAACCACCGGCCAGCACCAGCGAGACCGCTTTTTCCTTGAAGCCGTCCGCTGCCAACTCGGCCGCTGCAAACCGGTACAACTGACCATTGGCGCTGTAGTAACCCGCAATGACCGTGGCCGCTACCAGCAGCCAGAAGTTGTGGCTCCAGGCGGCATAAGCGGCCAGCAGCGCCGAGAAAAAAGCCACGACCAGTCCCAGCTGAAACGACACCTTGCGCCCCCAGCGCGACTGGCTCTTGGCCACCAGCCCGGTCGACAGTGCCCCACCCACCACATAGCCCATGACGGGCAAAGTCGCCATCCAGCCCAGCGGCGCCATCGACAGGCCGACCAGGCCATTGATGGCGATGAAAGTGACGTTGTTGGTGAAGAAAAGGCCCTGGCAGAGCGTGAGGAGGATCAGGTTAGGGTTCATGCAGGGCAGTTTAGGCCCAAAGGGGCCTAGCGTCTTGCCCCTGCGAGACTGCCTGGGTGGTCTGGCATGGCCCGGTAAAATCGCACCTTTGGCCAGCCCGCACGGGTTTGGCCACCACGGGGGCTCCTTGGCCACCCGCACGACCTCAGGACCCCTTGTGACCTACGCCAACGAGACCCGGCGCCGCCGGACTTTTGCCATCATTTCCCACCCCGACGCGGGTAAAACCACACTCACCGAAAAGCTCTTGCTGTTCTCGGGCGCGATCCAGATCGCCGGCTCGGTCAAGGCCCGCAAGGCCTCGCGCCACGCCACAAGCGACTGGATGGAAATCGAAAAGCAGCGCGGCATTTCTGTGGCTTCGTCCGTCATGCAAATGCTCTACCGCGACCACGTCATCAACCTGCTCGACACCCCTGGCCACAAAGACTTCAGCGAGGACACTTACCGCGTGCTCACCGCCGTGGACTCGGCCCTGATGGTGATCGACGCGGCCAACGGTGTGGAAGCGCAAACCCGCCGCCTGATCGAGGTCTGCCGTCAGCGCAACACGCCCATCATCACCTTCGTCAACAAGATGGACCGCGAAGTGCGCGACCCGCTCGACATCTTGGACGAAGTAGAACGCGAATTGGGCATGCCTTGCGTGCCCATGACCTGGCCTGTGGGCCAAGGCAAGAGCTTCGGCGGCATCATCAACCTGCGCACCAAGGCCATGACCGTGTTCGACTCCGGCAGCGAACGCCTGCCGCAAGACTTCGAAACCATCCCTTTGTCGGGTCAAACCGGGCTTGACCCATCATCCCCCCTATCACGTCATACCGGGCTTGACCCGGTATCCATGGATCCCGGATCTGCGTCCGGGATGACAATTTCCCAGTCCGGGATGACAA
>Ga0209550_10007170_pt1 | contig 10326 bp, 10 predicted proteins | sample LauGreSuBDMM15SN_2_FD_187567 | JGI IMG/M metagenome (GOLD analysis project Ga0209550, IMG submission 187567) | Freshwater lake microbial communities from Lake Michigan, USA - Su13.BD.MM15.SN (SPAdes) (version 5) | ecosystem: Environmental > Aquatic > Freshwater > Lake | place: Lake Michigan... | reverse complement strand
GCCAAACGGTCGGCAGGCAACAAGTCATAAACCAAAAAGAATTTTAAATTGAACGAGCCAAACAACATGGCTCTGAACGCCAGACTGATGTCGAGCGGCGGGTTAGCGCCGTAGCAGACCAGTTGTCCATGGTGCTTCAACACGCCTTGGGCCAACCAGCCTGCGGTGGTGGAGAAGTCCATATCGATCACCACGTCCACGCCCTGCCCTTGCGTCAAGGTTTTCACCTCGTCAACGGTGTGACCGTTTTTGTAAAACAGTGTGTGGCTGGCACCCGCGGCTTGGGCATAAGCGGCCTTAGCCTCATTGCCCACCGTGCCAATCACCATGGCCCCCGCTTGCGACAACATTTGCGTAAGGTAGTGACCCACCGACGAAGAAGCACCTGTCACCAACACCTGTTTGCCTTTGACGTCCCCCGCCAATCGCATGGCTTGCAATGCGGTAAGGCCTGGGATGCCCATGCAAGCACCTGCCTCGAAAGAGGTGTTGTCGGGCAAATGCGCGGCTTGCGCAGAAGGCAAGACCACATACTCTGCGGCCGTGCCGTGGGGGCGCTGCCACTGGGCGTTCCATGTCCAAACCCGCTCGCCCATGCGCGTGGCCGGCACACCGGCACCTACTTGGTCGATGACGCCCGCGCCGTCGCTGTGCGGGATGATGAAGGCGTTGCCCAAAGGCCTGGCCATGCGTGACTTCACATCCGAGGGGTTGACCCCCGAGGTGTGTAACTTCACCCTGACCTCACCCGCACCGGCCTCTGGCGTGGGCCGCTCGCCCACCACCATCACCTCTGTGGCTGGCCCATTGCGTTCATACCAAGCTGCTTTCATACCATCGCTCTTCAAAGTTAGCCCATGTGCAAGCCACCGTTGCAGGAGAAGTCTGCACCAGTGGTAAAGCCCGACTCATCGCCCGCCAACCAACCCACGATGGAGCCGATTTCTTCGGGTGTGCCCAAGCGCTTCACGGGAATGGTGGCGACAATTTTTTCCAACACATCGGGCTTGATGGCTTTGACCATGTCGGTGCCAATGTAGCCCGGGCTGACGGTGTTCACTGTCACGCCTTTGTTGGCCATTTCTTGCGCCAAGGCCATGGTGAAGCCGTGCATGCCGGCTTTGGCCGCCGAGTAATTGGTTTGCCCCGACTGGCCTTTTTCGCCATTCACAGAGGATATTTGGATGATGCGACCCCAGCCCTTTTCCACCATGCCAGGCACGACTTGCTTGGTCACGTTGAACATGGCATTCAAGTTGGTGTCGATCACGGCTTTCCAGTCATCAACCGACATTTTCAAAAACATGCGGTCGCGGGTTATGCCGGCGTTGTTCACCAAGACATCGATGGGTCCGTGTTCGGCCACCGCTTTGCTAAAGGCGTCGGTGGTGGACGTCCAGTCGGCGACATTGCCCACCGAGGCGTGAAAGCTGTAGCCCATGGCTTTTTGCTCACCCAGCCATTTGTCAAAGTCGCGGCTGGGGCCGCAGCCGGCAATGACTTTGTAGCCCATTTTGTGCAAGCGATGGCAAATAGCGGTGCCTATGCCACCCATGCCACCTGTCACGTAAGCGGTTTTTTGACTCATAACTTCTTGTTTCCTTAAGTTGGTTTTTTGTAATTTTCAGGCGCGGGATTTAACGTAGCGTCCAGGTGCAGGCTCTATGGCCTGGAACTCACCGCGCCCGTATTTTTTCGGGGCGGCAATTTGCTGTCCGGCATGGGTTTTCAGCCAAGCCGCCCAATCGGGCCACCAGCTACCTGCATGCTCTTGGGTTTTGGCATGCCAGTCGCCAAAGCGCTCGGGGAAACTGTTGTCTTTGCCGGTCCAGAAACTGCGTTTTTTCGCCTCAGGCGGGTTGATGACGCCGGCAATATGGCCCGACGCGCCCATCACAAAACGCTTGGGACCCTGAAAGACTTGGGTGCTGGCATAAGCTGCAGCTATAGGAACAATATGGTCTTCTTTAGAGCCATAAATATACACAGGGGTATCGACTCGGCGCAGGTCAATCGACTCGCCACAGACGGTGGCCTTGCCGGGTTTGACCAAATTATTTTCCAAATAGGTATTGCGCAAATACCAAGCGTACATGGGCCCGGGCAAATTGGTAGCGTCGCTGTTCCAGTAAAGCAAATCAAACGGCGGCGGTGTTTCCCCTTTGAGGTAGTTGCCCACCACATAATTCCAGACCAAATCGTTGGGACGCAAAAAACTAAAGGTTTGCGCCATATCGCGACCCGCCATCAAACCGCCCTCAGAAAATTGGGCTTCGCGAAATTTAACAAACGCTTCGTCTATGAACACATCCAACACACCTGTGTGACTGAAGTCAACCAAGGTGGTCAGCAAGGTGGCGCTGGCCACAGGGTCTTGCCCCCGCGCGGCCAACACCGCCAAGGCGTTGCTGAGGATGGTGCCGCCCACACAAAATCCCAAGGCATTGATTTGCGGCATATTGCCAATGCGCCGCGCCGCTTCTATGGCCGCGAGGGCGCCTTTTTCCACATAGTCGTCCCATGTGACATGGGCCATGGACGTGTCGGGGTTGCGCCAACTCACCACAAAAGTACGGTGGCCCTGAGCCACCGCGTAGCGGATGAGTGAATTTGCCGGTTGCAAATCCAAGATATAAAACTTGTTGATGCAAGGCGGTATCAACAAAAAAGGCCGCTGGTAAACCTTGAGGGTGAGCGGTTTGTATTCCAACAGTTGGAACAACTCATTTTCAAACACCACCGCGCCTTCGCTGGTGGCCACGTTTTTGCCCACCTCAAACAGGCTCTCGTCGGTCATGGACACATGACCTTGTTGCAAGTCATGCAACATGTTTTGCACGCCCTTGGCAATGCTTTCGCCTTTGCTGTCAATGGCTTTTTGCTGCGCCTCAGCATTCAGCGCCCAAAAATTGCTGGGTGAAGATGCCGCGGCCCACTGCTCTACCGCAAAGCGTATGCGGGCGCGGGTTTTGTCGTCAGTGTCCAAGGCATCGGTCATGGCCATCAAGGTACGGGCATTGAGCAAATACATGGCGGCAGAAAAAGCGGACAACGGGTTGTGCTGCCAAGGTTCGGCAGCAAAACGACGGTCTTTCAGCTTGGGGTTGTCTTGCAGGCCTTGCTGCCACAAGGACATGGCTTCTTGGGCATACGCTGACTGCAGTTGAGTGAGTTGCTCGCCATGAAAATTTAAATTTGGCAACCAAAGAGAACGAGGAGGGGTGGGCATGGCGAGGGGTCAAAAAATTTCTGTCCATCTTATGACAAACCACTTGCTAAAAACGCCCCATTAGCCCAGCAAAGCGATGCCAGCGGCGAATCGCCCTGTCACCCCATCTCTGCGGTAAGAAAAAAATACCTGAGGGTTTTCAAAAGTGCACCAAGAAGGTGTGCTGTCATTACCTTCAATTTCCCCTGCTGACCAATCGGCTAAGCGCTGGCGGGCGAGCAGCGCCAAATCACACAAGTATTTACCCTCGGTTGGCAAACTCTTAAAAGCGGAGGCAGCCAAAGCATCATGAGCCAGAAAAGCCTCGCGCACCTCTGGCCCCACTTCAAAAGCGCGAGGGCCTATGCAGGGTCCCAGCCAAATCTGCACATCTTCTAAAGCGCCCCGACTGACCAAAGCGCGTCGCATGGCCTCCAACACCCCACCGCGCTCAGGCTCACCGGCCAAACCACGCCAACCGGCATGGACTGCAGCGATCATTTTTTTGCGAGCGCTGTAAAACAAAATCGGCAGGCAATCGGCCACCATGACGGCGCAAGCCACGCCGGCCTCTTGGGTGAAACAGGCGTCGGCTTGTTGGCCATCGGGCGTGTCATGGTGCAACTGCGCCACCACACTGCCATGGACTTGGCGCATGAAGACGGGGCGTTGTTGCAACTCTAAGGTGAGTAACTGCCGGTTGTTGAATACCGCTTGCGCATCGTCGCCTACATGGTCGCCCAAATTGAAACTGTCATAAGGCGGCAAAGACGAACCGCCGGTTCGGGTGGTGCAAAACACCTTCACCCCAGGCCAAGCGGGTATGTAAGGAAAAAGCTCAGGCTTCAAAGTCGGGACAAGCTGAGGGTTGAGCTTGGCTGAAAGCGGGCAAGGCCATGCAGGCATCAAATATTTGCATGGTTCGCGCTAGCCCGTTTAAATCTACTTTGAACCGCTTGGCATTGAAGATTTGTGGCACCAACACGCAATCGGCCATGCTGACTTGGTCGCCATGGCAAAAAATTCCCGTCTCAGCTTGGTGCAGCTGTTTTTCAAACGCCTCTAGCCCTGAGCGAACCCAGTGGTGATACCAGGTGTTTTTCGTGTCTTCGTCCAACTTTAAAGTGCCAGTGAGGTATTTCAAAACCCGCAGGTTGTTCAAGGGATGGATCTCACACGCAATCGATTGCGACAAGGCACGCACCCGCCATTTACCCGCTGCGTCGCTGGGTAACAAAGCCGGTTGCGGGTATTGCTCATCTAAATATTCCATGATGGCCATGGACTGCGTCAAGCGCAGCCCTTCAATCTCCAGCACAGGAATCAAGGCGTCGGCGCTGACAGCGGTGAAATCGTCTTGAAACTGCTGACCTGAACCCAAATGCACCGACACGTAGTCATAGCTCAAGCCTTTGAGCGCCAACGCGATACGCACACGAAACGAGGCAGAAGAACGGAAATATGAATAAAGTTTCATAGTTATAGGATAAGCTTTTTGCAAACTATTCAAGGCCATAGGCGAATCGATACACTCTTCCCCCAAGACTGACCCCGAGTGAAGAGCCCCTCTTGATCAAAAACCCTGTCAAACATTGCCGCAACTGTGGCACGGCTGTTGTCATGCGCTTGCCTGACGACGGCGATACCCGCTTGCGTGCGGTTTGTCCCGCCTGCCACACCGTGCATTACGACAACCCCTTGAACGTGGTGGGCACTGTCCCTGTGTGGGGCACGCAAGTGCTTTTATGCAAACGCAATATCGAGCCGCGCAAAGGCTTTTGGACCTTGCCTGCGGGTTTCATGGAACTGCATGAGTCTTTGGCCCAAGGCGCAGCCCGAGAAACCGACGAAGAAGCCGGCGCAGACATTGAAATGCAAGCGCTGTTCACCTTGATCGATGTGCCTAAGGTGGGTCAGGTGCACTTCTTTTTCCTTGCCAAATTAAACAGCGACCGCTTCAACCCTGGACATGAAACCATGGAAGCTCGCTTGTTCGATGAGGCGGACATTCCTTGGGACGATTTGGCTTTTCGCACCGTGCGTGAGACCTTAAAGGCGTTTTATGCCGATCGCGCATCAGGCCAATTTGGCTTTCACCAACAAGTGATCAGCTAAGCCCCCTTGAATTTGCAGGGGGGAAACCCTTAAGCAGACCTTTCTATAATTTTTGATTTTCTTGTATCGGAGTCTTCACCATGGTTTGGCAACAAATTTACGATCCCTTAGGCAATATGCTGTTGTCTACTTTGTTGGCAGCCATACCGGTGGTGGTGATGCTGGTGGGATTGGGCTTTTTGCATATGAAGGCACATATCGCCGCGGGTGCGGGTTTGCTTGCCGCGTTGGTCATTGCGATTGTGGTTTATGGCATGCCCAGCGAAATGGCGGCCAGTGCAGCCGTTTATGGCGGCCTGACGGGTTTGTTGCCCATTGGCTGGATTGTGCTCAACATCATTTTCTTGCACCAACTCACCGAACAAAACGGCAGTTTCAAGGTTTTGCAAGACTCGATTGCCGGCATCACCGAAGACCGCCGTTTGCAGTTGTTGCTGATTGCGTTTGCTTTTGGCGCTTTCTTTGAGGGCGCTGCTGGTTTTGGCACGCCTGTGGCAGTGACCGCGGCCATCTTGATTGGCTTGGGCTTTTCGCCCTTGGCGGCTTCTGGCTTATCGCTGATTGCCAACACCGCACCTGTGGCCTTTGGCGCTTTAGGTACCCCCATCATCACCTTGGCCAAAGTGCATGGCTACGACGCCATGGAAGTCTCCATGATGGTGGGTCGCCAGTTGCCCTTCTTCTCTTTGCTGGTGCCGTTTTGGCTGATTTGGGCCTTTGCCGGTCGCCGCGCCATGTGGGATATCTGGCCTGCCATTTTGGTCACCGGCTTGAGCTTTGCCATCATGCAATTCTTGGTGTCCAACTACATCGGCCCAGAGTTGGTCGACATCATTGCCGCCGTGGTCAGCATGGCCAGCTTGGTCACCTTCTTGCGCTACTGGCAACCCAAAACCATTTGGACCTCGGTTTCATTGAAGGGTCATGAAACCACCGGTGGCGAGGCGCAAGCGCCCCGCGCTGTCACGGTGCATTCACGTGACGCCATCATCCGCGCTTGGACGCCTTGGGCCATCCTCACCGTCTTCATCTTTATTTGGGGTATGCCTTCAGTCAAAGCGTTCCTCAACGGCTTTTTTGCACCCCAGTTTCCCATGGACGGTTTGCACAACCTCATCGAAAAAATGCCGCCGGTGGTGCCTGTACCTAAAACCGAAAGCGCCATCTTCACCTTGAACCTGTTGTCTTCCACCGGCACCGGCATTTTGTTGTCGGCCATCGTCGGGGGCTTGGCCATGAAGTACAACCCTTTGCACATGGTGCGTATCTTCTTTAGCACCTTGTGGCTGGTTCGCTATTCATTGCTGACCATTGTGTTGATGTTGGCTTTGGGTTATTTGACACGCTATTCCGGAACCGACACCACACTGGGTTTGGCGTTTGCCAACACCGGCGTGTTCTATCCCTTCTTTGGCACTTTGATGGGCTGGCTGGGCGTGGCCCTGACAGGTTCTGACACGGCATCCAACGTGCTGTTTGGCGGCATGCAAAAAGTGGCAGCCGAACAACTGGGGCTGTCACCCAACCTGATGGGCGCGGCCAACAGTTCAGGCGGCGTGATGGGCAAAATGATCGACGCCCAGTCGATTGTGGTGGCCTCGACCGCCACGCGCTGGTTCAACCACGAAGGCGATATTCTTCGCTTTGTGTTTTTCCACTCGATTGCCTTGGCCTGCTTGGTCGGTATTTTGGTTTCGCTGCAAGCCTATGTGTACCCCTTTACTTTGATGGTGGTCAAGTAAGGCGCTACGAAGAGCAGATGTAGTTGAGCATGGCTTGGCTGCTGCTGTCGCGGCCTTCGGCTGTCCAGTCGCTGGGCTGGTAGGCCTCTTCGGATTTTTGGCCGGTGGCCATGGGATTTCTGTCATGGTTTTAAAGTTTTAAGCAGCCAAAATGGGGAATTTGTTGCAAAACTCTTATTTAGCTCAAGTTTCTTCGGCCAAAACCGACCATTAGATGACCCCATCTTCCGAAAAATCACATCAGGACTGTTGTATGAAAAGAATATTCACCCTTGGGCTGCACCTCCTGCTGCTTGGCTTGGTGGCCTGCACAACTGTCTCGCCCATAAGCTCACTCTTTGCGCCTAAGCCTCATCAGGTGGTCTTGGGTTCCAACAGCTTTGGTTTTCCACAAGACAAAATGACGGTTTTGGGCTCGACCCAGGGCCAAACTTTTGAGACCCGCCACAGCACTTTGAGCCATGCGAGTTGCGCCAAAGGCAGCATGGACATTGTGGAGTTCTCAGGCACCATAGACCCTGTCAGTTTGCAAAGCTTGCAAGCACATATGCACAACCTCTCCCAATGCATCAACAGCCAAGGCCAGCGTGTGCCGCCTCAGGTCTACCTCAACTCCAATGCCGGCAAACCGCTTTTAGGCATAGAGCTGGGTCAAGTGTTGGGGCGCTATGGGGTCGAAGCGGTGGTCACCGAAGGGCAAGTTTGCTCGGGCGCTTGCGCCGTGGGTTTTCTCACTGCGCGCCAGCGCAGCGTTAAATCCAATGGACGGGTGGTCTTGTACTTTAACGGCGCCAAGAACAATGGTTTCGATTGCGCCCGCTCCAACGATATGATGCCTCTAAAAAACCATTTCCTCGTTGCCGCTGGACGCACCGGGGGAACCGCTTTGTACAACCAAGCTCTGACCTACTGCAACAGCGACAGGGGCTGGGAGATTTCCTGATATGCCGGTGATTGTCATTGCCAACCCCAAAGGCGGGGCTGGAAAATCCACTTTATCAACCAATGTCGCAGGCTTTTTTGCCTCGCAAGGCCACGCGGTCATGCTCGGCGACGCCGATGTCCAGCAGTCCTCACGACTGTGGCTGAGCCTGCGACCCGAGCAAGTTCCGCGCATCACCACTTGGGAGTTGCAAGCCGATTTGGTGTTGACAGCCAAGCCTCCTAAAGGCACCACCCATGTGGTGATCGATACCCCAGGGGGGCTGGACGGCTGGCGCTTCAAAGAAGTGTTGGGGCGTGCCGAGAAAATCATAGTTCCCATCATGCCCAGCATTTTTGATATGTATGCGGCGCAAAATTTCCTCACCAAACTGCGTGAAATTGTCGGCAACACCCGCACCAAAGTGGGCGTGGTGGGCATGCGGGTCGACGAGCGCACCTTGGCAGCCAATAAATTGCGTGAATTCATGGACACACTCGACTTGCCCATCGTCGGCTATTTGCGCGACACCCAACACTATTTGCACTTGGCCGCGCACGGTCTGAGCATGTTTGATATCACCCCTGGCAAGGTGGAAAAAGACTTGCTGCAGTGGCGTCCTATTTGCCAGTGGCTGCAAGACCCTTGAAGCTTTTCTTTTTGCTAAGCCTGTGGGTTGGCTGCTAAAAACCCCAAAATAGCCTGCGCCACCTTGGAAGGTGCTTCGCGCTGCGGAAAATGCCCTACGCCAGCGAGCAGTTGGCGCTGGTAGGGTCCAGTGAAAAACTTCTCGCGATGGGCAGATGTGGCGGGCAGGCTCACCCCATCAACTTCACCATGCAGCATCAGCGTGGGCACATGCAACACCGGTGCGGGTTGCAACAAGGCCTCATCCGCGTCGTAATAAGGGTCGCTGGGCGCGTGGCCCCAACGGTGCTGGTAAGAATGCAGCACCACCTCAGCCCAATCGGGGTTGTTAAAAGCCAAGGCGGTTTGATCGAACTCGGCAGGCAAATACCAGCCCTTGGGTGCCCAGGTGTCCCACATGCGTTGAGAAAACTCCTTGGCGTTTTCGCGCACATAGCGCTCACCCCGTGCCGTGGCCATGAACCAGTGGTACCAGTACAACTGGGTTTGCTCCATGCTCAAGGCTTGTGTGGGATCGTTGGTACCGTAACCCACTGAGATCAACACCATATGGCTGGCAATGCCAGGCTCAAGTCCGCAGGCATTGGCCACCGCCCGTGCGCCCCAGTCATGGCCTACCAACACCGGCTTTTCAAGACCTAAGGCGTGCACAAACTCGACCATATCGCGCCCCAAACTTGAGAGCTGCCCCGTGCGCGGCGTGTCTTCACGTAAAAAAGTGGTGGGCAAAAACCCCCTTAAAGCAGGTGCGATGACGCGGTAGCCCGCTTGCACCAAATGCGGCACGACTTCATGCCAAGAGCGCGGACTGTCGGGCCAACCGTGGGTGAGCACGATGGCGTGTTGTCCCTCGGGATTCCATTCTTTGTAGCCTATACGCAGCAACGCGGTTTCAATAAATTGCATGGCTGGCATGTTACTCAATGCCGTGGGGCAACACGGCGTCCCTGTGCCACACTGGCGACTATGAATACCCCTGCCCTGCCCCTGTGGTCTGGCGCGCAAGCCGCCGCCCAAGAACTGCTCCGCCAGCAAGCAGCGGGTGAGGCTTTCCATGCCTTGTTAGCACCTTTTGAGCCACCCAATTTGGCCCAGGCTTATGCCACCCAAGACGCCTTCGTTCAAGAGCTGGCTAGGCAAAGAAACACGCTGGTGGGGGGTTACAAAATCGCCATCACCACGCCAGCCATGCGTGCTTTGGTAGGTTTTGATGACGCCATCTCGGGCTGCGTGCTGGCTGACAGGGTTTATGCGTCTGGCCACAAGCTGAGCTGGCAAAATTTTCAACACCTGATTGTGGAGTTCGAGTTGACCCTGCAATTTGGCCAAGACCTGCCCGAGCGAGACATCGATTGGGACCGGCACAGCATCGCGCCCTATTTAGATTGTGCTTACCCCTCACTGGAAATTGCCGATGACCGTTTCGCCGACTACGCTTTGCTCAAAAAGGGGTTTTTCAGTGTGGTCGCCGAAAACGCTTGGAACCATGGCGTGGTCTTGGGCTCGGTCATTGCCGCCAAAGACTTTGATGCACTGTGGCAAACCCAAGCCACCGCCTATATCAACGGCAAAGCCATTGGACACGGCCACAGCCAAGATGTGATGGGGCACCCGCTGACGGCCATGGCCTGGATTGCCAACCATTTGCGCTCACGCGGCAAGCGCTTCAAAGCGGGGGACTGGGTGACCAC
>Ga0209550_10007168_pt1 | contig 10326 bp, 8 predicted proteins | sample LauGreSuBDMM15SN_2_FD_187567 | JGI IMG/M metagenome (GOLD analysis project Ga0209550, IMG submission 187567) | Freshwater lake microbial communities from Lake Michigan, USA - Su13.BD.MM15.SN (SPAdes) (version 5) | ecosystem: Environmental > Aquatic > Freshwater > Lake | place: Lake Michigan, USA... | reverse complement strand
GCCATTCAATATATCGTTGATCATTTTACAGGAGATGAAAAGGGAGTACGTAACTTGAAGAGATCCTTGGAGACGATTTATTCCAAGCTGAACTTGTTTCGCTTGATGCGTCCGGGAACAAACTTATTTACGAGCGATTTGCCCTTGTCCGTCTCTTTCCCTTATACAGTGACGCCCGATACCGTGCGGCTTTTACTGAAGATTGACGAAGTAAAGACCTCTTCCATGATGTACCTCTAGATCCACCGATAGATACGGCTAATTCACCTTCAGACGCTTTTATTTTTTTCAACAAGGCATTATGTGCTTGTCTTGCTGGAAAATCGTCTGTCGGAATATACTGTATCAAATGGTCAAATAAATAATCATAGATACCTTCATTTATTTTTTCACGATAAGTAACTCTGAGCTTAGACAGTTCCTGAGTTGGATCAAGTCTAGTATTTGCTTTACGATATCTTCTTTTGATATCAAATATTTCATCTAGAATGGCACTTTGTTCCTCTAGTTGCATTTGTCTAGTGGATCTGACTTTTGCGTTTACATCCTGTAATCTTTGTTTTGCTTGTATGAATTCTTGATTGAGCTGAGACAGTTCATTATTAGGATCAAGTCTACGTGACGCTTGTTCCCATTGTTCCTTTAATGCAAATTGTTCTACTTCCACCAATGGTTTTAATTCAGACCGTGGCATTTTTCTAGGTACATCGTCTGTCGTTTCGGAATAAATCATTTGACTAAATCGTGCACCGTTTCTTACGAGATCAATGAAAAGGGGATACATTAAATTTATTTTATCTACCGTAAATGGTAACATTTCATATAAAAGAAGATCTAATAAAGTAAACGCATAGACTTTATCTCCTTGAAAAGAATAATGTTGATTCGCATTTGCTTTGAAATTAGATACTAATGCTTGATATAAATCTGCATCCGTATCAATAAGTTTTCTTAACTCCTTTAAAAAACGTATGACACTCGCTGGCACTGACGTTATCTTGAAATGGGTAAGCATATCAGAGCCACTTTCTAGTCTTTGCACAAGAGCTTCATAAAAAGGGTTATACATGAGAATAAACGCAAAATAATGATTTTGAAATAAATAAAGAGGGGGTGTTGATCTTGAAAACATTCCTTTTGGGGCATCTACTACACTAGGATTTGAATACACATACTGCATTACTTTTGTATTTAATTCTTTTGGTGAATCTATCAACAAAGATAACCCTTGTGCAATGCCTGAATTAGATAACATGTGTACAAGTTCCGTAAAAGAGCGCGTAAGATCAAATCTTGGTTCGGTAGTAACATTTCTTGATTGAATCGGTACAGTTGTTTCCTCTGTTAAAAATAAACTGGTACTCTCCGGTTTCAATACCGGATCTAACAGAGGATTGACTGTAGGATTCAAAGAACCTTCCACACGAGTTATGACTGGCTTAAAGGTTGGAATGGAACTATGATTTGCAACTTCCGTTTCACTTAACATCGCTTCCACATCTTGTTCGTTATCTACTTCAACGACTGCAGTACGACAGGATGGTTCCGCTCGTAAAGACATGTCTGACACGGTGGTTGGTTTTGGTATACCTGGATAAATGTCAAATATGTAATTAAATTGTCTCACTTCATCGGAAGGTGGTTTTGGACGTATACCTAATTTCCATGCATTTTGATCAAAAATAGGAGTGACAAAAGGAACTTCACAATATTCTTGAATTATTTTTTGCATGAAATTAGAGTGAGATACGACAAAGACAACTTTGACATCTGGATAATTTCTTTTAACCCAATAATCAAAATAAATGAATCCTTCTGGTCCATAATATTTACTATAATTTGCTTCAGGTATAGATGAAACTGTTGGAATAAAAGCATATTTTGTAATGGTTGGTTTTGTTACAACAGGCACCGGTTCACCTACTTTTATTTTTATTCCCGCTACGTAAGAATAGTCTGCTAACTCACGAGGATCTTCCGGTACAGGATACTCATAGTTGTCTTTCTCAGGCTCAGGTGTTTCTTCATTTTCTTCCTTTTCTTCCTTTTCTTCCAATAACCTTTCAAAATATCTTACCGCACTTTTCTTCGGTTGGGTTGATACCGTCACCTTTGGCGGTAGATCATAAGGACCCAACGTATATCTCTGATCTTTGAATACAATCGTGTGTTGGTTTGATATAATAGCTCTAGCAACGTCTGAATTGATCCCTTGCAAAAATTTCATAAATTGTTCCATATGTGACATTTGTTGATCAAACGGTAACGGAAAATTGGCAAGATCCGCAATCATACCATTCTTTTCTTTGATATAAGGTGACATAATCAACTCTAATGGACCATGCATCCCATATTCTAATAGACCTGTTTGTACTGTTCTCACTAATGAACTTGTAAATACTCTTCCCTTGAACTCAGGAGGTTTCTCATTTTTGCGTAATAATGTTACAATGCCATAGGCAGTAAGTGATGGATCAGGAACCCTAAAATGAAATTTATCTTTTTGTGCTTTCAATAAATTGGCACAGGAAAACCCGTGACGTTGAAAAATATATGTATTTTCAGTTTCTAAATCAACCCGTGATGACGGTTTAAATCCTCTTAGTTTTTCAAATAGTGTAGGATAATTCATTTTTGGATTATATTCACGATATTTTTCTTGACTTTTCCAGTTTGATTTATAACGTTCAAAATTCTCGCGAGCATCTCCACCCTTTCGTGTTTGTTTTCCATGACGAGATCTACGTGTCCTCATATCATAGGCGTAGATTATAAGGCCGTTGCTGGATTAATATAAATTTTTTCATATTGTGCAGAAAGATACTTTAGTATTTCCGATAAAAGAGGGCTCGTAAACATGACGCTAAAATCTACCGGTCCATACGGTTCATAAAAGGATAACACGACTCGCAATATAACCGGCGTAAAGATCAATAGATTATCCTTCAACGTAATACTTGCCGTAATAAATTGTTTTAAACTACCCTGAAGTGGCCGAACGACACAAAACGTATAATCTCCATCTTTTGTAAACGGTGCTAATGTAGATAACCAATAGGTTGCATTCACCAACATGTCCGTGTACGAGGAAGAAAACGTTTTTGTATCATCATTACAAAGGGTAAGTACACGGGCATCTGATAACTTTTGTACAAATGCTGTACTAATCGGTACTGAATTCCCTGAAATCTTACTACTTAACCGAAAACTACTCGTATATTGAAGAATGGGATTTAATACTTTTGAATTAGCTGTAGGTAATTGGTATCGTTTTTGATTGGTCACTGCCGGTGTATTTTGTGGTATGTTGTACTTTTGAATTAAAAAAATAAGCGCATCACGTAACGAGAGTGTCTTTAATAATTCCGTCAATTCTTTCACGTAGGGGATGATTCCACACGGAACAAGGAACTGGGGTTGTCCTCTAATCGCCTTGGGATACACGATGTTGTTCATGATAGAAATAATCGTCGTCGGTACATTATTCTTTTTTGTCGTGACGCAAAGACTATTGGAAGTTGCTCTGGAAGGAGGAGTAGGCACAACTGGTTTCTCTAACGAAAAATACGTCGTACTTACTGCAAAGACGGGGCTTGTAAGTACGGTAGCGGCTGTAAATTTTAACACATAATTCGTATCTGTTACAGGTAAGCCATATAATTTGAAAGAATACGTAGATAACAAATTAGCCGTAAACGACGGTAAGGAAATGGGTGGAAAGAATTGGCCTACATCTTGCAGCTGGACAGTAAAAGTAGTCGGTACTCCTACGTAGAGCGTGGCGTTTACGGTTGAAATAATGGTATACTCTGGTTGGTCTACTGTTACCGTAGAAGTGACTACAAAGGTTGGACTTGTCACAATAATGGTAGGCAAACTGACCAATATAAAGTCTAATTGATAGTTCCCAAGAGGAATGGTATAATCCTTCAACTGAATGGTGTATTGTTTCCCTTGTTGCGTGAACGTGACTGGAATGGTGACCGGCCCTCGGAGACGCGCAGTAAAGGCCACAGTCGCATCAATCGTCATAGTGGCAACTATGTTAGAGAAAAGGGTATATTCAGATTGATCCAAGGCGACCGAGGCATTGACGATAAAAGTAAAGGGTACAGAAATACCATAATTGAGATGTTCGTTAGACTTTACATAGAGTTGATCTCCTGGTTGATAAGTCACTTCATATTTATAGGGAAACCATGTAAATGGATTGCTGACGTTTGCTTCCAGTTCTTGTAAAACCACACCGTTACGATAGAGAGAGAGGGAATAGGTATCATTGCGGTTTAAATCAGCGCCGATATCATACGAGAAGAAGACACCTGAAAAAAAGAGTATGGTTGAGGATAACGCGATATAAATGGTATTGGCGGACAAGTCATACGAGTTCGTGATAATGGCAATAGATGGATCTGAACCAAGTGGCCAAAAAGAAATGTCTCCTACTGGATCAATGAGGTCTTCCGTAAAATTGTAGCTATAAGGAGAACTACTTTGAAATACGTATTCTCCAAATTTTACATTGAATACTGGATTCCCAACTGCAACCCATGAAATAGTGTTTTCAAAATTAATATAGCTTGGGGTAACGGTAACGTTAGTAGGTGTATCAAACAAATAAATATTGGTGGCCACTATGATATCCACTACCTGAATAGTATAAGGGACGCCATATAGTACTTTACTAAAAGGAATAGTAACTACATTATACGTGCTTTGAGTGTTGTATACAGTACTTGTAGGACCTCCAGTATATACAATAGTTGGAAAAAATGATACTGCATACACTCTAGTCCCATCTGGTGCAGGTGAACTAGATGTATAATACGCATTCCATTCAAGTTTATATCTTTGTAAATTACGATCTGCATCAATTTGTATTTGTTGATTTGGTGCAATAGAATCAAAATAAAAGGGTGTGTATGATCCACTATTCTCATTGACATTGGTTGGTTGAATAGCATATGCTGTACCTGCTACCAATCCAGTTGTATCCACTTTATTTCCAGATACAAAGTTTGGTGACCCATTTGTAGTAATAGTGGTAGTGCCATATTGAAATTGTTCTGTGGTAGAACCTCCCGTCCAGGTAAGATTATTTACACTTTGAAGAATACGTATTGAAATGGCAAGATTGGCTACGTATTGATAGGAGATAAATGTAGTGGACCGTGTGTTAGTATCATTTACATCCGATGAGTTAGATACGGTTGCAATATAGGTTCTTGTATTGGTGGTAGGTGGAGGCGTATAACTGTAAGGAGAAAGAGGAAAATTAAATATTCTTTGTGAAAAGTTATTGGAATCATTGATGGAAAGAATATAACTGTTCCCCTTGAACCCAACACCTACATCAATGGAAATGGTAGATGTACTACCGGGTGATACCGTAGTAGCAGATACGGATTGTAAAAATTGGGTAATAAATGTAAAGTTACTGGTTTTTTCTTTTTCATCGTTTCCTAAAGTATAATCAATAGCATATCCTGCTGCTATAATTGCTTCAACACGTAAAGTTACAAAATCATACGTATAGTAATACATTCCAGATGGAATTGTTGAGAATAATGCAGTTGAAATATTTGTATTGTTGAAAATGTTAAAAGGTCCCGCTTGTAATGTACCATCAGATTTATACATTCTTATGGTAGCAATATCATTTCCATAACTACCAGAAATATCAGATGAACTCCACCCGAGGGTTACAACGGTACTATTATTTAGATTCACATTGGCATTGTTTAACGAGGTAAAATAACGATAGGTATTGTATTTGACTTCATCGGGTACAGTAATGCTAATCCCAGAAAGTATATTTCCATTTCTTAAGGTAGAAAAATATTTTTTATCAGTAAAATCCTCTGAAAAATTTGTATATATTTTGTATCCAAATATTCCTATGTCACGTGAGCTTCTATATATATAGGCTGTATTATCCTCGGCCTTGAAAAAACCAGTCGTATTATTTTGATTTACAATAAAGTTTACTAATGATGGTATTCCAGTAAAAAATGCATTTGTTGGTTTTGTACCATCTGGAAGTCTAAAATTGGTAAGAGGTGGTATACCTGTAGGCATATCTATTTGATAAACAGTACCAAAATAGATACCAGACATTACTCTACCAAAATACTTTTTTTCATAAGTGTTTCCCCATTCATTCCATAAAACCCAAACTCCAACTCTTTCGGTGACGTTCTCACATACGCTACACCCGTAGAGGGTAACCAGGCAAATCCTGGTCGTATATGCGTTCCACTTTGTCTTGATCCACACCCCGATACAAGACAATGGACACCATCTTCTCTGTAACAAATGTTATGATCATGCCCTGACAAGTACAAGTGTACCTTGTACTTTTTTAACAAGGGTAGCAAGTTTTTGTGTAACTCTTCTGTATCTCCATGCGGTCCATTTGAATAAATGGGATAATGACCAAATACAATTTTCCAAGTAGACGTACTATTCTTCAATACGTGTTCCAACCATCGGAACTGTTCTTCTCCTTTGAGTTGATGTAGGAAGCGCTGTGTGACGTCACGATCCTGACCCATGGCCACGGCATTCATAATAGATTCTATAGGCGCCATTTCATACGTATCTATGGCAATCAAATGTACTTCCTCGTAGGCCCGATCATAAAAACGACGCGGCATAATCCATAAAGAGTTCATAAGAGAATAATTGATTTGGGCCTGTATACTTCCCAAATGATCATGGTTTCCTAGGATAGCAAAAAAGGGTTTGAAAAAGTACGTCGTATAATGTGTTGTCCACATGGCATCAAACGTTGTAGTTACGCCATGATCATAAAAGTTATCTCCTAGAGAGAGAATGGCATCTGGATTTTTTTCTTCTACAAGTTTTTTTACTTTTAATTTTAAAATTGTATTTTCACCCCAATCCCCAAAAGATAGAAAGTACATACCATAAAATTGAATAATCTTTTTGATTTGATTTAAAAAATGAATACGCATTTGCTTCCCGTTCCCTTTGAAATCGCAGAACTTATCAATAGCTTTGCGTATTATGATATGAATTCAATGAAACGGCTCCAAAAAGAACAACGGTTTATGAAAAATTTAATACATAGAATGATTCATTGTTATAAAAATCCAATGGATAATCATGATCAATCCTTAGTGGTTTGGCTCTCTGTACCACCCGATGAAGAAGAAAAACAATTTCAACCTCATTTTTGTTCAAAGTGCGGCAATTATATTTTAGCGAATGCTCGCAGACCCCCCCGATGTACTTGTTAGCGCTTCTTCTTCTTCGTCTTATCACGCTTCACGTATCCAAATGTACCCTTCTTGGCAAAGTAACCATGCTGTTCAAGTCTCTTTTCCTTTTTTGCCGAAAGGTGCTTTTTCCTAGAGACCCATCGCCCGCGTTTGGTGTACACAAGATCCTTTTTGGTTAATCCGTAATCGGTTTTGTACGCGGTTTCATGACCGACTTGTTGGCGAGTTCCATTTAAAATAGTATAGGTTTTACCTTTTACGTGATATTTGCCGTCTTCTGCCTTTAGTATTCTTCGCATACCTTTTCTTTATATTTTTTTTACAAGGTACGATAAAATTCCACTACTTTTGGATGTAATTTAATTTTTTGACTATTGAATCCAGTCAAGTAGAGGCCGGATAAATCCACTACGCGCGATAATGCCACATACGATTGACCACATTCAAAGACATCATTTCCTAAATCTATCTCGGCTTCCTGAAGTGTCGCCCCTTGTGCCTTATGTATCGTAATCGCCCATGCATACATCAACGGTACCTGTGTAATGCTAGAGCTATCCGTCGTCCATACATTCGGCTTCATGAGAATGTCACCGTGCGCAAATCGTACAATCGGAAAGCCATCAAAGCCCACGACCACGCCTTGACTTCCGTTACATAGCTCTTCCATGTTCACAATACACATGACCTTGGTACCAACCTTTAACTTGATGACCTCGCCACACAACATGTTCTTTTTCAAGGCATCTGCATCGTACTGATTCGTCGTGCTCACTTTCATCGTATAGACGTGCTCTTCTCCTGTAAGACCGGCGTACTCCTTGGTATTGATATCGTCTGCCTTTTTACGTGTGGGTACAAGACGCGTACAGCCACTTCCGGGTATCATGCGTTCTTTTAACAACGCATGGTACGGTTCAGATAACTTTCCATTTCGTATTTCTTTCAGAATAGATTGATAGGTTTCATTCGGTTGACGAAAGAGATGCGTGAGTTGAACCGTTTCCGGAAAAGCTTTTTTCCATTCGGCGTGTTCAAAGCAGAATTGACCATCTACAGGAGGTAATTGATAAAAGTCTCCACAAAATACGAGCTGAATACCACCAAAGGGCTTCGTAGACCGGCGAATGGTTTTGCCGAGCGTGTTCAGCATGTCAAAGAGAACGTCAGACATCATACTAATTTCATCTACGATGAGAACGTCGGTAGACCGCCAGCGATCTCGTACGAATTTATTTTGCAAAGCCTTGCTAGGATCACCGAGGCCGATACCAGCCCAGGAATGTAGAGTTTTAGCGTTACAGTCTAAGAGAACGGCAGCGCAACCGGTCATGGCGCATACTTGAAGTTTTTTGGTACAACGTTGATGAACCGTACGAATCCATTTAGATTTACCGGTACCGCCTGGACCCGTCAAGAAGATATTCTTCCCCTGTTCAAAAAGCTCAAAGGCGTGCTGTTGCTCTGCAGAAAACATTTTTTACAGTCTTGTGTCTTTTCCTAATCAATTTTCTTTTTCTTGTTCCACCCATAATGCTACAAGAACTCGTTTCACTTATGGGGAAATCATCTATCGTAACCATATATTTTGTTTCACCGTGACGATTTTTAACACATGTCAAACCTCTATCATAAGTGTATCCATATATCATTTCGGTGGTTATGTCATCTTCTCCAATTAATTTTCTTGCATCCTCATCTCCATCTAAATAACGTTTGATTGGAACGGCAAGACGATTTAAACGACGAATATGTACATCATTAATTTTTCTATCCAGATTGAGTTGATTTATATCCATCCTATGTTCTCTAACCGAATCCTTCTTTTCTTGAGTCCAATGCACATCTAACCCATCCATTAAATCTTTCAAAGGAACGGATTCATGTTCTACACGTTCATGGGTAACACGATTCACGTAATAAAATTGTCGGGATAACGAATACACTGTCTGAGGAGGGAACACCATCTCCTCCTTCACTAAGGACAAATACTTTTCAATAGGTATTTTTAATGTAGAAAGAATACGTTCTACCTTTTTTATTGAACTTTTATTCCGGATAAAATAATTTAAATCCAGTTTTTCTTTCTCCAGTTCATGATATCTTTTCGCAGATGTTTTCATATCCTCTTCGGCCCTTTCAAATGCATTGGGTACATTTATATAAATGGTACCAGTGGAGGTTTCTTCTTCATTTTCACCTCCTTTTTTATTTGGATCAAACGTACAATTAATTGCTTGTGTACCACGACAATCCACACAATGAAACTCATCTATTTCTAATGTACCACCAATACCATCTATACGATATGTAATATCTTTATATTTTTTTGGATTTAATCGTGCAAGACACTGTACATGATAACAATGACCGCAAAAAAATTCGTAACATGGAATACATTCTGGAGGATATTTTTGTTCTGGTAAAAGTAAATCTTCTCCATTGGAAATGTCTAGTTTTTGTCTTTTTCCGTCTACTATTTCATCGTATTCTTTATCACCAACAGTTATTAATACAGGAGGACGTAATCTTTTACATAAAGAACAATCTATGGGCCCATTATGGTTCAAACGTCTCATATTATACTCTTCTAAAATATGGATGCAGAAGAAGTCATCATCAATTTGAAACTCTTGTCTCAAGTTGAAAAGGGTCAAAAACTCATCACGAGGGACGCCTATCTCAATATTGAAGGACCCTACCTTTTTGTACCTGAATTTGTAAGACGATGGAGACGTCAAGATAGTCGCCATGAAACCGTCAAATGCATCAATCGTGTCGTGAACGATGCTATTGCTTTATTGAAAAAAGATCCCTCTATGAAATCCTATATACGTGCTGCCAAACCTGGTATCATGAATTTAAAAGAAACGTACTCCATGTGTCACCAAACGTGTGCTCGCCTAGATATGATTTTAGATAAAATTAAAGTATATGATTCTATAGAAGTAGAGTTGGATCCAGATTTATAAAGGTCGTTGACCTTGCAAATACGGCGGAAGTTTAGGAATGTACACGTTGGTAGACGGTACAAACATCACCGTAGGCATGGACGTAAAGGAAGGTGTTGGTTTAGCTGTAG
>Ga0209550_10007166_pt1 | contig 10330 bp, 6 predicted proteins | sample LauGreSuBDMM15SN_2_FD_187567 | JGI IMG/M metagenome (GOLD analysis project Ga0209550, IMG submission 187567) | Freshwater lake microbial communities from Lake Michigan, USA - Su13.BD.MM15.SN (SPAdes) (version 5) | ecosystem: Environmental > Aquatic > Freshwater > Lake | place: Lake Michigan, USA... | reverse complement strand
TTCTTATTGGGTGTCCATGTGCTTGCATTGCCAAATCCTATTGATGTACTTTGAGATGAGCTAGAAACAGAGGATGTCCAATAGTCAGAATTTACTGTATTTGGGAAGAGAGTTTGATTGATCACAGGGGAACTATACCCATTCCAAACCACCTGGCAATGTGGGAGATGCAGAACAACTGGCTGCCGCTCCTCCTAAATTAGAAGGAGTTATATTTACAGCCGTCCCTGTAGTTGCTAAATAAGGAGAGGATGGATAGGAAAAGGGGTTTGTTAGATTAGATGCATTGATAATTTCAATTGTGATACTTGCAGAAGTTTGACCGAATATATTGGCTGCAGTTATTAGATACCTTTTTTTACTTTGGAGAGTGGTGGGTGTTCCTGATATTTTACAGGTAGAGTTATCTATCAATAAGCCTGTAGGTAACGCGGGATCAGAAGTACATGTGAGGGGGATTCCCCCTTTTAGAATGGCGGTACCTGTGGTAACCGCTATCCCATTTGCAATACTAAATGGAGAATTTTCGTAATACAAAGCTGTGGGGGTTTTGTCGGAAGCAACGCCCGCTATGACAGCTATATTTATAGAGCCTGATAAACTACCCGAAGAATTTGTTCCTGTAACAGTAAATTTAGCTGAAGGGTACTCTTCAGTAGGTGTGCCTGAAATAGAACAAGTAGTTTGGCTTATACTCAAACCTTTGGGAAGACTTGGGGTGATTGTACAAGAAGTAAGAGCTACATCATTTAGATTAGGAGTGAGGGGGTTGATTTTTTCTCCTTTTAAAAGATTATAGGGAGCTCCATAGTATTCAATTTTTGTGGGTATTTTTGAAATCGAAGTTACTGTTTCTACTAATTGAGACTTGAGCCAATACTCTGCACTTGCGGGATCCTCACCAGAAGTTGCACTACCACAACCTGAGAGTATCATCCATAAAGTGAGATACAATAATCCATAGAAAGCTTTTTTTCTTTTTAATTGAGTACTATATATGTATTTAAAAATTTTGAGTATATTGTAGTCCATATCTAAACTCCCCAGGTGTATAACTAGTTCCTGCCCTTGAATCAGTTGGTTGATATTTAATCTGTATATCCAAGTTTCCATTTCCTATTGGCAAAGAAGATGGATTATGGATTGATATTTTTGTTCCTTTATAATAAGAGTACGCTGCATCACCTAGACTGATGATATACACTAAACCAAAGAGTCCCAAAGAGTAGTTGAGATTTTGTTGTGTGGTATCAAAATCCTGTCGGAGGGAATTGAATTTGGTTGTTTCCGAAGAAATAATCTGCAATCTTGTTAGAGAGTCTAATTGGGTGAGAACGAGTGGGTCAACCCTATCAGCAGAGTCATACGCACGTTTGGCAGCATAGTCCAGATTTGCCCTATACAGTACATGTGCAAATGTAAGGATACCTGTATAAAAAAGATTACTAGAATTTTTTTCATCCGGTAGAGCCAAGCGTTGTCCCAAGCCAGGAAAATAGAAAGAGTACCATAATTTAGAATAATCTACTAGGTAAATAGAGTTTCGCTTGGGAACCGAGGAAGCTATGGTTGGATTTTCTTTCTTTTTAAATAGTTCCTGAATTTTTATGTAGTACACATAAGCTTCTTCATTCTCTGAATTATTTTGAGCATTGATTAGATCTCCTTTTGCAAGGCAAAATCTCATCTGCTCCTCAGCACCTTGAGCGGCTATACCATCACCCATATTTTGTTTCATTGCCCTATTGAATGATTCCTTTTCTGCAATGTAGTACAATGTCTTCATAGAATTGGTAGTAAAATCTATAGAATTTTTTTTATTTTTTGCGATTTTTTGATCTATTCTCTTTATATACTCTGTAAGATTCTTTAAATTTGAATTGCTTGATATAATACTTTTTAGCTTCTCTAGATCTTTTATGCTCTCTGCGAACTTACCATAGTATTCATGTTCTTCTGCTCTTTTTTCATAAGAACTCAATACTAAAAATTCTAGTTTGCTAATTCTACTCAAAAGCCCATCTAGTACTTCTGGATTATTTACTCCATTTGAATGTATGTCTTTTAATAAGCTATTGTATGTTTGCAAATAGTCGAGGAGCTTGTCTGAATCTTGTTTATCTTGCCTTACACGTTGATCTAATACTTTTATATTTTTTTCAATATTTTTTAAAAGGGCAGCAGTTTTCCTTTTTGTAATACTTTCATTGTAATCAGTTACAGATCTCAGCTCTATGTAGTTTAGGGATTGCGTTAGTTTATCTAGTACGTAGTCATAGATACTCAAAGCCGTTTCGTAATCCCCCTCCCTAAATTTTACATCCGCTCTCAAAACTTTTTTTTCTAGGGTTCGGAGAAGTTCGTTGATTTTTTCTGAATCAGTAGGGGGGCTAAAAATACGTAAATCTGGATTTTCAGACTCAATTACCACATTGGGAAAACTAAACTGAAATGTTGTCTCTTTGGGGGGCTTGTTAGGTGAGTAGCCTTTGGTAAACAATGCTTTTACCATTTCGTTTGTTTGGAATTCAAATTGGTCTTCAGGAAAAATTCCATCTTTAGTCTGTAGCAATGTTTTTGTTTGAGGATTGTGGAGGCGGAGGGTGAGTCGGATTTGATTTTGAACAGGTTCAATAGATCCGGAGACTCTCAGCTCTAACTCTAAATTTTCTTCCATCCACTTTTCACAGACTGCTGTTTTGCACGTCTGTCGTTTGGTATTTTTTTGGAGATGGTCAATATTGGATTTAGCGGATTCTTCTGTGATGACCAAAAAAATCTTTGGAGAAACCATACGAATGCTATTTCTCAAGAGATTTTTTACAGTCTGGATATAATTAGGGGAAAGTTCTGATTCAGAGCTAATCTCCCCTACATAAACCAAGGTTGGGATCGTGTCTGCAGTGAGGACAAAAGGAATGAAGTATAGGGTGACAAGGGCATAGAAATAGCAAAAGAAGAGAGATCCCTTCTGAGAAATGGTTTTAGGAATAATAAATGTTTCGATTATCAATTTTAGCATAATATTTTTAGAAAGATTATAAAATTATACCATAGGAATTTTTAACTAGTCCCTTATATTTGACTAATGAAAAGATAGTAAGTTTAAAATTATAAAATAAAGCGATGTTTAATATATTGTTTATATCGGTATGTTGGACTCCCTATACTATATAGTTCTTTTAGGGATGGAGGAAAAAATAAGGGCTGATAGTTTTCCACCCCTACCTATACCATACTACAGAAATCTACCCAGTGAATACTACTTTTTATTTAAAAAAGAGAATAGTTTGTATTTTTTCTGTCTTACCCAAAAAAATATTAATTTTTATGGTATGGAAAATAAATTATACCTTAGTCTTATAATTTTGACTTACCCAATCCATCGTCTTACGTACTCCTTCAGGCATTGGAACTTTTGGGTTATACCCCAGCTTAGTTCTTGCTTTTTCTATTGATACCTGGTTTTGTCGAAGTAAAAAATTAACACCTTCTTCCGAGACTGGAGGTTCTTCACCCATAAGAGAGTAGCCAAAACCCAGGGCTCTAACTAAACCTTTCAATAAAAATGCAGGGAGTACCATTGGATGGGGGCACCCTGCAGCATCTGCCAATCGGGTAAAATATTCTTTCCAAGTGAGTGTTTCACCATCTGTAATATTAAAGGCTTCCCCATAGGCTTTCTCTTCAATTGCGAGATAGACACCATGAGCTAAATTATCTACATAGGTAAGATTGATCTTTCCGTTTCCTCCATCCGGGAGTGCAAAGAGACCCCTCTTCATCAAATCAAGAGGTCGCATCACCCATGGCATTGAATTTGGGCCATACACATCCCCTGGTCTTATAAAAATGATACCAAAATTAGGATCTATCAGTTTTGATAGTTCCCTTTCACCTTCAATTTTAGTGATACAATATGGATTGTCTTCTCCTCTGAGTTCTCCATTTTCAGTGATGAAGGGAGAATATGTAAAACCATAAACCATCACGGAAGAAAAGTGAACCATAGCTTTTACGCCAAGATTTTTTGCAATCTTTGCAATCTCAACAGAAGCCTGAACATTTACACTTCTAAATTCTTCTAAGTTTCCACCTTCCCTTACGATTGCTGCGGTATGTAATACGATATCACACCCTTCTAAGGCTTTACCTAAAAGTTGGTTATCATTTGTACTACCTTGGTAGACAGTAAAACCTTTCTTTTGAAGATTTTTGACTTTTTCAGGATCAATCTCTATTCCACTAACAATTGCTCCTTTTTCTGAAAATAATTCAGCAAGGCGATTTCCTATAAAACCACCTATCCCTGTTATACAAATATTTTTTTTATCCATTCACCTTTTACCTATCTGTAGTTTATCGTCTGACTAAAAAATAGTTTAAACTGTAACATCATAAATATTAGACCTATTCCACATTTTTTTTAGTGAGGATTTTTATAAATCAATTTATTTTTTCCTTGCACTCTACAGAAAGTAAGTAAAATGTAGTACTATCTTCTGCATAGAGAGTTTCTAATATTGTAAAATCACTTAATTCTTTCATGCATTTGATCAAAAAGATGAAAATGGTACTCTATTGATTGATATCGAAAAGATACCTCATCTTTCTATTATCCCCGAAATAGACAAAGGGGATCCCGAGTACATTGGTGAGTATGATTTTGTGCAATCTAAGACAGTTGATTTTTCCAACTTGGAGCATGTTGAATAAAATATAAAAAGTCATTTTTAATCTTGAATTTCATATATATGAAATAAGTATTGACTTATTTTACTTTTTAGTAATATTCACACATTTAATAATTAAACCAGTAACTATCTATGAACATACGACTCTCACCACTCAAAAATATTGTCCTAGGAATTTTATTTAGTTTTCACCTTTTTTCAAGTACCTTATCAGGAGATGAATACCCAATTGATGACTCCCGCAAGGAATTTGAAATTACAAGCAAGTTGGTTTATGCAGTTGTGAAAGAAGAGAAATCTTCTCTTTCGCATTTGAAAACCTTGCAATTTGAAAAAGTTCCACAGAACAAAAATAACTTTGGATTTGAAGATAAGATTTATATCTTTCATACCACCCTAGTCAACTCTTCTTCGATAGACAAATGGATACTTTATCTTTCTTTTCCAACCCTAGACTATGTGGATTTGTACATTGATTTTAAAAATGGTAAAGAACCATATTATTTTGAAAGTGGGGATATGCTTCCCTTTAAAAATCGCCACCTACCTGATAGACGAATCAATTTTGAAATTAATTTTAAAGATAACCCATCCTTAGATTTATTTATAAGAATTAAATCTAGTGGAGCCAAACAATTCACCACCTTTTTAATTTCTCCAGATGAATTTGGGAACCTCAGGGGGTTGGAATCTATGGGATTGGGTTTCTATTATGGTGGATTATTTTTAATAGCATTTTATAATCTATTTATCTTTATTTTTCTTAGGGACAAAACATATCTCGTATACTTTTTATTTTTGACTACCTATCTTTTACTCCAATCGGGAGTGAATGGAACAGTACTACAATATTTATTTCCTAATTTTCCTAAGTTTACAAATATTCTTCTACTTGGATCTTACGTAGCTGTTTTATTTACAGGTATGCTTTTTTGTGAGTACTATTTAAAGCTTGAAGGTAAAACAAAAAAAATATCCCAACTTTTCCAATTAATTGTAATTTTGCTATTGATAAATGTTTTTATATTACCACCTGGGTATATTATAAAAGGGATAGCTATATTAGGATTGTTAATGCCAGGATTTTGGATGTACTCAGCTATTCGGAGTATAGTTAAAAAGCAGGAAGGATCCATTTACTACCTAATTGCATGGTCAATCTTAATAGCGGGAATTGTAATCTATTCTTTAAAATCATTTGGTGTGTTACCCTCTAATTTTTTTACAGAGTATGCAGTACAAATTGGTTCTTTATTAGAGGCATTGTTATTATCGGTAGGACTTGCATACAGGATTGATATTCTAAAAAGAAGATCAGATTATTTAAATGAAAATCTACAAAATGAAGTCAACTTGAGAACAGATGAATTAAAAAGAGAAAAAGATAAAGTAGACTTAGCATATTCTAAAGCAGAGATAGCCATCTCCAATTTTAAAACCTCCCAAGACAACTTGCTCTTAGAAAAAAAAGATACTGAAAATCTTAATTTATTTGTAAAAAGCCTAAACGAATCACTAGATTTACCTACAATCATGGAAAAACTTATCACATATCTCTCTGACAGATATGGATTGTGTTACTATGTATTGGGATTGGTTCAAGATAAAAAAGATTTCGGTCAAACAGTGATGGTAAAAATGCCATCATTTATCTCTGAAGAAGAAATTCAAAATGTACTAAATATGAAAGTTCAACTGAAGGGAAATCTCTCTGCTCATGCTTATGCATTTTCTTCTAAAAAACCTCTTTATTTTTCCAAAGTAAAACCTAGAGGCGTAACACAGGAAGAGCTATATGTACTTCAAAAAGCCAAAATAGAATCTTTTATTATAATTCCACTTAATTTTCAAGGCAAACCAATCGGGACATTGGATTTATGGAAAGATGGAAGGATGAATTTAAACAAAGAAGATATTACAAGGCTTTCTATTCTAGGGGAACACTTGGCAGGTATTATCAACAGCTCAAATCTTTTCAAAGAAATCCAATTAGAAAAGGAAAATTCAGAAAACTCTAGAATAGAACTCTACACAAAAACGGAAAGACTTAAAAAAATAAGTGAGTTTACTAGCACCATCCAATCTTCTACAAATTTTTTAAATGTACTACGCAAATTAAAATCTTATTTTAGCGAAACATATGAATTGAAAAATTTAGCTATATATTTAGCGAATAAAGAAAAACAAGAGTTGACCTATAATATTCTATTTGGTGAAGAAATCAGCGAGTCCATTCAGGAAGAAATTTCTAAACGTAACTTACCTTTTTCTGAGACTAGGGGACTTCACATGAATTGCTATCTAAAAAATAAGACTATTTTTCTATCAAATATGAAGGATAGAAAAATAGATTCACCAGCTGAAACAAGAAACCAAGAACTTTTAAATATGAAAGCACTCTACATAGCACCACTGGTTTTTGAAAATGAAATATTTGGGATAATTTCCTTAACCAGTCTTTCTAAGCCAATTTACTTATCCTCAGAAAATAGAAAATTTTTAGACCAGCTAATCTTTCTAATATCTTCGAGTATGTATACATTTTTACAAATTGAAAAAGTAGAAATATCAAGACAAAAACAGGAAGAAGCATACAAAGAACTCAAAGCCTCCCAAGAACAATTGATTCAGTCTGAAAAAATGGCTGCTCTGGGAAATCTTGTTTCTGGTGTAGCACATGAAATCAATACACCTATCGGGGCAATCAAAGCTTCTTCGAGCAATATTCAGCTTTCATTGGATGAATTTTTAAGAGAAGGGATCAATATTCTTAGAGAATTCGATAATTCCACGATTGAATACATCCAAAAATTTATAGATCACGAAATTGATCCTTCCAAAATAATTTCAACAAGAGAAGAGCGTAAGGTTAGAAAAGAATTAAAGAGTAGATTAGAACTTTTGGAAATAGCCAATGCAGATGAAATCTCTGAAGTGTTAGTCCAATTAAAAATTGATACTATCAATGAAGAGTATATCACACTATGGCAAAAAGAAAATAATATCAAAATTGCTAAAATAATCTATGAATTGGCAGGTTTAAAATTAAAATCAAAGAACATAGATAGTGCCGTCGAGAAAACATCTAAAATTATATATGCACTGAAAAGCTATGCAAAAACAGATGCACCAAATGTGAAGGTTCAAGCAAATTTGATAGAGGGTCTTGAAACTGTTCTTACAATTTATCAAAACTATATCAATCAGGGTATCACGATTGTGAGGGAGTATTCTGAAATTCCTAAGGTAAATTGCTATGAAGCAGAGCTAAACCAAGTATGGACAAATATAATTTTCAATGCAATACAAGCCATGAAAAATAAAGGAATTCTTACAATTAATATTAGAGAAGAAATAGAAAATTCGCAAAATTCAATAGTGGTGTCCATTAGGGACAATGGGTCTGGAATTCCTAAAGAGGTTCAGCCCAAGATATTTGATGCATTTTATACAACTAAAAAATCTGGAGAAGGTTCTGGGCTCGGGCTACATATCTGTAAACAAATCATAGATAAACACAATGGTAGTATTACAGTAGATTCAGAAATTGGAAATACTATATTTAAAGTAAGGCTCCCTCTCGAAAAACCTAATGCCTAAGGTATATTTATAAATACCCTGCTAATTAGCTTTTATTGGAAGAGAGAAGTAAAATATGAAATTTCTCGCTCACTCCTTCCGGTAAGCATCCCGTTTTTAAAGATCTTGTGAGTCCCATTTGGATAGGTAATTTTAATTATATGATTCTTTTTAAGTTGGATTGTAGTTATAAAAGAAACAAAAGAATCTGCAAAATGATCATCAGGATTCAGTGATGCGTAGAGGGTGGGAAATGGGGTTTTTTCTAAATTTAGATATATTTTTTCAGCATCATTTGGAATGGTTAGTTTAGAAGTATTGGAATAAAATACTATTCTTTTCCTTTCAGGAAATAAAGAATCGTCATACACAGAGGTTTCTTCATTGACCCAATCCTTTGACGAAAATGAAAATTTTGTAAAATCTCTATATTCATCTCGTTGGTCAGGTAAGATTTTCTCAGCTTGGCTAATGATATGACCCAGCTCATGGAGTAAAATATAATCCAAAGCCCCAGAAATTCTACTATCGTCGTCTTCGGTGAGGAGTACGCGAATTTTTGAGGAATCCTGAGTTTGAAATACAGAAGATTCTTTTAGACTTATCCAATCATTGGTACTTCTAGATATCATATCCCCATCTATCAATATAAAACCACCGAGAATGGTATCTTTGTCATACACAAATCCAGAAATACCCGTGCCTCCCAAATTTTGACATATATATATTCCATATATATACTTATTTTTTATCTTTTTAATTTCCTGACTTTCAAAACTTGCTATTTCTCGAGCTAAAGATTTGATTCTCTCCATATCTAGATAAGGTTTAGGAACCTGGGAATAATCATCTAAGAGATTCATCCTATGAGCAAAATCTTTATGAACTTCATCAAGTTGGTATACTCTGTCTTCCCAATTTCCAGTAAGAGAGTATTGCGAAACTTCTCCCGCAGCATGAGTTTTGAAGAGAGAGCTGTATTTGTTGGGAAGAAGTTTTTTTACAGGAGCTTTACAGAGGGTACTACAAAAAAGGAGGGAAATGCAAAGGAAAAAGTTAAATCTCAATCTTTGAAATCGTCGTAGTACTCATTTACTTTTTTTACATAATTAATTGTTTCAGAGTAGGGAGGAATCCCACCATGTTTTTTAACTGCCCCCGGACCCGCATTGTAGGCAGCTATTGCTAAATCCTTGTCCTTAAAAACCCTGAGAAGGTCTTTGAGGTAGTTTGTGCCACCTTTTATGTTTTGGGCTGGGTTAAAGGGATTCTCTACACCAAGTGAGTCTGCGGTAGAGGGCATGAGCTGCATGAGTCCCATTGCTCCCTTGGGTGATTCTGCCCGTGGGTTGAAATTTGATTCAGCCTTGATGATGGCTTTGACTAAATCGGGATCTAGACCTTTTCTTGTAGATTCTTTGTGAATGAGATCTTCAAGGTTGAAAGCTTTTGGCTTGTGTGACGCTTGGTCGGTATGATGAGGGATGTGATGCGATGATTGCTTGTTAAATATTTGCGGATTGGCATTTTGGAGGATTGATGTGAGCTTATCTATACCTTCTTTCCCAGGTTCAGATGACTTAGGGAGTTCACTTGCTTTTCTTTGCTTTTCTAATTCTAATAAAAATTCTGGCTTTGAGCTTTCAGATATTTTTTGTTCTAGTTCCATCTCGATTTTCTTGGATGTTGATGAAATATCCTGGATTCTGCTGAGGGCATTTTGGATGGAACTTATGTCTTCTATTCTCACATTTCTAAGTTCGGAAGATTATTATTTTTATTGAGAAGTTTTTTTCTAAAGTAACCGAAATTATCTAATTTATAACCTATACATTTCACTTCCGACCAAGTGACTCCCGCCCTAAGTTTGGAGGACTGTTTTTAGTTTTTCGAAAAGGATACTGACTTTGGTATGATTTATAAAAATATTGTAACTACTCAAGCGAGTTCGACTTTAATTCTAAAGACTAAATTTACTTTCTAATTCCAATTCTTCTTTCATCTCAAATCTCTTGGTTACTTTTTTCTTCTCTTTATGGAAAGAGAAGAAAAAAGTA
>Ga0209550_10007162_pt1 | contig 10334 bp, 4 predicted proteins | sample LauGreSuBDMM15SN_2_FD_187567 | JGI IMG/M metagenome (GOLD analysis project Ga0209550, IMG submission 187567) | Freshwater lake microbial communities from Lake Michigan, USA - Su13.BD.MM15.SN (SPAdes) (version 5) | ecosystem: Environmental > Aquatic > Freshwater > Lake | place: Lake Michigan, USA... | reverse complement strand
ATGTGGCAGCCCAAGGAGCGCGACTACGCGGCCGAAGCGGTGGCCCGCGCGTGCGCTACGAGCGTTCCGGAACGTCATCCGCTGCAGGAGGCCGTCGAGCGCCTCGAAGCCATCCAGAAAAAGGAGGAGGAGGCGGCCGAGGCAGTCGCCAAGGGCGCGCCGCCTCCCAAGGCGCCGGAAGAGATCGTCGACCCTCTGGGTGCGGCGAGCGATCCGCTCGGCGCGAGCGACCCGCTGAGCTCCAACAAACCGCTCGGCGCGAAGCCGGTCGGGGCGGCCTCGTCGAACCCGCTCAGCGACGACCCGCTCGGCGTGCTCGGCGACCCGCTTGGCGAGCCCTCGAAGCTTGACGTGTCCGTCGTTGCGGCGAGCGGCCGCAACCCCGTGATCGCCCCGCCACCCCTCGAGGAGCATGCGCGTCGCACCTGGCGCGACCGTCGGGCGATGATCCTCAAGCAGTACGCGGCGACAGGCACCATGCGTGTGAACCAGGACATTCTCGACTCCAAGGGCGGCGACGCCTCGAAGCTGGGCTCGAACATCGACGAGGCGGGACCTTCGGGCGAGAAGAAGGTCATGCTCGACCACAAGACGCGCGGCCGGCTCGAACAGATCGAGGCGGCTACCGCCGTCGAGCAGGGACGCACCATCAATATGACGCAGAGCAAACTCGTAGAGAGTGTCGACAGCCTGAACAAGGAGCTGCGCGCCGCGTGGAACGGCCAGGAGCGTGTTCGAGCGCTCAAGATCGCCATCCAGGTGAGCAAGATGCTCGGCGACACCTCCTTCCCCACCTTTTTCCCGACCGTCTTCGCAGTGGTCGCCGAGATCCTCGACGCCTTCGGAGAGCTCGTATACGAGCGTGTGCTCGACAAGGGTAAGCCTCCGGGCAAGAAGCTGCCGCCCGGATACACGCCTGCCGAGATCACCGAGGAGGGCAAGGAGACGACCAAGAATTGGTTCTACAAGGTCGCCTCGATCCGCGAGCTCGTGCCGAGATTCTACGTCGAGCTCTCCATCCTGCGCTGCTACCGGCTGCTCATCGACAGCTCCGAGCTGCCGGGCATCGTGCAGCGGCTCGCGCGCATGATCCGCGGATTCGGCGACCCGCTCGCCGCCACGTACGCGCGCTCGTACCTCGTGCACAAGGCGATCGACCTCACGCCCTCGTCCGCGCACTTGCTCGTCAAGGAGCCCGTCCTCGACACGTTCACCATCTTCCAGCGCCAGCTCGCCTTTTCGGCCGACGCCGCCGATGGAAAATTGATCCGTGGGCTGCACAACGTCAAGATGGAGATCACGACGACCGAGTACTTTGGCACCTTCCAGCCCGCGCTCGAGTGGCTGCTCAACTCGCTCGCTGAGTACCACCCGACCCAGGCGACCCTCGTCGCACTCATCCAAAGATATCGCGAGCAGTGCAAGGCCGCCATCGTGCTCAATGCGATCATCTCCTCCTTCGACGCAAGCGTGATCGCGACGAACGCGCTCCCGATGTGCGACCTCATCAAGGAGAGCGACGCGCGCGGGTACTCGCGCCACCACCTATACGTGTCGCTCGGCCGCGTCCTGTGCAAGCAGCCGCCCAAGAAGGATGAGTTGCTCCAGGTGCTCAACGACGTGTGGGCGGAGCTCGGCGCCTCAAAGAGTGCACGCATCTATGTCGACGTGGCGGCGCAGTACCTGCAGCTGCTGCTGACCGAGTTTGGCGTGCCCGAGGTGCACAAGCTGCTCAAGGATCTGCTCAAGCGCGTGAGCGTCGACAAGGCGTATACGGAGCTCTATGGGCCGCTCGCTTGCGTGGTGAGCACGATCCTCGAGCAGTCGGGGCCTGAGAGGCTCGGGACGATCTTCGTCCTCGAGCCGCTCCAACGGCTGCTCGCCCTCTTCGACCGCGAGCACGCCGTTGAGATCTGGCGGCGCATCATGGAGGCCTTCGCCGCGACGCCGGGTACGTTTGTGGACCCGGTGCTCGTGAATAGCCTGATGCAAGTGGCGCGTCAGCTCCATGATTCGATCGATGCGACTTCTTTCGATGACGAGAGGCGCCAGCTGGGTGTGCTCATTACGGCCTTCATCCGCAAGGTCGGCTTCGGCGCCGACTTTGAGGCACAGCTCTCCTTCTACGTCGACTGCCGCGCCGCCTTCGTCAACCTCGATGCAGTCCACTCGACGCTCGTACTCGGCGTGACGCAACTCATGATGAGCACGCGCTTGCTTGTGCGCGGGCGTCACACGAAGAAGACGGGCGCCTTCGAGCGCGCGTGCGCCGCATTCGTCTTCATCACGGTGCCCACGATCGAGGCGCCGCTCATGCGCATCAAGCTCAACCTGCTCGGCGCGCAGGTCGCGCTCGCGAACCAGCTCCTTCCCCAGGTGGACGCGCTGGTCATGGCGGCCGTGACCGCGGTGCCCGAGGTGCTCGCGGAGGGCGAACACGCGGAGGCGCAGGGCAACCTGGCCGTTCGGGAGGCGAACGGGCGCGAGGAGGCGCTGCTTGAGGTGCTCTCGAGCTTATGTGCCTTCCTCGTCGTGGTGCCAGGCCACCCGAAGAACGGCCCCTTCTATTTGGCCGCCGGCCTGCTCAACCAGGTCCAAAAACCAAAGTTGAAGTGGCGCCTGCTCGCGTCGAAGCCGCTGCTCTACCTGCGCATGCTCGCGCTCTTCTCGACGTACGCGCAGCGCCAGTTGCCGTACCGCGTGCCCGGCGTGGACTCGAACGACGTTCTGTACGCCTCCGAGCCCGAGTACACGGAGAAGCTGCAGGAGCTGATCAGCTCTCTGCTCGGGGAGCTCGAGGCGGCGCTGAGCGCTCTGGGAGAGCTCGCGGCAACGGAGGCGAACGCGGCGCGGGCGCTCGTGGCGATCCTGACTCAGTGGCTTGAGCTCGCCGTCGGCACCGCCGAGCCGAGCAAGCCCATCGTCGCGCTCTGCGCCAAGCTGCTCGGGCTCGCGGCCAAAGTGGCGCCCACGCCCAATGACAAGGCACAGCTGCGCAACACGGCGGCCCACGTGGCACGCCTCGCAATCCAGCACGGCGGCGCGTACGTCGACCTGTCCCAGCGGTTGCAGAAGACGCTCTCCGAGTCGGCGGCCCTCAAAAGGTGAGGCGCCAAGATGGGCGACGACCAAGGCGCAGCAATCTTACCATAGGGGGGGGCGCGGAGCCACACAACCATCTGCGGCACGACGCGTCCACGCCCTGTTGGATGCGGTTGTTATCGGTGTACGGTGAGAGTCCGTGACGGCGTCCTCCCTGATGTCATCGCATGTGTGAAGTGTCCGAGAATATGTCAAGCGTGAGGCGTAAGGATGTGCGTTAGTGTGTCCTCCGGAGAAGCGCGCGTTGTGAAGGCCGCGGGTCCATATTCACAGCATTGAAATTCACACTCAGACTTCCGAAGTTGGCTATTTTTGGACGCCTCTCGGGTTGTCCAGGGTGCGGACGGCGCTGGCGCGCATCAGCGCGTGCGAGCACGTTTGCGCCTTGCCACGCGCCTCCTAGCCGTCGCCGATGGCGGCTATCCGCCGTGAAATCAAGGATCTGGAGCGGCAGTTCGATGAGGCGGACAAGGAGTACGCGGAGGTCTCAAAGAAGCTAAAGGACATCACGCAGGAGCGGGCCAATGTGGAGGAGGAGCTCATTTCGTCAAACGTGCGGCTCAAGCAGCTGATGGGTGAGCTTCATGCGCAAAAGCAGCTGACGGATCAGCAGGAGAAAATCGTGGTGGCCGACAGCCGCATGACGATGGATGAGCTCTCGCGAAAGGTGGAGACGGCGCTGCTGCAGGTGCTGGAGGAGCGCTTCCGCGACGAGGCGTTCACCTCGGCGATCACGGAGCAGTCGGCGGTATCGGTGAGTGATAAGGTGCGCGTCGAGTTTGACGACGACGAGGTCTTCTGGACGCTGCAAGACAACTACACCTTCGAGATGCTGCTGCATGATGCGGCACGCTACTGGGACGTGGCAGCGCAGGATGTGATGCTGGTGGACGAGCGCGGCGCGATCTGGCCCAACGACGGGTACTGCCGGCTGGAGATGCATCGGAACTCCGCGTCCAAGATCGCGATGAAGATCAAGCCGGTCGCTGTGCAAGTCCAGGACGAGGGCGCCGAGATGTATGGTGCCGAGACCGAGGTGGAGGAGAGCGAGGAGGAGATGGACCAATCTTTCCTCGCGATCGCCGCGTCGGTCGAGGACGAGCTGCTGCTCGCGCAGGCCAAAGGCGGCACCCTCACCACGAAGCAGAAGCTCTCGCTCCGGCGCAAGATGCGCAACGAGCTCTATCTGTTCCTCTTCTTCAGTTTCATCTTTATTTGGACCCTCTACAGCCGGCGCACGGTGCGCGACGCGTTCCTGCTGCAGGAGGCGATCCAGACGGCGTTCGTGGAGGAGAGCTTCGGTGAGTACGGCGAGAACACCTTCCTCGACATTGCGAACACCAACGACGTCTTCGATTGGATGCAAGGGCCGCTGCAGAACGGTCTATTCCCCGACGCTCTCTACAGCGGCGCCGCCGTGCCAGACGCCCGGAAAGGGTATGTGATGACGTACAACCGCGTGGTGGGCAAGATCCGGCTGCGCCAGCTGCGCATCGCGCCCGATACCACGTGCACCCTCTCGAAGCTCATCTCACAGACGGACGTGACGAGCAGCGGCATGCATCGCCATCGCCAGTTTGTGGACCACTGTTACGGGCCTTACGACGAGGCCTTTAAATCCACCGCGCCGTTTGGACCCCTTGCGGGGCGGCAGGCGGTGGAGGGCGCGGGCGACGGGACCGGCTTCACCTTCTCGACCGACATCGCTAACAAGCTGGAGGGCGTCTACATCTCAGGGTCCGCGACAGGCGCGAGTTTCGATGGCTCCGGCTTCGTGCGCGACCTCGATCCTCGCAATCGTTCCGCCTATATCGAGGCGCTCCACTTCCTCAAGTCGAACTTGTGGATAGACGTGCAGACGCGTGCGGTCATCGTCTCGCTGAACACGTACAATGGCAACTACAACTACTACTGCATCTCGCAATTTATGATCGAGTTCACGCAGGGCGGGAGCGTAGTGCCAAACGCTCTCAACCGCATCCTACGTGTCGACCTGTACGAGCCCAAATCTTTCGAGGAGACGAACCGCATTATATTCCTGTACATCCCCGAGGCGATGGTGGTCATCGGCACGATCGCGCAGTGTGTGCACCTCTTGTGGCGCATGTACCGCATGAAAAAAGTCACGAAGAACTTCCGCAACCTCTTCAAGGACTCGTGGGTGATTGTGGACGTCATCCTCTGTGGCACGCTGGTCTTATCCATCTTTCTGCGCCTCATGTTCTTCCTCAACGAGAATCGCACGTCCTTCGACCCATTTCCTTTGGTGCCCGAGGACGAGTACCGCGAGATGGCCGAACTCGCACGCAGCTACGGCGGCGTCTTCATCATCGATGCCTTCACCATCATGGTCCTCGTCATCAAGTCACTCAAGTACTTTTCGCTGCAACGAGACCTGATGCTGCTCCAGCGCACGCTGTCGCAGGCGATCTCGGATCTGGGCGTCTTCCTCCTCATGCTCGTCTTCCTGTTCATGGGTTTCGTCATCATGGGCCTCAACATCTTCGGCATGCAGGCGGCGGGGTTCAAATCGCTCATCGACACGCTTGGCACGCTCTTCCTCATCCTGCTCGGCGAGTTCGACTTCGAGGAGATGCGCGAGGTCTCGCCGCTCTGGTCGCTCATCTTCTTCATCTTCTTCGTCGTCTTCATGTTCTTCATCGTGCTCAACATCTTCCTTGCGATCCTGAACGACGCGTATACGGTCGTTCACACCCAAGTCGTGTGGGACGAACTCGAGCGCCGCAAGCCGCTCTCGTTGCGCGAGCGCTTCGAGGTGCGCCGTGCGCAGTGGCGCGAGCGGCGCAATATCAACCGCATGCGTAAGATGAAGCGCGACAAGATCAAGGCTGCGAAGAAGCTCAAGGTGGAATACGATAAGAAGCAAAAGGAGCGATCGCTCCTTGACCGAATCGGCAAGAAAAAGAAAAAGGCCGACGCCGAGAAAGCCAAACAGGCCGCCGAGGCTGCGGCCGCCAACCCCGAGAAGAGGAGGACGGTGAAGCGCAAGGACAAGCTGTTCGAATGAGCGCTTGGTGCCCGCACGACACGAACTTGCAAGGTGCCTGTCTCTAGCCGACGCAGATTAACGATACGGGTCTCTAATTTTAATACTCTTCTGAAGCTCGCACCGCCAACGAAGCGCCCCGTGCTCGTCGGTATGTTCCGTATAGCATTTCGTTTTAGAGCGGCGTTGCTTCTGGCTACCGTACGCTATAGACCCCGGCTACTACGGCGCGTCGTAGCTCGTACCGACGTTCCGTTTTTTAGTTTGTCACGCCCGCACGCCATAGGGCATAGGCATAGCTCGGCTGCAGCCTGCAGGCTGCACCGGACGCTTCTTCTTTCTACCGCGGGGGCGCCGGTGTCCGCACCGCGGCCTCGCCACGCGTTGGGCCGTGGTGGCCCGGGGTCCGTCACTCGACATCCATGCTCGACATCTCGACTCGACTACTCGAAACAGCAATCACGGGTCTCGCGGCTCTCCTCTCGCTGCGGGACGGGTCGCGCCGCACACAGACACACCCACACGAGCCACCGCGCGTGCCGTCCCGGTCCGTCAGCGACTCCGCGTCCGACCGCGCTGTCAATGACACCCCTGACACACCGCTCGTCTCAGCCGCTACGGGATTACATGTACTCGTACGCACACGCAACAACGGCTGAAACTGCTGTCTGTCCGTAGTGCATCAGCTTTTGGAGGAGCTCGGGTCCCTAATCGACGATGAGCCGTCCCGAGTTTCCAGCCGCTCGCGGAGAGCGCCGCCGGTCACGATGATGACGCTCAGTCCGAGCGGCACTCGGAGGAGGCAGCGGAATGCAGCGCCGTTGAAGAGAGCTCCGAGCCCCTCTTGCTGGAGAATGTAACGACCGCTACCGAGGAAGCTTGCGTAAGAGGCGTAGCCCGCCGAACCCCGCAGGTGCGTCTGCATGCGTGTCTTGATGACATCGTCCGGGTGGCTGATGGCAGTGCAAGCAAGCCCGCCGAGCACCGCGCCGGCTACCTGCGATGCGAGACCGGCCTTAGCTGCGGACCCATCCGCTCGCTCGCCGCCGCTGCTGCGTGCCGAAAGCGCCTCCGCAATCTTCTCGCACAGAAAAAACTGGCCTATGCAATATTTGGACTCCCTGTTGATCGTGGCGGTCATGCCTCTAGTCCACGCCGAAAACCATCCGAGGACACCGGCGCTCGCAGTTGCTTGTACTGCTCGGGCTGCTGGTACGAGGCCACCCTTGCCCATGTTCTGGCCCTGGATTCGAACCATCTCGAGCGGAGAAAGGATGAGAGAGACCTCGACGCCCACGAGCGCCGCCCCGGTAAGCTCTCGGACACTGCTGCTGCCAGCACCGCCGCCGTCCAATGCCGAAAGCAGCCGCGCGTTTAATGTGCTGAAGGCAAACATGAACGCCATGTATGGTAGCTTCAGGCTCAGATTGGTGGAGAAGCCCGCGTACAGTGACTGGATCACGGCCAAGGCAAACCGGGGTATTCCCAACGATGCCTTGCACAGTGGCGCGCCCGTTTTCAGATCCATCAGGAGAGGCCTGCGATCCTGCGCGCGGACCTTGAGCGTGTCAATCCAGTGGAAGAGCGTGCAGTCGATTAAGCCCAGGAAAGCTCCCAGGCCGAATTCGGTCCAGACAGACAGGGTAGACGTTGGCATCTTCCTGTTCCAAGAGGGTGCAGTCGGTCGGGCAGCAGGGAGAAACTTTGTGCTCGTGACCTGGGACTCTCAAAAGCCGACAAAGAAGGAGGTGGAGTTCCCTTGGGTGTCGTGGGAGAAAAGTTGGAAAGTTCGCTCGTTTACAAGTTTTTTTCACTATCCGCCTCCGCCTAGCCTTCTCTCGGCCATCTCCACTGCGCTCTCGAGCGTCTGCATCAATGCGTCGCGCCCTGAGAGGGCTTGCAAATGGAGTGACTCCTGCTTGGTCGTCGGCTCGCCGCTCAGCTCAGCGCGCATGGCGAGGACAGCTGACGCGCACTGCGCGAGGATGCGGGCGTGGCGCTCCTCTGCCGCTTGAATAGCGATGCCCTGAGCCTGCATCTCGGTCAGCTGCTCGCGAAGCGCGTGGTGCTCCGCGCTGTCGCCGCCGCCGGTGGCCTCCGTCATCTCGAGATCCCGCTTCAGCTTCTCGTTGCGCTCCTCGGCCTGCCCGAGCTCCTTGCGGACGGCCTCGAGCTCACGCATCCGCTCCTCGTGCTCGCGGTCCTCGGCCGCCAGCCTCTCGCAGATCAGCTCCAAGTCCTCATCGCAGGCCATCAGCTCACTCAGCGTGAGGACGACTTCACGAAGAGAACGCGGCATGGGCTTGTGGGCGAGAAGGCCCTCCTTGTCGGCGGTCGGCGGCCAGTGGTGCTCCTTGACGCGCGCCTTGTGCAGCGCGGCCGCGCCGCCGCCCGTAGCCGCATTCGTCGCGGACGCCATACGCTCACGCAGGCGCGAGCGCGCCTGCCGTGCCTGCAGCTCGACTGCATGCAGCTGCCCCGCCATCTGCTGGCGCTGCACCGTTCGTAGCCGCGCGCGGCGCTCGGCCGCGTCCTCCACCCGACGCGCGTGCGAGAGGGCCGAGTCGCGCCGGCTCGACGCGTTCCGGATGCTGCTCTCGCACTCCGCATTGAGCGCCTGCTGCTCGCGGATCTGGAGCTCGAGATCGCGGAGCTTCTCGAGGAAGACCAGCCTCTCCTTGCGAAGGTGGTCGACCTCCTCGCGCAGCTTGGTGGCGCCGGCGGTCGCGTCGTCGGCCGCGCTGAGCGTCCGGATGACCGCCTTCACCAGCGGTCCGGTCGCTCTCGCCTTCATCGCCCTCCGATTCTGAATCAGCCGCGACGCATCATCCCGAACCTGCGCAAAGTCCGACTCTGCTTGCTCGAGTTGGATCGTCAGCTCCATCGCTCGGCGCCCCTCGTTGTCGAGGGCGCCACTCAACCTGCTGTGCTCCGCCTGCAGCCGCGCGAGCTTCGTCGAGCTCGCATTGGCTGCCAGCGATGAGTTGTACCGTTGCTCCGCTGCCGCCTCGTTTGCGAGCTGATACGCTTGCCGCTCGAGCACCGCAATCTGCTGTTTCTGCGCCCGGATGACTTGCGCGACCTCGCGCCGAAAGGCCTCGGCATCGGCCTCGGCCGCGCGTAGACGCTCGTTCTCATCGTCCTCCGCATGCATGGTGACGCACGCGGAAGGGCAGGTGGCAAGGCTTCTTCTCCAACGCCCGTTTGCGGAATTATTTGATCGCAGAGAGAGAAATTCTGCACCAAATAGCTCCAGTTGTTCGTGCACTAGTCGACTGATAATTTACCATTCCACAGAGTCGAGTGGAATTCACACCAAGAAATGCGACGCCGGTTTGGCGTGGCCGCGGGACTGGCCACGACTGCCATAGGCTGTCGGCACCTCGACCGCAAGCGTCGCCCGCACGACACGTCGACTCGCAACACATCCGACCTCGACGCCGCGTTGCATACAATCCAAGCGAACGGGCTTGCCGTCATGCACGCATACGTGGACCAGCCCAAGCTGGAGGCTTGTCGTTTGACAGGCTCGTACCAGAGCATGCCGGCCGCAGCGAGTGCGACGGCCACCGCAGAGTGGCGCCTCTCTGCATTTGGAAGATATCATCGAATCAGTTTCGACGAGGAGGACGTGGCTGCGTTCGAGGCAGTTGAGCGGCTCTTCCTGCCACTCGTGAAAGCATTCTTTGAGGCGGACGGCGGCACATCACGCGACGTGTACAGGAGTGAGCTGCAGCTACTGACGGCAACGCCCGAGTCGAAGAGCCAGATGTGGCACTCCGACAACCAGCAGCGAGGGCTCACGGTCGTGGTACCGCTTGTCGACTTCACACGCGAAAATGGTGCCACACAGTTGCTGCCGGGCTCGCACGACGCGTCATGGCGGCGCGTGGCACGCGGCGGTGGCGAGGTGGTGGTAGCGCCTGTTGGAAGCATCATCATATATGATGCGCGGACGTACCACCGTGGGCTGGGCAATCGCACGGACGAGTCACGGCCTGCCCTCGTCTTCCGGTATGACCGTACCCAGACACCACCGCCTGGGTGCGGAGTGGCACAGGCGCTCTCGCACGCCTTGCTGGCGACAGCTCTGCACATGGTCGCTTCGATGTGGCGCGAAATAGCAGAAGGATGACCAACGTCGCTCGCTTCCTGCTCCTCGTGTTAACGTTTTTTTCGAAAAGAGTCAGCGCGTTCACAGCAAAATACTCGGCGCCCCCTGGTC
>Ga0209550_10007161_pt1 | contig 10335 bp, 12 predicted proteins | sample LauGreSuBDMM15SN_2_FD_187567 | JGI IMG/M metagenome (GOLD analysis project Ga0209550, IMG submission 187567) | Freshwater lake microbial communities from Lake Michigan, USA - Su13.BD.MM15.SN (SPAdes) (version 5) | ecosystem: Environmental > Aquatic > Freshwater > Lake | place: Lake Michigan... | reverse complement strand
GCCCTAGACTGGATCGTAGAACGCTACTGTGTAAAAACTGACAAGGACAGTGATATCACAAATGATGCCAACGACTGGGGTCTGGAAACCGAAAACAATCCCAAGTATCCGTTGGAGCTTTTTCAGAGGATCATTACGGTTAGCTTGGAGACTTTGAAAATTGTGGAGACTTTGCCGGAGTGGGAGGTGTGAGGGATATTGGGTGGATTTAATTTTTATCCATTCAAAGACTACCCGTAACCATACAAAGGGAGATAACAAAACATTATGTCAGATTGTTTAGCTACAATCTACTAAAACATAAAGGAAACTCATAAAAATTGAGATGGAATTAGATTTACAAATACATAAAAGTATCTAAACTAGAACTATGAGACAGGGGTTAACTATAAATTCTGAAATGTTAAAGTGGTCTATCCAAAGGGCGGGTTGGACCTTAGATGATTTCATAAGCATGTTTCCTAAATATAAAAAATGGATTGAGGGTGAAAAATATCCATCTGTAAGACAATTAGAGACTTTCTCTGAAAAGGTTCATATACCTTTTGGTTTTTTATTTTTACAATCTCCTCCAATAGAAAAAAATCCAATAGCATTCTTTCGAACGGATAAAAATTCCGAAACTGCTCTTTCGCCAAACACGAGAGATATGATTTTACTTTTACAAAAGAGACAGGATTGGCTAAGGAACTATCTAATAGAAAGTCATAATGATCCTTTAAAATATGTAGGACAATTTAAAGATTCCGAAGATGTAATTCAAATTGTAAATAGTATTCGAGATACTCTCGGTCTTACTAAAAATATAAGTTCACAATTTAAGAATAGTGAAGAATTTTACAAATACCTGATCCATAAAATTGAAGAAATTGGAATTGTACTTATATTTAGCGGAATTTACGAAAATAATACACACCGAAGTATACCATTAAAAGACTGTAGAGGATTTGTTCTCGTAGATGAGTATGCACCTTTTTTGTTTATAAATAACAATGATAGTAAATCATCCCAAATTTTTACCCTCCTTCATGAGTTAGCTCATATCTGGTTAGGTACTACTGCAGGATTTGATTTTGAGAAAATGTTACCTGCAGACGATCCTATAGAAATGATTTGCGATAAAGTAGCGGCAGAGTTCTTAGTTCCTGCAGAAGAGTTTCTTAAAGTTTGGAATAATTTTCCAATTCAAAAGATAGTAAAATATTTTAAAATGAGTGAAATTATCATAATGAGAAGGGCATTTGATTTTGGAAAACTTTCCAAAGTAGATTTCTATAGTTTTTATGATAGATATGCACTAAAGCAGAGCAAAAGGAAAAAAGGAAGTGGAGGGGATTTTTACAGTACAAATAGAAAAAGATTAGGAAAACAATATTTGAATCATATTATGAATGCATTAAAAGAAGGGAAATTACTTTATAGAGATGCCTGCAAATTAACAAGTCTTAAAGGTGATACATTTCAAACTCTAAATACTTTAGGTTTGTTTCGTGAACTCAATGAGAATTTTTAAGTGTAATAATAGCCTAGAAACTTTGAAAATTGTGGAGTCTTTGCCGGAGTGGGTGGTGTGAGGGATTTTGGGTGGATTTAATTTTGATATCATTTTTATTTTGAGGTATTTTATGAGTATTGGATAGAATTTAAATAAGCACCTCAAATTTTAAAAAAATCAATTTTAGTTCCTTTTTGTCCCGGGGCTCTGGTAGTATAGGTGATAGTTGAGGAAAACTAATGTTAGAGCCGAATTCTCCAAAAGTACGTAAACTATCAAAAAAAGCAGAAATAGACAAGGCATTCCATTATTTATTTCATAAAGAAAACTCCATGAAAGCAAATATCATCCTATTCCTACTATTTCTAACTCTCAAAGTTAGTTTACTTGCTGATCCAGAAAAAAAGAAACTCTATGTATCTAAGATCACTGCTACTAAAGAGGTATCAGAATCTATACAAAAGTCAGTCGTCAATAAGATCAAAATGGCTATACTGGAGAAGCATGCTAAATCGTACTACATTGTTTCTGATGAAGATGTGCTTATCATGTATAAGAAAGCGGCTGAGCTTCAGAGAACCTGTGATGCAGAAACCTGTCTCCGCCAGATTGCAGAAGCCATAGATGCCGATGAGGTGGTCTATGGAAATCTCTATTCCAAAAACGGGATGCTCACACTGAGCCTGAACAACCTCCAGAGGGATAGAAAAACCTTGAAGATGGGAAGTAAGTCTGTGGTGGAAGAATCCTTTCCCGAGGCCCAGTTTGATCACTTTGCGAGAGAAATTGCAAGCAAAGCAATGGATCCCTCCTACAAGATCAACAAAACCCCCGATTTCAATATGAATATCCAGATAACTCCCGTGAGCTTTACCAAGGTGGAAGGAGTTGAACTCTCCAAGATCAATCTCAAAACAGATGATAGTGTGATACAAAAAAATCTGGACTTTTTCCAAAAAAAGATCCAAGAAGCCGATCTTCTCTATGGTGGGGGGAATTACAAAGAAGCAAGGCTGGAATACCAATCCATCGTGCAGAGATTCCTGGAAAAAATACCCCCTACCACTCAGGAAAAGATGAAGGATGTAATACCTTCTCTCCAAAAATGAATTGCCAATTCGGTTTCTATGGAGTACAAACTCCGCATTGAAACGATAGACAGAGAAGTGGAAGAAATATCCAGGATGAAGGAATAGAGAAAATGAAAAAACTTGGTCTTCTCAATTTCACATCGGTCACCTGCATTCCCTGTAAAAAAGAAATCCCTGAGCTCCTGAGACTCTCCGAAAAGTATCCCAACCTCAAACTCTTCATCATCTTTGCAGAAGCCGATCCTTCAACCTTTGCCAATTCTCTCGGACCTAGCAAGTACTACGCCGATCCTCTAGGGACTTTGGAGAATAAGTATAAAATCAAAGCCTATCCCGTCACCTATCTAGTCTCCCGTGACAAGAAGGTAATCTTCCGTTTGGAAGGGTACAGCGAGAAAAATTCCAAGAAATTGAGTTCTTTTTTTGCAAGGGAGGGGAATTGAAACTTTTTCTTATTATGATAATGCTTGGATTTGTAAATTGTAGTACACTATTCTTTAAGCCTGAAACACGGGTATCCTCAATCTGTGAATGGAGAGAAAAGAAAAAAGGTGATATTAAAAAAAGTATTACAGACAAAAATAAATTGAGCTCAAAAGAAGAAATTTTATCAGATTTTGAACTAATATCACTACGTCCACTAGATAAAAAATCTAAACTTTCTATGCTTCATTTAAAGATTTTAGATTTCTACAAGCTCTTTGAAAATCTCCTTGAGACAGGAGTTGCTCTAGATGATATTTCAAATATTAAGAGGACTTTATTAGATAGAATTGATTCTATTCATCTAAATATAGCAAACAGTTATGAGAAAGAAGGAGATGACTACTACTCTCAATATAATTTTACTAAAGCATTGGAATCCTATATGGATTCAGAAGCTACCATTCAGGAGATGTACAATGAAAAAAAGCAGAAGGCATCCTTAGAGAGAATTGAGAGAAAAATACAACTTACACGTGAGGTAGGTGAGAATTTTTTACAAAATAAAACCAAAAGCTATGTAGATCAGGCTAACTACTTATATTTAGACGATCAAAATAAAAAAGCTAAAGAAGCATTGAAGCTAGCCCTAAATGGATTGGAAGGATCTGTTCTCGTAAATGCAAAGACTATTTCCATTTATAACGACCAGGCAACAATTATGAAACTAGATGTATTCCAAAATAGCAATTGCACTAAAGTCCATTCTACAGATAGATATTCAATTAAGAAAAAAATAGAATGGAAAGTCAATCCTTCTCCAGTAAGTTTTACGACAAAATCAGGTATAAAATTCGAAAAAATTATTAGGAAGGATGGTAAGCCAGTTTATGTTTCTGAAGTGATACGTAGAATTGAATCAAATTCATGGTACTACGCTAGAGATTTTGCTGAAAAATTAAATGTAGAGGAAAATTGTAAGAATTGTTTTAGATTACCCGAGTTTGAAGATATAGAAAATGTAGTATCGAAAAGCCCCTATAAAGATGAGAGCATATCTAGTAGGGGTGTAGATATCTTTGAGGGGGCATGGTTAAATTCATGGAGTCCTGCACCAGTTGGTGTGACATATGGAAATATACTTCTATTTTACTATACGTTTGACTACTTTCATGATGTTGTCACACATCCCCTCACATGGAAGTCTTATATCTATTTCATTTCACCCGATAGTGTTATTTTAGATAATAATAATTGGAAATATATAGCAAATACTGGTCGCACTCTATCAAGAACAATTTTGGCACAGGATCTTTCATTAAGTATTCCAGTAATGGCCGTTAGTAAAGAGACTAAATATGCATTTAACTTAGGCTTCCGAATTGTACGTCCTATAGATTAGCATCCAGATTTCTAATCAGAAATCTTGAATAAAGTGGAACAATGTCACGATTGCTACCATTTGCCAGAGTTTGAAGATATAGAAAATATAAAACCTAGAGAAGTTATAAACAAGGAGGGTGATAAAGAGTTTGAAAATATGGGATTTATATTGATATAAAGGAATACTTTAAAAATAAAGAGATGAAGTGTAAATTGAGTAGCCTTAATATCTTACGATCCAGTGCGCGGCACAATTATAATCAAGATAGATTTACTAATGAAGTGTGGGGTGGCTTTCGCATAGTTCGAGCAGTTAGGTAAGACACTCTACCTGACAGAGGTCATACCATACGTACTACATATATTTCTTTTAGGGAAGAGTTAGAAACCCTTCCCTAAAAGAAATTCCAATACCAGAAACTAATATCTAAATTATCGTATTACAATAATTCATTGAAGATAATATACATCACATGAAAGATTTTCAAGGTTTTTTTCCAGAACAAAAAGATAAAGATATATTTTGGAAAATGATAGATTTACTTTCAGAAGAATTAAATAAAGTATAACAATTAAGAAGAAAGTAGATGGTTGGGAATTCTTAAAAATATATTATAAAATAATATAGAATAAAAATTCGCATAACGTTCTAACATTAGGCGAAAGATTCTGTTTGAAATATTTCTCAGAAGTTAATTCTAAAAAATATTTTTCTACCAGAGCAGATAAACTTTCATTTTTAGAATTTGCATATTCCTTGGTTATATATCAACAGCCTAAGACCCGAAATCCTTACTCGGGAGCGTAGTCGCTACTCTTTGTTAGGTGATGTTGTGCACTCAAGTTTTGAGTAAGATCAATTCTTTTTGAAAATTTTTTTTAGGTTTTTTTGGAGAAACTTTAATTTCAACTCGAAGTCCAATAGAATCCATGTATTCGAGCAGAGTGGAAACCTTCATATCCTTTCTATTTTCGAGTTTAGAAATACCGGATTGAGAAAATGCTTTATTATGTTGTTGGCTAATGCCTAATTTTTTTCTAAGTTCTTTTAATTCAATAAGAAAGATTTCTTTATGAGCTTGCAATTTAGCTCTTTGAACTAAATCCTTAGGTAAGGTTTCTTCCATTTCAGAAATGAAATCTTTCTTTTTATTAATCTTCATCTTTGATCCTCTGTATATCATCTATGTGTTTAAGGAAAATTTTTTCAGCTTTAGAAATAATTTTAGAATAAAAATTTTTATCATTAGATTTATTTCCACCGACTAAAAGAATTATATCTCTCTCTGGGTCAAAAGCAAAAATAATCCTAAAGTAATTATTTTTAAATTTAGTTCTAAGCTCTTTTAAATTATTTAATTTTGAACCTTTTAAAGTATCAACATATGGTCTGCTAAGGGAAGGTCCATAGTTGGATAGAATAATAATATCCTTTAAAATAGGTTCTTTAGCTTCAAAGTCTAAATTATCAAACCATTCCTTAAATTCATCTGTTCTATAAACTTTCCACATCAAAGATAATATTAGTATAAGTAAATATGCAGTCAAGTGAATAATTGAATTATCTTTTATGAATGGCGAGCATTGTTGAGGGCATATCATCTAATGTTCCAGGGTAGCTGACGTGACTTTAAAATTTGAAAATGTGGTAGCACCTTTTGAATTTTAAAGCTATATCTTTTCGTGGCTTCGCAGTGGCTACTCTTTGTTAGACGGTGTTCGAATCCCTTATATTAAATAATTTACTTTTATCAATAAATTTTAGTATTTTTTTATCTAATGTCCAAAATTTTAATTCTAATTTCAAAGTAGATGATAGTAAGACTGAATCAACAATTCCAATACCTTTATTTATTAAATTAGATTTATAAGAATAAATTCCACCATCTATAATTGAACCATCTGAGTTAATTTTGTTAATATTTTCCCAATATTCTAAAATAATTTTAAATTCTCTATCTGATTTAGCACCCTGGAGTAATTCAGAAAAAATAATTTCGTGAGAAATAACATTCTAACGTTTTAGAGTAGCTGATGTTTTTGTGTAGGCAACTTTTTTGCTTCGGTTCCCGAGCGAGATGGATTTATGTAAATAACTTCCATCGAAAGTAGTTTTCGGCATATTAACCGCCAATTCTAATAAATCCCAAGCTCTAATCCCTTCTTTACCTCCATAGTTTTCAATTTGATCTTCATGAATTAATAAAACTTCATAGATCTCCAAGAAAGTAACTTCTGTTTTCATGAAGCTAGTTTTTTTAAGGTTTTAGAATGTTTCTGATTAATTTTATTATTTCATTGTACATAAAAATTCTTTGGTACTTTTTCGCATAACGTTTAAGAGTTGCTGAATTTTTTGTGAAGGCAACCTTTTTGCTTCGGTTCCCGAGAGTATCAATAGATGCAAAAAGTATGACCGAATCAAAATATGGCGTAGCTCAAGATCCTGAATTTTTCCTCGGGGGTGTAGTTTCTAGTCTTTGTAATGCGGATCGGAGCGCATATACAGATAAGGCTACTCGCTATACCCAATTCTACTGTGGATCAATTCTTTACGGTATATTTCCTATTAAGATTTCCAGCAATACTATAATTATTTATATAATCATAAAACTAGACGGATTTTTGTATTAAAGTTAGGTTCACTATCATTGGGTACACAGACTATTTTACCTTATTCTAAATAATCCTGATAGTCTGTTCTGTTTAAGGAACGAAGCCTGCCCATCATTTGCAAGATGAGTTACTGAAATACAATGTATCGCAGACCGAACCTTAGCGATGCGGTTATCACGTGTTAGGCGAAGGAAGCGCTTTGTAGAATTAAGCCCTCATTAATAAAATTTCTTTATTTTGAGCTTTCTTCCTTTTATCTATAACCTTTATTTCGATTTGCATACCTAATGCATGTATATAATCAACTAAAGTAGATAATTTAATGTCATCTCGACCTTCGATTCTTGAAATGCTGGTTTGACTGAATCCTTCAATTTCAGTTTGCTTTACGCCAGATTCCTTTCTTAGCTCTGCCAATTTCATTCTAAATAGCATTTTATTGGCTTTATTTTCAGCTCTTTCAATACTTTCTGGAGACATTGTTTTTCTCGCAGTTGCAAAAAAGTCAGAATATTTTTTTTTATTTTTCATTTTAATTCCTTCATATTCTTGTGCTTACTATTTTTAATAGTATCAACTCTTGGTCTTCCTAATGAAGGACTATGAACACTTAAAACTCTTGTATTAGCGAATACATCTTCTTTTACAGATTCTGGTAAATTTAAGTTCCAATTTTCAAATTCTTCAGTTTGTAATATTTGCCACACTAATTAAATATATCAAAAAGGACATATGTTGTCAAGTGCATATTTTTAGTTTCTAAAAGATATTAATTTACTATTTGAATGTCTATTAAATTTACAATTCATAAATGTCCCAATGTTGGATAAAGTATACTTAAAAAGTTAATTTCAAAAATCTAGATAGTACGTTATTAAAAGATACTCTTTCGTAAATTAAAAACTAAATAAAAAGAAAGATTAACTATTCAGTCTGACTGTCAAATCCAGAAAAAAATGGGATGTTAATAGATATTTGATCAAATATTTCTTGCAATCTATTTATTAAATAGATACTTTAAATAGGTAATCAAATTACATTTGTTAATAGGTTTAAAAATTGAGTAAGATTAATAAAATACTCTTAAAAGTACTATCAGGCAGTTAAGATTCTAATATTTCATTTGATGATTTAAAGTTTATTTTAAATCATCTTGGTTTTGATGAAAGAATCAAGAGTAGTCATCATATTTATAGTAAAGAAAATATTGATGAAATTATAAATTTGTAACCAAGTGGATCGAAGGCAAAGTCTTACCAGGTTAAACAAGTAAGGATAATACTTAAATATTGTTTATGAGAATTTTTAGATGAATAATATCAAATATGAAATCATAATCTACTGGAGTGAAGAAGATAATTCCTATATTGGTGAAGTTCCCGAACTACCTGGATGTATGGCTGATGGAAATACTTATTATGAAGTCATTGAAAACATTCAAGTTGTAATGAATGAGTGGATCGAAACAGCCAAATCACTTGGTAGAAAAATTCCTGAACCAAAAGGTAAATTAATGTATGCTTAAATAATCATAAGTAATGTCATAATCTCTTATTATCATGAGGATAAATAATATGTCTATCTTTTATAAACAAAAATAGAATACAGGTTTATTCCCTACCAACATTTTCATTAAAACTATATTTTAAGTCATATCTCTGAGCCATCGTATTACTAGCAATGTCCTGTGGATGAACGGATGGCACTGGACTTGCTTTGATATTTATAAAGCACTAAAAAATTTTACAATCACTACAAAGCCTGCTCAGAGGCTACACTTTTTATAGGCGGTCGTTTATTGATACTTCTACTAAAAAGTATCAACCATGAATTATATAAAGTCCAGACTGAGGCACGGACACACTCGGCAAGCTCAGTGGAACTGTCGAAGGCCGGTGTAGTAGTAAAATTATTCTTGGTTTTCAGGTTAGATAGTTGCCATTACCTGTCCGTTCTTTTTCTGGATGGATACCTTTAAATTAAAATGATCCATAATTTTAAAAAAGGTTTTCATGTTAGGGAGTTTGTTTTTAGTTTTCAATTCTTGAATAGTAGTTGGGGAAAGCCCAGCTTCCATCGCTAGCATACGAACAGAGATATGATTTTCTTGCATTAAAGCAAGAATCAACTCAGAAATTATAAGTTCTTTATACCCACTATCCAAATCTTTTTTTACTTTTGGATCTAAGCACATCTCATCATAAGTAGATAGTCTCTTTTTTTTAATCGTCTTCATCTTCATCTAGCTCCTTGTAGTAAATATCACTTTCTGTTCTCTCTATGTAATCTTTCATATATCTCAAAGCTTTTTCTTTCTGGCTTTTGGGTAGTTTGTCACCTTTCTTTATAAATCCATTGGTTATAATTATTTTATTTCCTTTAGTAAAGAAGCAAAGAAATCTGTCAGGCTGTGGTTTAAAGGCATAAATACCATTACCCTCATTTCTAAATTTTTCTATATTTAAAATCTTTCCAACTTCTCCCATTAATTGAAATAAGTTCATAGCTTTAATTTTTTGTGATATATCTAGGCTTTGAAAATAATCTTTAGAATAACTTTTCTTTTTATTTGAAAAATACCATTCAATAGTAAACGTCTTTCCTAGATAAACGATGTACTTTGCCATTAAAGTACATGTAACATAATTTTGTTACATTGTCAATCTTTTTTAATCTGGTGATTTTTCATTCTAGTATTCAATACTCTATTTTTTTTCAATAAAATACTCTTAAAAGTACTATCAGGCAGTTAAGATTCAAATATTTCATTTGATGATTTAAAGTCTATTTTAAATCATCTTGGTTTTGATGAAAGAATCAAGAGTAGTCATCATATTTACAGTAAGGAATATATTGGTGAAATTATAAATTTGTAGCCAAGTGGATCGAAGGCAAAGTCTTACAAAGTAAGACAAGCAAGGAATATAATACTTAAATATCGTTTAAGAGAGTTTTTAGATGAATAATGTCAAATATGAAATCATAATCTATTGGAGTGAAGAAGATAATTCCTATATTGGTGAAGTTCCCGAACTACCTGGATGTATGGCAGATGGAAATACTTATTATGAAGTCATTGAAAATATTCAAGTAGTAATGAATGAGTGGATCGAAACAGCCAAATCACTTGGTAGAAAAATTCCTGAACCAAAAGGTAAATTAATGTATGCTTAAATAATCATAAAACTAGACGGATTTTTGTATTAAAGTAAGGTTCACTCTCATTGGGTACACAGACTATTTCCCAATATTCTAAATAATTCTTAAATAAAGTTTAAAGTATTACAATTCATAAAAGTCCCAATGCTGGATAAAGTATCCTTAAAG
>Ga0209550_10007160_pt1 | contig 10338 bp, 10 predicted proteins | sample LauGreSuBDMM15SN_2_FD_187567 | JGI IMG/M metagenome (GOLD analysis project Ga0209550, IMG submission 187567) | Freshwater lake microbial communities from Lake Michigan, USA - Su13.BD.MM15.SN (SPAdes) (version 5) | ecosystem: Environmental > Aquatic > Freshwater > Lake | place: Lake Michigan... | reverse complement strand
CTGAACCTGTTGTAACTACAACTCAAGTTCCTGTAGTTTTAACTGCTCCAGTTACTGAAGAACCAATTAAGAAAAGTCGTGCAAAGAAAACAACAGTTGTAACTGAAACTCCAGTTGTTATTCAATCACAAATTGAAGACGAAGTAGTTATACCAGTTATTGTCGCCACTGAAGAGCCATTAAAAAAGTCTCGTGGAAAAAAAGCAGCAGTATCTGAGCCTGTCGTAGTCACTACACCAGTCACAGTACCAGTACCTATCGTAGCTTCCTCTGATTTTCAAGCTAAAACCAGTATACTTAGTGAAAGTAAATCAAAAAGCAAAAAGAAAATTACCGCTTAAACAGATATCTTTGCATTTATTATACAATGATTCTGACGCAAATTCAGAACCAAGACAAAAAGATAAAAATGTAACTCTATTAGAAAATTACGAAAATAATAAAATCTATGTAAAATTAAAATTAGATAAAATTAAGCAAATAGTAAATAAAAGATCTACATCTAAAAAAAAATCATCATATAATAAAAATGACACGGTATATTCATGTGATAATAATAATAATAATGATAATGATAATGAAGATATATAATATATTATTTTATAAAAATTGAATTAATTATTATTATATTCATTAATTATAAATAATAAATAATTTTAAATGGATAAAAATCTAGATTTATCAGAATTAGACAAATTTACTACTAGTAAATTATATGGTGATTTTGCAAGTATAGTTAAAAATATAAAAGGGTGTGATAATATGAAATCTATGTATGTTAGAATAAATATTAATAGTAAAATAAAATGTCAACATACTAGTTGTATTAAAACAGCTTGTTATAATAATATAATTAATAGTATGAATACATGTTGGTTTCATGCTTATACTAGTTAATTATAATGTAAAAAGTTTGAAAATATATTTTATTTATATCTATATCCAATTTTATATATATATATAATTATGTCGTGTACTATTAATAATATTGACAATTTGACGCAGACGTTGATCATGCAGAGGCTTGGTATTAGTCGTAATATGAGAAAAGTTAGAGATATGTGGCTATTAGAATCTGATTCAGATTCATCTGATAGTGACAGTACAAGTAATGGATCAAATGATAGTTATGATCAATATCCAGGTATTTGTTCTGATGATTTTATTTCAAAATGCGCGTGCTCTTCAATGGTTGGGAATTCCCACCATTGCTCTGCTATTTTTCGTGGGCATAAAAAACAATGTTTTATATGTCGCTTCGACGGGACAAAATAAATATAACACAAAAGGCACATCAACACATGCAGAAGCAGATGCAATTAATCGTCTACCACCAAAAAATAAACACACAAAAAAATTAGAAATTGTGAGTTTACTCGTAATTAAGGTAAATAAGACTGGATTATTAGGCAATTCATCACCATGTGTTCATTGTTTAAAAACGATTGCAACAAAACCATTAGAAAAAGGTTATCGTATCGATAAAATTTATTACAGTACAGAATATGGTACTATTGAATGTAGAAAATTTACTGAACTATTAAGTTCTGACGAATTACATATATCTGCATATTATAGAAATCATAATTATGATATGAAAAAATGGTTAAAGTGGAGAGATCAATATATAGGATCATTAAGCAAATGCAAATTATGATATTTAAAATGTGCCTAATTATAACTCGATAGTTATAATTAAATTAACAAAATTATTTTATTTTCAAAAAAATTGATAAATTTATATAAAACGATATAATCAATATTATTTTATATACAATAATGAATTCAACTATTATAAAATCACAAAATATTAATACTATAGTTATTCAGGATGAAGAAATAGTTAATTTCAAAGGATGTATATCTGTTATTATGTATAATCATATTAGTATGTATTTTTATAAAAATTTAATTTTAGATATGATATTATCCTTGCCGCAAATTAATATAAAATTTGTTAATCTAAAGAAAACATATAATCTAAATTCAAATAGTTTTAATCAAAGATATTTCAATATATGGGAAGATGATAATGATATTAATAATTATCAAACTTTAATGGAATATGTATTAAAAGATATAGGAAAAAATATTTTAATCTTTAGACATGACAATATAAAATATGATATTAGTCAATATAGTGATAAACATATTGTAGAATGTGAATTTATAAATGATGAATTTGGTAATAATGATAGTTATAATTTATATTATAATGGAACATTTTTAAATAAATTCACAAAAAACATAGATTTACATTCACAAATATTTAGATATTATGATTATTATTTAAAACTAGAACTATATAATAATAATGAATTTGTATTAATTAATGATTTATCATCATATAAAACACATATTGAAGCAAAATCATATATAACTATATCTACATTTTTAATGAAAGATTCATATAAACTGATTATTGATTCTAAAGAATATAATATAGTTGAAAATCAAATAAATTTATTTGATGACGTTGAAAAAATTAAATTATATGGATTTAATAATTATTTACTTTTGAATGAAGAAAATAAAAAAAATCAAATAAAATTTATTAATAAAATAAATGATATTATTAAAACTTTTAACGTAACAGATAAAACACGATTTATATATGATATGGTTTTATCTAAATATTCTGAATTATTAAATTTATCAAAAAATGAAATTATCGACAAATATGAAAAAATAGTTCTCAAGGACAAATCAGATAAATTTAATTTAATTGATCTATTAACTAAATTTGCAAAAAGTGAACAATTTATATTCAATAAAATAAACTGTCAGATTAAACAAAATAAAAATATTATTCAAAATTTAAAAACAATTGATGAATGTAATATTAATATTAATAAATGGTCTATTAAATATAATGATGAATTTTTAAATAATATTGAAAATAATTTAGATAAAAATTTATCAAATTCGTTTGATATTTATAGTTTAATAATATCTAGAACATCATGGTTAGATGAATTAAAATTTGGTAATATTTTTGGAATAATTGTACATTTAATTTGTCCCAAATTATCAAAACTTGGACTTAATATGAGTCAAATTGAAATTATGTCTTTATCTAATAATTTTATGACTTTTGAACAAATATGTGAAACTCAAGATATTTTTAATTCAGATTATAATAAATATGATGATGGACGATCAGAAATATTATCTATATCAGGTAATGCATTAGGAGAAGGGAATTCAATGTTACCATTATATATAAATAAGATACATTGGTCATTAGTTCAAACACAAATAAACTATACATTAGGTGTAATGGTAAATCAAAATCCATTTAATTATTATAATAAATTTTATGAAATATATCCAATGTGTTTATTAAAATATTGTGAAATGATGGTTTCAAATAAAAGTAAAATTACAGATAAAGATATAGTTACATTTTTACAATTACTAATAACAACAAATATTATTTTTAGAGATGTTTATAAATATAAAATTAATAAAAAAGATATCAGTTCATATTTAGAATTATTAAATAATCCATTAAACAGAACAGAAGCAGAAATAGACAATTTACAATTTATAATGGGTGTCACAATATTATCTAATAATAAAATATTAAATGATCTAAATAATAAATTCAGAGATCAATCTATAAATTTATATGTTGAAAATATTAGAAGATCATTAAAGAAATTTAATGTTAATCATAATATTCTGACTAAATTTGACTTTAATTATGAATATTTATATGAATCATTTACTAAAATTAAAATCGATAAATTTAATAATAATAATAATGATAATGATACGGGAGCTTCATGTAATGATATATATAACGAATTAGTATTTAATAAATTGTTAACAATCTTAAATAATGACACATTATTAGATACAGAATTATTAGAAAATATGTTTATAGATCAAATTTATTCGTTATGTGATAATATAGATGAAACTATTGATAATAAGTTCAAACCAATAAGTACAACTATATGTTGGGATTTAATTAATCAACTAAATAATAATAATACAGTAAAACATATAAATAAAATATTAGATGATCCTTGGTCAAATATTGATGATGAAACTATTAAATATTTTAAAAATAGTTTATTAGAAATTAATAATAAATATGAGCAAATATATGAGAATAAAGTATTATATTTTAAGGACCAAACAAAAATAAGAAAATTATCATTTTATTTTCAATGTTCAATGAGTAGAAATAAAGAGAATATAAGTAAATATTTCAATATAAATTTATTTACTTGTGAATTAGAAGACGCCAAAAAATATTTACAAAATTGTATAAAAAATCAAATAAATAAAATTTATAAACAGGACATACCACAACAAGACTATTTAATAGATATTTTCAAATATTTAAATAAAAACAAAGAAATAATTGACTATAATGATTTTATAAATTGTATGAAACAAAATTGTTTAGTATATGATGATAAAGATATAATACTTGCAGAAATAGATAAAAATATTGATATATATTTTAAATAAAAAATAATGTTCATTTGAAAAATAATTATTTTATGATAGTTTAATATAACAAAATGAATCATTTAAATTATAATAGTAATCTAATAAACTATCTAGACGCATTATTGGGTGGTAGAGCTATGGCATTTGATGATAAAATGAAAAAAAAGAACAAAGGTATTTATAGAGAATCGTATTTAGACTATAATGATGTAGATAAAAAAGGTAATCCTAAACTTAAATTTAACTATTTTTATGCTCATAATAAACAACCAATTACTAAAGAAGATTTAGAACGTGTTAATAAATTAGGTCTTGCTCCTGCTTATAATGATGTATGGGTATCTGACGATCCTATTACAAAAATTCAAGCAACTGGTATGGATGCAAAAGGTCGTAAACAATATAGATATCATGCAAATCATATAGAAATAGCTCAAGAAGATAAATTTTTAAGGTTATATAAATTTATTAAATCAATACCTAAATTAGATGAAAAAATGGAAGAAGATAAAAAATCAATATTATATTCAAAAAATAGAACAATATCGATAATGTTACAGATAGTAAAAGAGTTAAATATTCGTGTTGGTAAAGAATGTTATGCCCAAACAAATAAATCGTATGGTATATCAAGTTTAAAAAAATCACATGTAACTTTAACAAATGACAATACAATTGTTAAATTAAATTTTAAAGCAAAATCAAACAAACAAGTATCATATACTATTAAAGAAACTGAATTAGTTGATGAAATAAAAAAATTATTAGATTTAGAAGGTGATAAACTGTTTCAATATATAAGTGATAGTAATAATATCCTTAGAGTTACAGATACAGATTTAAATCAATATATTCAAAATTATATGGGTAAACAATTTACATGTAAAGATTTTAGAACATATGCTGCTAATTTTTATTTTGTTAAAGCATTATTATCAGAAACTAAAAAAAGAAATCCAAAAAATAAAAAAATTATTAAACAAAATTTAAATGCAGCACAAGAACATACTGCTTTTTATTTAAGACATACTAAGGCAATTTCTAAAAAATCTTATACAATGTCCCATATTAGAGATATGTATAATGATAATCCTGATTGGTTTATCGAAAATAGAAATAGACAACCTATTAATGTTTTAATTGATCTTCTTAAAATTTTTAGAGATCAAATAAAGGAAAAACGCGCTAAAGTCAAGGGTAAAATTTTTAATCCAAATGAAGATGAAAATGATGAAATAAACGATGAAGATATTGAATCAGATGAAAGTGAAGAAGATGATGATGATGAAGATGAATAAATTAATTAATTAATGTAGTAAGTAATAAAATGATATTAATGGTAACAAAATGATGTAAATTATTGAATTCAAAAATATAAAAATAAAATAAGAAAAATAAAAATACAAAAGTAGATAAATTAATAGTATTTGCAAGAAATCCTAACATTGGTAACCAAATATCAGTATTATTTAATAATAATACTATTAATTTTACGATATAACTAGTTATTAATCTTATTATGTCAATTGATAATAAATAATTTGATAAAATAAATAATATAGAGTAAGTAGTTACTACAATTAATTTTGGTAAATCATAGAATTGTAAAGGATCTAATATATTTAGTTGGAGTCCATAATATATAATTAATGATAAACTATTAAACATTCTTAATATCTTATAAAATATTCAAAACGTTTAAATTATTTCATTCTCTAAAAATGTATATGATATTTCTAAACCACTTAATGGTAAGTATAATTTTAAATTATTACTTATAGGTAATCCTGTATCTTTTGCTAGATTATAATAATATAATAATTGTATTACATATTGACTTGGTATAAATTCAGAAAATGAACATTTTATATCTGTAATAGTTTCATTTATAGTTGAATATAAATCGATAATACCATTAATCATATTTGATCCATGTAATGATTTTTGATATATATCATAATTATTATTTATAATATAGTTTTGAATATGTTTAAACCATAATAATTCATTTGTATCATTAAACATCTGTTTCTTTATTTGAATAATTAAATATTCATATGAATATTTACCTTGTAAGTATCCTGTTAATAAAGAATTAACAAATATAGTTTTTAATAATATATTATATGATTCATTCTCTAATGAACTAGATTCTAGTAATTTTTGATTAAATGATAAAAATTTCTTTAAACCAACTGATATATTTGACTTAATTGGATTAGATTGAATAAAATTTAATAAACTATTTTTATGACCTGTATTAATAATATTTTTAATATTATTGCATAAATTTATTGCTTTTTCTGTCGTCAAATTTAATACATCAAAATCATTTTTATATTTACTTATAACTGTATCAACATTATTAATGTCATTAATAAATTCATTCATTTTAGTTCCAATTTGATATATTAATCTATAAATGTTATAGTCTTTACCTATAAAATCTACTAATTTAATTGTACTTAAATCAGGGTGATAATTAAAATTATTATTTGATAAACCAACAATATAACCGACAAAATGATCAATAAAATTACCAGTAATAGGTAATGTTCCAGATATTTTAGTGTTTAAAAATGAAATAACATTTAAAAAATTATTTCCTGTTATTTCTTTTAAACTTGGATGAACTTTTTTTCTATTACTTGTTATTCTATATTTTAATTTAATATTTTCATAGTCTTTTAATGTTAAATTTTTTACTATTTGAGTAACACCAAAACTTATATAATTATTCTTTGGATATATTATCGGTTTTATTATTTCTTTTGCTAGATTATGTTCAATATCTTTAGATATACAATTTAATATTTTATTTAGTTGATAATGATATGTAATATATAATAATGTTTTTGCTCTGGTTATTGCTACATATAATAAATTTATTTCTTCTACTGATTTTGAATTACTAAATAATTCATAATTATTATTTTCTGATTGAATATCAATATTACCTGCATTAATTAAAATAACTATATCTGCTTCTAACCCTTTTGCACCATGAATAGTTGTAATAGAAATTTTACATGAAGATTCCGTGCCTCTTTTCATATATTTAGAATCATCTAAATTATTATAATTAATATTTTCTTTAACAAATAGATTTTCTAATAGAGCAAGTGGATATCTATATCTTGATAAAATTAAAACTTTCTTTTTAAAATAGTCAATTGTATGAATATAATCTACGATATGTTGTAATTCATCGAATAATGTATTAAATCCATTAATTTTAATTTTATTTAAATGTTCTGATTCTTTAAAGAGTTTACCTTGTTTAATAATTTTATTATCATTAAGATACTTATATTTTAATAAACTATTTGCAAGTTTAATAATATTTTCATTATTTCTAAAATTATAAGTTAATGAATATTTTTTAAATTTATCAAAAAAACTACTTTCTAATGTATTAATGGCATTTCTAAATTGATATATTGACTGATCGATATCTCCGAATAAAATTACTTTACAATTTGATATTTCTTGAATTAATTCTATTATTTCTAGTTGTTTAATATCCAAATCTTGATATTCATCAACAATTAAATACTTAATATTAGAAATAATGTTATTTTTTAATTTATTGCTTTTAATTAAATTTAAATGTTTTAAAAAATTAGCTAATATTTCACAAGGACTAAAATAATTTAATTCATCATCATCCGCACTTAAATAATCACTTTTAATGAATTGATATGCTAATGAATGAATAGTTCCAATGAGGTTGCAGCCATCTGAATCAATAAAATATTTTAACTTAAATTTCATTTGAATACTTGCATTACGTGTATAAGTTAATAAAATAATATTATTTTTATTAATATCTAAGTATTCAATAAGATATCCAATTAAACAACAAACAGTTAAAGTTTTTCCAGAACCAGGTATTGCATCAATGATTGTCCAGTTAGTAAAATTATTAACATTATCTAGTATATATTTTTGTTCATTTGATAATTTTGCGATATTTCCATTATTAAAATATACAATGTTTGACATTATTTATAAAATTATATTTTTTTTATAAATTTAACATTTTGCTATAGAAAATGGTTGTTGATCAATTTTAAATTTGATATTATTTAATGTTGCATTAATATATATCATCATATCAGATAATTGTATTAATTCTAAAGATCCATTATTTAATTTATTATCTGTTTCAGATAATTTATATATTATATTACTTTTAATATTATCTGTAATATTTGTATTATATAAATAATGATAATATAAATGATTTACTAAAAATAAACCATTAAATCCTCCATTTATTATTTGTTTACATAAGATAAATATATTAATCTGTGTTTTGCTATTTAATCCCTGTTTTAATAATTCTAATGTCTCATTAATTAATTCTATTGGTAATTCACCTATCGCACGTTGAACCATTTGTATTGTTAAGTTTTCTAAACCATTAAATGATAGACTTTGAATTAATGTAATTGTTTTTCTTAAATCACCATTTGTATATTTATATATATATAAGTATATATCATCTGGTATTGATACATATATTTTTTCTTTTTCTAAAATATTTCTGATTATAAATTTTGTGTTTTCTAAATCAATTGGTAGAAATCTAAATTTTGAACATCTTGATGCTAGTGGAGGTATTATTTTTGTTACGTAATTACATATTAATATAAAACGTGTGTTATGTGAATATTTTTCCATAATTCGTCGTAATGCAAACTGTGCATCAGCTGACATAGCATCCGCTTCATCTAAAATTATAATTTTAAATGGTGGTATATTATAATTATTAGTAGGAGCGATAGATAAATTTGCAAAAGTTTTTATTTTTTCTCTAACAACTTTAATTCCACGTTCATCAGAAGCATTTAATTCTAGAACACGATCATAGAATAATTTATTATTTTCTTCATTGAATTGAAATTTTGTTAAATGTGTATTATTTGATCTTTGTAATTTAAATAAACGTTTGGCTAATGAATTTGCCGTTGTTGTTTTACCAGTACCTGGTGGACCATATAATAATAAATGTGGAATATTTCTTTCTCTTATCGCGCCATTTAAAAACAATTTTATTTCATCTTGTTTTACTATATTATTAAAATTGGTCGGTCTATATTTTTCAGCCCATATGGTCTTATTATGATTCATTATAATAATTATATTATATGTAGCTTTAAATATATGTTATTATATAAATCAATTTTTTTAAATAAAAAAATTGATTTTTAGATTATTAATACTTATATATATTTACAATTATAATTAATAAATGGAACTATTCACTGTTGATAGTGTAAATATTATGACTCAGTCATATTTAGATATTCATAATGAAACTTGTCCAATTTGTCGTTGTAATGTTATTGATAAATGTTTAGAATGCTCAAACTTAAATGAAGATTGTGAATGTAAAAGTGTATTAGGTGAGTGTAATCATGCTTATCATATCCACTGTATTCAAACATGGCTCAAAACTAAAAAAGTTTGTCCTTTAGACAATAAAACATGGGTATTTATGAAACATTGTAATAATAAGTGTAAGAAAGTCGTTCTAAAAAATACATCAAATAATAATATTGTTGAATCAGTATCAGATGTTTAAAAAAAAGATTATAATTAATAATTATTATAAATATTAATATAATTGTTCTTTAAAATATTTTTATTTTATAAATAATATATATGAGTTATTACATTGTCCAAAATTTAAATACAGATTCTGAGGGTGGTGCCATGAAAATGTTTAAAAAAGCCAATAAATATATGAATAAATTAGATAAATATGCAAATAAAGCAGAAGGTTATTTAGAAAAAGCTGATAAATTACATACTATTGTTACTACAACTTCTGACTCTATTAATTTAACAAAAAATATAGAAAGT
>Ga0209550_10007156_pt1 | contig 10342 bp, 7 predicted proteins | sample LauGreSuBDMM15SN_2_FD_187567 | JGI IMG/M metagenome (GOLD analysis project Ga0209550, IMG submission 187567) | Freshwater lake microbial communities from Lake Michigan, USA - Su13.BD.MM15.SN (SPAdes) (version 5) | ecosystem: Environmental > Aquatic > Freshwater > Lake | place: Lake Michigan, USA... | reverse complement strand
ATAGTGGTAGTAGGAACGAAGACAATTATGTTGAAAACCAAACAAGTAAAACTGTATTAGGTTATTCAAAAGCTAAGCCTCTTTTCCCAAATCAAAAATATTATCCTTTAAAAGGAGAATTAATCTTAATATTTTCCTTACCTTCAATAAATTCACAATCAACTGATTCAAACACAACTCCTTCATATTATTATATTACAAATATAAATTTATGGGGTAATAACCACCAAAACGCTCAAACATCAGATCCAGAAGCCCCTTTAGGTTTAGGATTTGAAGAAAACCAAAATATTGAATCAATTTTACCTTTTGAAGGAGATTATATACTTGAAGGAAGATTTGGAAATACGTTAAGATTTGGTAGTACAAATAAAATTAATACAGGAGAAAATTTTTGGAGCGATAGTGGTAAAAATGGTGATCCAATTACTATTTTAACTAATGGTCATAGTTTTGGAAGTGGTACATTATATGTTGAAAACATCAATAGAGATGCTTCTGCTTTGTATTTAACTTCAACTCAAAAGGTTCCACTAGAAGTATCTAAGACAAAATTAAATCCTCTTACTACAACTTCTTTACCAAACAAATATTTAGAAGGTTCTCAAGCAATTTTAACATCTGATAGAATTATTATAAATTCTAAAAAAGAAAATGTTTTATTGTTTGCTCAAAATAATATTGAATTATATACAAAAAATACTATTAGCTTAGATGCTGATGATAAAGTTGTAATTAATTCACCAACTATTTTATTAGGACTAAATGGTAGCTCAGTTCCTGAAGAACCCGTATTATTGGGTAATGAAACTATTAGATTATTAAATTCATTACTTACAAGCTTATCTTCATTTAGTACTATATGTTCATCAGCGTTAAATGGATCTAAAGGTAGCCCTATAACTCAACTTAATACTGCCGCTAGAGGATTAAAAGAATCAGTAGATAATTTAATCCCTAAATTACAAAATATTAAATCACAGAAAGTAAGAGTAGCAAAATAATGGCTAATACAATCAACATATCAGGGTTAGCATCTAATGCATCAGCCGCTAAAAGTAAATTAGAATCTCTTAAAAATATAAATGTAGAGAAATTAGCAAAAGATAAGCTAAAACAACTAACAACTAACCCTATTCAACGTGTTTTAAACGATATTGAAGAAGCTAAAAGTAAAGTTGAAACTTTAAAAACAGATACTTTTGGTAAATTTGCAGATTTAGATAAACGTATTGAAAATAAGTCAATTACTAGGGAAGAGGTTGATAGGATTAAGCAAATTGTGCAAGGTAATTTTGATAAAGAACAAGAAGAATTACAAGATTTTATAACTGATAAAACAGAGGATTATCAAAAATTAATTAGTAATAGTAAAGAAGCAATTAATGCTAAATTAAAATTAGCAGATGAAAAAATTAAAGGTATTTTAAGAAAAAGTCATAAAAGAGTTAAAGGCAAAAATGCTAAAATAATAAAAGATTTATTAAGAGGAGCATTAAATGCCGCTAAAAAGAATCCTGTTCCTGTAATCATGGCTTCTTTAACTATAACATGTCAATTAATATCAGTAAGAAATAAAAGAATTGAAGAATTAGTTGATAATGTTAATAGTGTTATTGATAATATTCAATCTAAAGAAGACGTTAAAAAAGCAACTTTATTAAGAAACAATGCTATTAGAATTATCAATGAAAATGAAGCTAAAATTAATTCAATAAAGAGTATTTTAGAAAGAATTTCACTCATATTATTAGTATTAGATATAATATTAGTACTAGCTGATATAATCTTACCACTACCTACACCTTCACCCGCACCTGATGTTGTTACACCTGCTAAAGAAAGATTTAGAAAAAAATATGAATTAGCTGTTGAAATAGTATCAGGATTATTAGCTGCTGTTTCTATTATAAGATTATTATTAGATAGAATTATTGAAGAATTAGAAGAACAAAAAGAAAGACTTAAGGAAATTGATGGATTCTTTGAGGAACCTTCAAATCTAACAGCATTTGATAGAACAGATTTAGATGCAGCTTTACAAACATTATCACCATCTGGAAATTTCGGTGTGTTAGATTCGGGTTATAAAGGATTTACATTTGCTATAAAAGAAGAAAACGATTCAAGATTCGTCGTGGCTGGAAATACTCGCCGTTATGCCGTTGCCTTGAATACAGATAAAAGTGAAGTATTACAATCATCACGTTCATTCACATTGGATCCTGATATCCTTATTGAAGAACTTAAATTAATCATAGATCAACAAAATCTTAAAGCTTAATATTTATTATTATGGATGCTAAACAATTCAAATCAGTTATTAAAGAAGCAGTTCGTGAAGCAGTTCGCGAGGAAATTGGCTTAATGTTATTGGAACAGTTAAAAAGTGGAAATGCTGCACAAAGTAAACCACTTACTGAAAATCGTTCATTATCGTTTGATAGTGGAGATGTTCATAGTGTTGGAATGAGATCACAAGTGGGTAATAAAATGGCCGAAATGTTCGGAATGCCTGCAGGTGCTAAACCTCAATCTAACCTACAAGTAAATCCAAACAGTGATAATCCATTTGCTGCTTTTATTAACGATACTGCTAATAATCTTAGCCCTCAGGAAATGAGACAAATAATGCAACAAGGATAATAATGCCTATACCAAAAATATATCGTGTTGATCCTAGAGACTTGCAAAAAAACATTGCAATTGGTCTTAGTATTCCTTTTAATAAGTTCTCTGCTTTTAAAAGCACGTATAGTACTAAAGAACAGGTAAAATACAATTTGATTAATCTTTTATTAACTAATAAAGGTGAAAGAATTGAAAATCCTGAATTTGGATGCGATATAAAAAAATCTATATTTGATTTTATTAACACGGATAACATTAATAAAATTAATAATAATATAAGAGTTGGTGTACAAACATTTATACCTGAAATAAATTTAGAAAACGTAATTATCTCTCCCGAACCAGATCAAAACTATGTAAATGTAAAAGTTGAATATAGTATGAGAATATCAGGGGAAACGGATGAAATACAAATTAACTTTGAATAATGTCTGAAACAAAAAACATATCGTATTTAAACAAAAGTTTTAGTGATTTTAAATCAACTTTGATTAATCATGCTAAGACTTATTTTCCTACAGTGCATAATGATTTTTCTGATGCATCACCAGGAATGATGTTTATTGAAATGGCATCTTATGTAGGTGATGTTTTATCTTTTTATTTAGACACTCAGTTTCAAGAAAATTTACTTTTATATACAAAAGAAAAAAGCAATGCTTTATCTTTAGCTTATGCTTTAGGGTATAGACCTAAAATGTCATATGCTTCGTATGTTGATTTACAAATATCTCAAAGAATACCTTTAGTTACTAATTTATTAAACAATACACAAATTCCAAACAGTAATTATTATATGATAATTCCTGAAAACAGTGTTGTTGAAAGTATAAATGGTGTTAAATTTTTAACTACTGAATTAGTTGATTTTTCAAAAGAAGAAAACAGAACTATATTTTTTGAAGGTACGGGATTCGCTAGAGTTACAAAAACTGTAAAGGCAATTTCAGCAGAAATTAAAACAACTACTGTTGATTTTGGACAAACACCTCAAAAGTTTACAAGTACTACTATATCTGATAACCAAATATTAAATATATTACAAGTAACAGATAGTACAAATGGTATTTGGTATGAAGTACCATATTTAGCACAACAAGGTATTCCACAAAAAGCAACAAACCCAACATATAATACAGATTCTATTCCTTATTTATTAAGTTATATAGAATCACCTAAAAGATTTGTTACTAGGTTTAAAGAAAATGGTGATCTAGAATTACAATTTGGAGCCGGAATTAATTCTTCTTCAGACTCTTCTATATTACCTAACCCAAATAACCTAAGTATTGGTATAGATGCTAATGTATATGATCCAACTAATACATTTAATAGAGCAACAGTAGTAACTACAAGAGAATATGGTTTAGCACCAACAGGCGTTTTAACTATAAAATATCTTGTTGGTGGTGGTGTTGCTTCTAACATTTCATCTAATGAAATTGTAAATAGAAAGTTTAATTTAAATGATATTACTTTTAATGGTAATGTAACATCTCCTCAAAATACTGATATTTTTAATAGTATGATTATAACTAATCCTGAACCTGCGGTTGGAGGAAGAGATGAAGATACTGTTGAAGAAATTAGACAAAATACTCTTTATTCATTCTCTTCTCAAAACAGAGTAGTAACTAAAGAAGATTACATTAATAGAGTACTTAGCATGCCTAGTCATTTTGGATCAGTAGCTAAAGTATACGCAATTAATGACTTTGCCTTATCTCAGAATTCAGGAAATGATCGTTTACTAGATAATAATCCACTATCTATTAGTTTATACACTCTAGGATACAATGCTAGTAAGCAATTAATTATGCCTGCTTCTGTATTGAAAAATAATATTAAAAATTATCTATCACAATATAGAATGGCTACTGATGCTATTAATATTAAAAATGCTTATCATATTAATATAGGTATTAATTTCGATATTTCTGTTTTACCAACATTTAATAATAAAGAAGTATTAAGTAATTGTATAAAAGTCTTAAAAGATAGATTTAGCATTGAAAACATGCAAATAAATAAACCATTAGTTATATCTGATGTAAATTCAACTTTATTACAAATTAAAGGAGTCCAATCAATATCTAAGGTTGAAATTGTAAATAAGTCTGGAGGAGATTATTCTCCATACAGTTATGATATTAGTGGTGCTATTAGAAATAATATATTATATCCGTCATTAGATCCGTCTATATTTGAAATTAGATTTCCTGATGTGGATATACAAGGAAGAATTGTAACTTTATAAATTAAATAAAACATGAACTTAGAAAAATTAAAAGGACATATTCCTGAGGCTGTTATAACTCAGATCCCAGGAGTTATGGAGAAATTCCAAATCAATACCCCATTACGTTTAGCTCATTTCTTAGCACAATGTGGTCATGAATCAGGTGGATTTAGATTAACTAAAGAAAATCTAAACTACTCAGCAAAAGGTTTAATGGGTACATTTAAAAAATATTTTCCAACAGAAGCATCAGCAGCAGCATATGCTAGACAACCTGAAAAAATTGCTAATAAAGTTTATGGCAATAGAATGGGTAATGGTCCTGAAGCGTCTGGTGAAGGTGCTAAATTCTGTGGTCGTGGTTATATTCAACTAACTGGTAAAGATAACTATACTGCATTTGGTAAATCTATTAATGAAGACTTAATAGCAGACCCAACAGTAGTAGCAGGTAAATACGCTTTATTATCAGCTGCATGGTTCTTTAGTAAAAACGGTTTACATAAATTAGCAGATGGTGGTGCAACGGATGCCGTTGTTACACAAATCACTAAACGTGTTAATGGTGGTACTATTGGTTTAGCAGATAGAATTAAACACTTTAAAGAATATCATGCATTGTTAGCATAATATTTAGAATAATACATAATTAAATAGGAGTTTCCGGTTGCTATATTTATATGTAGCATAACCGGAAACTCTTTTACATGGCCATATATAAACTATTTCCTGAAAAGGACGCAACAATTTTCTCATACTATCCTGCAGTTAATACAGGAATAGACGAGATTCTAGAAATCAGCACATTTGAAAGTGCACTTCAAAGCACAAGAGAATCTTCTAGAGCTCTTATTAAATTTTCAACAAGCGAAATAAGTGATATTATTTCAAATAAAGTGTCTGGAAGTAGTTATAAAGCATATTTAAAATTATATTTAGCAAATGCTTCTGAGATCCCATCAGATTATAGAATAATGTGTCATCCTATTTCAGGATCTTGGGATGTTGGTACAGGTCGTTTAGCAAATGCTCCATCCACAACAGATGGTGTAAGTTGGAGTAATAAAACTGTAACAAACACTTGGGTAAGCGGAGGTGGTGATTGGCATGCAACCCCAACATCTTCTCAATCATTTACTAATAATGATGAAAAAGATATTGAAATTGATGTTACATCAACTGTAGTTGCTTTTTATGCTTATGAAACAAATCCATTTGCAGCTACAAGAATACAAAATGAAGGATTTATTTTAAAACATTCAAGTAGTATAGAGTTCTCAACTGGAAGTTCACCATTTGAATTAAAATATTTTTCATCAGATACTCACACCATTTACCCTCCTTGCTTGGAGATTAGATGGAATGATAGTACATTCGTTACTGGTAGTTTAACTGTAACTAATAATCATAAAGCTGTTGTTTCCTTAAAGAATAACAAATCTGAATTTCAACAAGATTCAATTAATAAATTTAGATTAGGAGTTAGAAATCAATATCCACCAAGAACATTTAATACAAACCAATTATACGTAACCGGGTCTCAATTACTACCTAGTGCATCATATTGGGCTATTAAAGATTTAGATACAGATGAGTGGGTAGTTGATTTTGATACTACTTATACTAAAATTAGTGCTGATCCTACTTCAAGTTTCTTTACAGTTCACATGAATGGGTTACAACCTGAAAGATTTTATAAGGTTTTAATTAAATCTGTAATTGATGGTTCAACTATTGTGTTTGACGAAGATTATATTTTTAAAGTAATTAGATAATGACTAATATAAAAGTTGATAAAACTATTTTAGGAAGAAATGAAAGTGTATTAGATACAAATTTTAGTTTTTTTTCTAGAATTAATGCGACTCCTGATTTTACTATTGAAGATTTTTTCCAATTATATGAGGAATTATTTTATCAAATTCCTAAAGAAGATGAAGTGGAATCTCATAGATATATTTTAAATAAAGAAGCAGAATATTTAGGAGTTCAATTAGCGGACGATATAGATATCCAAGCCTTACTTAATGAAATTACTTCTTTAAGACAACAACTTTTAGAAGCAAAAACAATTATTACAGATTACACAAATAATAAAAAATAATGGCTGAAATAAGGATCATAGGAAATATTAATAGCACTACCCAATCAAACAGATTTGATGGGAAAGATATTGCTTTACTAGGCCAAAATGTGATTGCAAATAACTTTGGATCAAAAAATGATTATGTAGAATATCATGTTAATGACATTTTAGGTAAATCTTTATTTCAATCTTATTCATATCTATCATATAAATCCCCTTCAGATGTCGCTTTAAATTTAGATGGTACTTATTCTTCTTTAGAAATAGATCCTGTAGAAGATTTAAAGAAACAATACAATAATGGTGAGTTTCAAGTAATATATAACTTTCTTAGAAATAAAATAGGAACTCCTGTTTCACCTCTTTTTATTAAAGAAATATCTGATGATAGAACAGAAATTAAAGTTGGTTCTATTTTTTTAAATAACGATTTAATAAAGGAACAAACAGATGTTTTAATTAATGAAATTAATAATACTCCTTATTTAAAATATTATTTAGCAAACTTTAGTAGAAACAATACACCTGTTATTATCAATATTGATTTAGATACAACAGAGGACACATATTATATTCTAATTAAATTTTACAAACCACTATCAGAAAGTATTTCTGTAAAAGATACTTTTTGGATTGTAGATGAGATTATTGATAGCTATACTTTTACTATTAATTTAGATAAATTATTAATATTAGACGAAGCACCAACTGTTAAAGGACCTAATTTTAGTGTTAAAGTTGATTTTAACAACATAAGTACACCTTATCACAATTATAATAGTTTAATTAATCAATTAACAGGTTCTAATTCTGGTTTTATTAACCAATATTTAGAAGGATCTATTGATATTAATATAGACTATACAGACTTTAATGATTTTATTAGACTTAGTTCAGCTGAAAGTAGAATTTCAAACTTTGTAAGTAAAGTTACTACAATTCAAAACTATGAAGCTACTTCATCAATTATAAATTCTAGTAATTTATCTAACAAAGCAACCGAATTAGCTTATTATTCATCAAGTATTAATTCAATTATTACTGGTTTTGATGGATATGAAAAATATATGTATTTTGAATCAAGCTCATATGCTTATCCAAAAACAACAAGTACTAAACCATTCATACCAGCATCTGTAACATCATCTGTTGTTACTAATTGGTATAACGGTAGAATAGTAGCAGCACAAGATTTTGATTTAGATAATCAAGATCATTTAATACAATTAATCCCTAGCTATCTTCTTGAAGACCCAGAAAATTCTCCATACTTAACATTTGTTAATATGATGGGTCAGTATTTTGATAACATATGGATTTATTTAAAATCAATAACAGATTTATATAAGAATGATAACAACCTTGAAGAAGGTATATCTAAAGATATTGTATTTCATGCCTTACAATCATTAGGAGTTCATCTATATAACAACAAAGCTGATGTAGACTTAGATTTAGCTTTATTAGGAGCTAATAGTGGTAGTATTGGGGATTTAGATAATATTCCTAAAAAAGATTTAGTAGCCGAAGTATATAAAAGAATATACCATAATATTCCTTTACTATTTAAATCAAAGGGTAGTAATAAAGGATTAGATCATTTAATTACTGTATTTGGTATTACAGGTAGTATTTTACCTATTAAAGAATATGGGGGTAATACAAAACAAAATACATTACTAGACAGTAACAGTGATAAAATCAGAGTCGTTACTACACAAATTACAGGAAGTGTTTTATCTCCTTATGTACGTCTTGAAGAAGAATCAACTAACATTTACTCAGCTAGATCAACAGATTATCACAAGATTGATATTTCATTCTCACCTCAAAACGAAATAGATAATGTTTTATCATCGTCTATTTCTTCTGTTATTTCTAATTTTGAAATTGATAACTATATTGGTGATCCTCGTTTTGAACTTAGTGGAAGTTATCCTACATTAAATACTTTAAGACATTCTCATATAACTTCAAGTTTCACAACAGAGTTTGATTATGCTGGATTTATTGGGTTAATTAAGTTTTTTGATAATTCTTTATTTAAAATGTTAAAGGATTACGTACCTGGAAGATCTACGTTATTAACCGGTATTACTATTCGCCCACAGAATTTAGAAAGAATTAAATTTAAAAGATTACAACCTGGTATTACGACACAATCCATATATGAAGCAAATTATAATGGGCCGGTAATTACTGAGGATAATGATTATTTATATAGTTTATTGCCTGGTAATAGAGAAGCATTTTATAGTGGGGAGTTGAGTGGAAGTTGGCCTGATATCAATGAAAGGTTTGAAATTACAAACCCAAATCCATTCTTAACAACAACAACTTCAAGTTCATATGAATTTGAACATACTGATTTTAATGTTACTTTAAATAATTCTGTTTTAAGTAGACCATCAACAAAGGTATTTAAAATAACTCCAATATATTCTTATATAAGTGGTACTTTACAACAAAGTTCTCAAATTCAAGTACAAACAGATGTTCAAGATAGTAATGAATCTTTAAAATCATTTGAACGTTCTAGATATAGTGGTGTTAAATTAACAAGTACAAAATATAACGATTATACTGATGGAGATATATCATTTGGTAAAACGGCTACTATAGATAATCAAGTTAGAAAATTAGGTTTATTTTCTGAAGTAGTTAAAAGTAAATTTTTACCAAATAGAAATAATGTAGTAACTAAGTATCTTGTAGATGAAGAAGGAAATTTAACTGAATTAAACCAACGTAATAAAAATTGGGTTGAAGTTCAAAGAACATTTCCTACAAATGATACTTTAGACGTTTCATTATTTGATAACCAAAAATATAGTAATCAGAAAAATTTAGATGGAACTAAATTAATATTTGAAAGTGGATATTCATATGCTCCATTACTATACCTTAGCGGAAGTGATAGTATTTTATATTTCCAATCACAAATTGGTAATATTTCTAAAGAATTAGAAGCTACCCATTCTATAGGTCTTATTACTAGTTCATTAGGGGGTTCACCAGATTATCCTTTGTTTATAACAGGGTCAGACAAAACTATATTTAATGTATTTACAATAGTAACTAAAGATATTAATTCATTAGCTGACTATCATGTTGGTACATTAACTCCAACAAATACTTACCCATCATACTCAGTTCCTGAAACAGGATTATATAGTATTACAGCAAGTGTTGATTTAGCAATTTCCATGTCTGATGGAGGAGACGTTACTTGGTCTTTAGAGATGGTAAGTGGAAGTACAGTTATAGCAAGTGATACTAAAATTGTATCAATATTAGATCAAGTTATTGGCACTCAATTTACTGGAGGGGGTGTATTTTATCAAAATTATGGAAATGGTGGAGAAACATTTACTTATCAAGGATAT
>Ga0209550_10007155_pt1 | contig 10344 bp, 12 predicted proteins | sample LauGreSuBDMM15SN_2_FD_187567 | JGI IMG/M metagenome (GOLD analysis project Ga0209550, IMG submission 187567) | Freshwater lake microbial communities from Lake Michigan, USA - Su13.BD.MM15.SN (SPAdes) (version 5) | ecosystem: Environmental > Aquatic > Freshwater > Lake | place: Lake Michigan... | reverse complement strand
TGGAAACTGTTGCCAATGGCAATACGCGCTTCTAGCTCAATCGGCAGAGCAACTGACTCTTAATCAGTGGGTTCCGGGTTCGATTCCCGGGGAGCGCACCAAAGGACTCCTAGAAAAAACGTCTAGGGGTCTTTTCTTTATTGGGGTGTAGCCACTTTGTCGGTAGAAATAGATATCATTGAGTAACATCAGATAACTTCTCGATTGGGCACATATTGGGCACGATTGGGCACGTATTGGGCACGAAAAGGGGATTCAAATGAGCTCTAAACGAGGATTAGGTTCAGTTCGAAAATTACCTAGCGGATTATGGCAACTAAGATACACAGATCCAAACGGACAAAGGCGAAACGCTCGAACTACATTCAAAACAAAAGCCGCCGCAGAATTTGAATTAACCCGAATCCGTCAAGCCATAGAGTCCGGAACATGGCAAATAGACGAAACCCCTCAACCAGGAGGAGTTGAACCTAAAAACATAACGCTAAAAGAATTAGCGGATCACTGGAGAACTCAAAGAGTGAGTTCAAAGGGCAGACCCTTAAGCCCAAACACCCTCAACGAATATCAGAGGCTCATTGAAAGCACTCTGAGAGAGTTTGCTAACAAACCGATTAGATCTATAACTAGGCAACAGATAGAGGCTTGGAGAGTGCCTCAAATGGCTCAAGCACCTAATCAAGCGGTCAAAGCCTACAAACACTTAAAGACCCTCCTAACCTTTGCGCAAAAAAGGCATTGGATAGCCCACAACCCTTGCGACATAGAACGAGGCACTGCCTACACACCTAAAGAGCCGCCAGCTCCGACAACTAAACAAATTGAACTTATGCTCAACAACGCTCTGGAACCATTCCGAACAATTCTCGTATTTGGGGCTTTTGGAGGCTTACGAAAAGGGGAAATTCTTGAACTAAGACGGAAAGATATTTCAACTCTCAAAGAGGGCGGAGACAAGTTCATTAAGGTAAGTGTTAGCCGAGCAGTTATTTGGGATAAAGGGGAGGCGATAGTAAGCGAACCTAAAACTCAAGCTGGGATAAGAGAACTACTAATGCCTCTCGAAACAACTGACGACATTCTCAAGCACCTAAAAGGAGTAAGTATTAGCCCTGAGGCACTCCTATTCCCTCGCAGACCAGGATCAGATAAGCATTGGGGCGAATACCAGATAAAGCCTCATTGGGAAAAGATTAGATCTCTAGCCGGGTTCAAGGGGAGGTTCCATTCATTGAGGGCTTATGCGTCAACAGAGTTTGCAAAGCTCAACCCGACAGATCGGGAACTTATGGAGCGTTTTGGGCATAGGAACATTGTTACGGCTCAAAAGTATCAACGTTCAACAGGTCGAGAGGCTCAGCTATTGCGAGGCACTAGGTAACTTGGCGCGAATTAAGGACTAGCATTTCAATATGGCCAATCGTAATGTTCCCAATCCGAACCATAAACCTTGGACACACATTTCCAATGTTCCAATCCCGATTTTACTAAGGCTAATACAGAGGAAAAGCTCAAAACAAAACTTTCCAGTTAAAGATTCAGATATTCACAAAAGTCCTCAAGTGAAAAAAAAGTGGACCGCGGAAGATTACAAGAATTACGAAGATTGGCAGGCAAGATCTGCGGCCATAGACGAAACATTCCAAAAGCCAATCAAGAATATTGATAAAAAGTCAAAAAAGGCTCAAGCCCTAAGAGATGAAAAATGGCAAGAAGCCCTTGAAGAATTGGAAAATGGATCAAAGAAACAACGGGCAGAAGCTATCAAGAAGTTAGACAGATTGATAGATGAAATTTGGGACACTCTTTAAGCACGAGGGATTGCAAAGACTGTTAGCTCAATACATACCCAGGTCTCACCATAGGAGCCGTATCATTTAAGTATCCAATTGGGAAAGTGAATGATTGCCATGAATTTTTGTGAGAAATGCGGAACGAAGGCAAACGAGTCTGCTCGTTTTTGTTCAAGTTGCGGGTTTGAAATCCACCCAGATGTGGAAACTTCGCCTAGCACACCACATCGCGCCAAGCCTAAAAAATTCGACATCAAAACCACATTATTGGCTACTACCTCATTGATAACAGCAGCCCTTATTGGCCTCGTTGTTGTGCCTAATGTTTTCAAGCCTGCGGAATTAATCGAGTTCAGCGAAATCAAGCTTTCCGTTTCAGACGGAGTTCACACCTGGATAGGTACAGCCCCAACATTCAAAGTTAATCTAAAGTCTTCCGAAGAAAAGTTTAACGACACAACTGTGGCGATTGAAAAACAAGACACGCAGGGACAGTGGTCCAAAGTCGCTTACAGAGATGTTGAAAGCTCTGGAATAATTGTGATAGACGGTGATAAAGCACCTAAGGCAGGCAAAGCAATTTATAGGGCGTCAGTCTTTCAAGGGGATAGATATGTTGAGTCCTCGAAGACTAAGACAATTGTTTTTCTACCCAAAAAGAGCAACTTTACGTATGTCGGGCGAATAGGATATCGATTCTTCTCCCAAAAAGAGTATGACAAGTCTCCTTGTCCGGGGGTTAACGGTTGTTGGGCGTTCCACATAGTTTCCAGAGCCAAAGTACGCGTGGAAATTAAGGTCTTGAACGGAGGAAAAACCTTGAGCGAAACGGCCAAAGTAGAAATACCCACCATAAACAAAGTTCGGGTAGTAAAAGTTTCAAGTTTTTCACCGAGAGCTGCGTCTGGCTATTTTGATCATTCAGAGGAGCTTCTCACTGCCAAGGACCTGAAGCGAATTGCGTTGGAGTGGAAGAAAAAGCAACAACAACAAAACAAGCCAACTCCAACCCCAACTAAAGACCCACAAGAACTTACTGCCTCGGCTGGGCAATGTCGGGCCTGGCGCAATGAGGCGGACAGAATTTACAGAGAACTACAGTTAGATTTAGCCCGTTTCCTAAACATGGGCGACATAGCTGGAGCGGCAAGAGTGCAGGCTGAGATACAAGATGTACCGTATGCTCAACGACTTTTCAACAGTCGTTGTAGGTGACTTCGATTGGGGTAGATTTTTTGCAGGTGAGTGTGCTCAAGATTTGTCATGTGCATCTGTTTGTGTTGCTTGTCGGGGTGTAGAAGGCAGATGCAAGGCAACTTACCTTAGTAGTCGATTCCAGGGCAGAGCACGAAACCCCAGTTCCTTCTCGCGAGGACTGGGGCTTCTTTCACTCCATGATCTGAGCTAGTTCTTTGTCAGCATTTATTGCGTTTTTCTTCCACAATGACTGCAAAACAGGTCTCCAGCGCTCAAAGGTGCTGTGCAATGACTGCATTTCAGTTCTTGTCCTGACTTATCACGAGCCAAATGCTCTTGAAGTCCTCCACCCTGGAGTGATATCCCTGAAGCCCTACTCGCAGACTTTGCTTTTCTCAGACTGATAATTCCAAGCAGCAATATCACTGCACCTACAATCACAAAAAATGCTGCCGGAGAACCGAGAGATTGCTGCAGGCACAGCTGCTGCTCCGCAGCATTGTTCAGCCTTTGCAGGTTGCCAATAAGCCCTGTCCAAGTGACCACACCTTCGTCGCAATTGTTTCTTAGGCTCGCGAGTGAAGTCAAAGAAAAAAATGTGATAACGGATCCTAAAATTACAAACAAAGTGCCTTTAGACATTTGGTGCCTCCTTTCATTGTCAATGCGTGATGCAAATTGACTTTGCCTAATTTAACGGACTGGCTGGTCCATTGGAAGTTTCTCCAATTCATCGTAGGACATCGTGCTACATGGGTACAGCGCTCGCTTGAATTGGAGGTCGCTTCCAAGCCCCACTGCGGCCCATTGGGTTGCAGTCGCATCCTCCATGTAGTAGTCAATCCAGTCGATGTAAAAGCCAATGGTTTCTTTCTGCTCTTTTAGGAAGCGTTTTTGGTCTCTCGTTAGGGACTTTGATCGGGCCTTTTCATAGCTTCTGAAATATCGCAAAACATCACTATATCCAGCCCTGGCTTGTTCGCCTGAGATAGAAAATTCGTAGAGACTCTTGGTAACTTGAGCTGAGTCTTGAACGCGACTCTCTATTTTCAAACAATCTGCCCCAAAAAATTTTGGTTTGTTTACGTCTGGTTCTGAAGTACATCCCGCTAGTGAGCCTATGAGCAAGGCAGAGATGACAACTGTACATAATTTCTTCATGTAATCCTTCCCTTTCGGAGACATGCTAAATATCCTACTGATTGAATATGGCGAATTGCTTGAATACTGAACTGACATTAAGGATGAGTTCCTAGGCATCTTTCTCAATAATGACTATAAACAAGGACAAAAGTTTCCCCTCGCAAACACTTCTTACTCCCAGTTGCTCAAATCCCCTCCGATCAAATTGCAATTGCAGGTGCAAAGAAAGTCGGGGAGAGGAGTTAATTGCGAAAGTACTTTTGGCAGTATGCCCATGTCAGATTTGGTCTGTCGGCATCCCTCTCGGAAATCAATGTTTTGTCAGCTCTAAGTGCAATTCTGAGATCTTCGGACTCAGCTCTGTCAATCATGGATGACAGTGCGCTGTCTATGTTGAAATAAGGCTGGTTTCTAATGCTCTGTGGCTCAAGCCGTCCAACAAAGAAATCTGCATAGGCTTCATTAATTTCTTCCTTGCAGATTGCCACATCCGGAGAAGGAGTTAAAATTTCAATAGCAACTCCACCTAGAACCGGAATTGAAATTGCAAGTATCAAAATTACTTTGGTCTTCGTGCTGGCCTTGTTTGGGATTGCTTGTGGATTTTGGATCTGACTCGCCTCTAGAGGTTCTGCGACTACATGCTCGCGACTAAAATCTGCACTTCTTTGCTGCCCACAACTTGAGCAATAGAGGGAGCTTGGTGATATCGGGGTTCCACAGTTTGTGCAGAATTTTCTTGCCTGAGGTTCTGACATGATTCATCCTTTCTCAACATTACGCCTAGAGTTTATCCCCTGCTGGGGACAAATTTTGTCGCTAACCTTTTCAGTTGTGTGACATGGACAGGCCATAGTCAAGAGTCTTGATACAGGCTAGACAGCAAAGAGCCTTAGAGTTTGGTGGATAACTCCAGCATCAAACACCTATTCAGGGTTAGCCTGTCTTTGCGATGATTGCGACAATGACTAAACCGACTAAGGCACTGAGCCGAGCAGGCCTTGAGCTTGAGCCTATTGGCGAGAGTGTGGGCGGTTACAAGATCCGGGGAACCAGTGGCTGAATTGGGGTTTGCTGAGTTCAAAGATCAAGGACCTTCGGCATCTTTAGTTATTGGAAAGAGCCAGCAGGGGAGCATGGCTTGGGTGGCTGAAGGCATGCCGGAAAATTACATAAATTGATTACTTGTTGCAACTCATACAAACTTGTCCTGAGAAGGCATTAGAATTGCCTGAGGAGTTCGGTTTAGTGGCTCCTGAGTATTTGAGATGTGAGTGTACTCTGCTCAAATACAAGAGTTTCAAACAGGAGATGTGAGTGTACTCTGCTCCTGAGTATTTGAGATGTGAGTGTACTCTGCTCAAATACAAGAGTTTCAAAATCGGGTAGAGCGATAATCCCTCCCGGTTCCTGAGTTGCGCAGTGTACTCCACTCAGACAAATCCCAATTCGTGATCAACAATTTAAGGATTCACATGTCTATAATCACGCCCGAAACAGGGCAACCGAAATATCTATCAATCAAACAGGCCTCAACAATTACAGGCTTACACGCAAACACAATCCGCAGCTACATTCGAATCGGCAAACTCAAAGCTGTAAGAGTAGGCGCAAGAATAGTAAGAATCGAAAGATCTGAGCTAGAAAACCTATTCGCTGAATATGTAGGCGGTGAATTCGGATCATGGAGAAAAATCTAAAAAAAGATTCTGTCAGTTCTGTCGGTTCAACCGATTCAGGCAGTTCCTCCGGTAATGAACGTTCTATGAGTGAAATGCTTGAAATGCTAGTAAATTGGCTAAAAAAGTTCGTAGTCTTTCAAAACGAGAGAGACCCTTACATAATTGCCCTCTGGATTATTCACACTTGGCTTATCGAGCAAGGATACACAACCCCTCGATTACTCATTGACTCACCTATGCCAGGTTCAGGAAAAACCACACTCATAGAAAACTTAGAGAAATTCTGCAATAACGCAATTCCAATTGCAAGCCTTTCAAGTGTGGCAGTTCTGGGCAGACTCACTAATCAGGGGATAACAACGCTCCTAATAGACGAGGCAGACCGAGCGTTAGATCCAAAAAAGGAGGGGGTGAGAGACATAATTGCGCTCATAAACTCAGGCTACAAAAAAGGTGGTTTCAGGGTTCTAAACGAGAGGGCAGGAAAAAGAGGTGAAAAGCATGAACCAACAAAAATGCCTACATTCTCCCCGGTCGCTATGGCAGGAAATGCTCCAAATCTGCCAGAGGACACTCGAACGCGTTGCATTGTTGTAAGGCTCTTACCAGATGTCGATAATCAAGCTCAAGAGTGCGATTGGGAGCAGTTAGAACCTGATGCTATTCAAATCAAATGCGACATAGAGGCGAGTCTAACCAGCTGGAAACTGGAAAACGAATCACTTCAACCTCCATTACCTAAAGACTGCATAGGTCGATTTAGAGATAAATGGAAGCCGCTCAAACGAATCGCAGTTCTAGCAGGAACGGAGTGGGCTGAAAGAGTAGATCAATACATTCTCCAGGATATCGAAAACGTAAAAGAGCAAAAAGAAAATGGAGATGCCCAGCTACCCCTACACCTGCAACTCGCAAAGGATCTACATGAAGTTTTTGAAGGAGAATTTAAGTTCGTTGGAACTGAAACGCTTCTAACAAAACTTGCTAGACAAAACCCAGAGTATTGGGGCGAGTCAAGTATGTCTGGAAAGATTACAGCTCGAAAATTTGGCTGGCTCAATTCAAAGTTTGGGTTTACTTCTCAAAGGAACACTGAGGGAGTGCGAGGATATCATTCCAAACTATTCGAAGGTGTATGGAAAGCATTAGGGTTGGCACCTAACAAACCGACGGAACCGACGGAACCGCCTAAAGCGACAGAACCAGAAAGCGACAATGGAGAAATCTGGTAACTGGAGCGGAATCATATTCCCTACACACAAACGCAAAAGAGCTCAAAGGAAACGCAAAAAGACTCTAATGCGCAAACTCAAAACAATAGCTAGATAAGAGGGCTCGGGTAACAGACTCAAATCTGTGCCCGGGCTACTCTATTTCTTGGGTTATGTAAAGATTTTTGGGGGGCGGGGTGTTTTTGTTTGGAGGTAGCAAGTGCTCGAAACCCCAAAACTTTCTTGTAAATATGCGAGCATAAAACATTTTTTGCTTGGTGCTTATCCTATGGGTTTGATAGGTGCTGTCTGTCTTGCTCTCGTTCTTGCTGCCGTCTTTTCAACTGCTCTAACTTACTCTCAGCCTTTATCTCAGCTAGCCCCAATTTGGATCTACTATCAACACTTAAGCCAAGTAGCCCTAAGTTTCTTACTATCGCGTTTTCTAGCTCTAGAAGCTGGCGGCTGGCGTGGAAGTCTTCAGGGCGTTTCGCAACCTGTTCTTCGAATAGAAGCTGTCTGTCCAATTGTTTACAAGTAATCAGTAATAGTTCAACATCAGTTCGAGGGCTAATCCAGGTTTGACCAAAATTGAAAACTCGTTCCCAGAGAAGCGTTCCCGAAACCCCTAGAGGTTGGTGAGGTTCAACATAGCCAGCGGTTAATGTGATTGTTGAATTGATGTCTGGAAGTTTTTGTCTGCCGGGGTTGCCCAGCTTTCTTTTCAGTTCTAGAGGTTTTGTTGGTGTGGGCATAAGTAAATTATATCTTGCGAAAATTATTGTTTGAGAGTCGCCTATGTATGCGCGCATAGTGCTCGGGGTGTAGCTTGAAACGCTTAAACAAAATGACCCGTACCGGGGTCAAACGGGGGTGGGGGAGTGATACCTAGGAGCTTCGATAAGACTTGAACAGAGACCAGATAAATGCAATTCAGTCAGTCAGATAATTGGGCTATTCAGCAACATTCAAGCAACTTGTGCGGGATGAAAGACGACCCTTAGAAAAACTAGACCGTTGCCTTCCATGAGTACCATCTCTCAATGAGCTCCGAAAGGTTATACAGTTCCTTTACTTGATCTATGCTCGTTTCACAGACCTGATCCTCAAAGTTTCTCTCGGAGCAGTACTGGAGACCCGATAATTTTTTAAGTGAATCTTGAGTCTCATCAATTAGAGGCCACTTTTCTTCAACCCCAGAGAACTCTGTTTCCAGAATTTTGAGAGGAGAGAGTACTTCTTGGATGGTTTTAGAGCAGGAGTCTGCGTCCCAGCTCCAGCGCTGGAATAGTCGATTTTTCAAAATTTCTATGTTGCATTCATAGACGTCAATCTGACCTAATTGGTCCCAGGTTTGTCTCTGCTCATCCAAGATGTTGAAAGCCGACATTCTGTTCTCGAGCGAGATTTCTTCAGCCGACTTTGAACAACCACTTACCGAAATAGCTAACACGAAGGATAGAAGTAGAGCAACTTTTTTCATGACGTCTCCTTGTTTATGTGCTTGTTTGGTAATAATCTACTCGATAAAGTCAATCATCCAATTGCATCCGGATCTCTAAGCATTTCGAGGAATTGAACCTCGTCCACGACTTCAATATCTGCTCCTGAAGCTCTTAGTTCTTCAGCCTTGAGTCTCTTGCTGGACAGCGGTTTACCTCTGAGGACTGAAGGGTCTTGCCACCCGAAAACAACCAGATTGGTCTTTGACGAGACACTTCCGACTGTAATTCCACCTGCTTTCATAACGGCAGTTTCAGCCTGTTGTCTAGTCATAGATAATAGTTCGCCTGTGAAAACAACTTTCTTGCCAGCAAAATCGGGGTCTTCGTAGAAGTTCTCGATTCCAATCTCATTGATAATTCGCTCTTTATCAGCCTTCGATAGTGAGGATTGAAAACTTTTGGAACGGTGTGAAGAGCCGGAGGGCCCTGTCTCAGAAAGTTTTCCCACTCGAATGTCTAGCTTGTCTGCTAGTTCATGCAAAGTCTTGACCTCACATATTTCAAGAAGAGCATGAGCGACTCTCCCAGCTGCAATCGAATCACTTTCTGCCCTGTGTTCCATTGGATAATCTATTTGCAAATAACTTGCTACTCCAGGTAGTCCAAAATAAGCAAGGTCTAAAACCTGACGGCTTATGACTTTCGTGCAGAAGTAGTCAATTTCAATTCCTAAAGGTTCGCTCTTTAGAGAATTAAAAAGGACACTCATGTCGAACGCTGCATTGTGCGCAATCAGAGGTGAGCCTCCTATGAAGTCCCTCATTTCTGACCAAAGTTGATCAAACCTAGGTGCGGAACTGACGAGCTTGGGAGTAATTCCATGAAGATCTATGTTGAACGGTTTGAATCTCTCTTGATAGATAAGACTTGTAAAACTCTCAGTTGGTTCACCATCTCGAAATCGGACTAGGGCAACTTCACAAGCCGAATCTCTGCTCTCGTTTGCCGTCTCAAAGTCAATTGCTACATAGTCATTCATGTTACTCTCTAACTTTTTGTGGAAGAATGTCTAGTCCAGCCGGATCATTCATGCGAATTTCGAGGCTAGAAACATTAGGCATTTGTGCCACTTTGCCCTTGTGATCAATGACATCTTCGTATATTCCGGTGGCCAAAGCCGAGACCCCAAATACAAGTGAATCGATTTCAGGAGCGATTGTTTTGATTTGGCTGGATAGTGCAGCCGAGACTTGTTTGGCAAGAGTCATTGAGCCCTTTGAGACCATTCCAACGAAATCTCCTTTAGGTGTTTCAACAGAAACTGGACTACGCTCACCATCTACAATTAGTCTGACTCGAACGCCTCTACCCTTGATTTGTTCAGGTGATTGAGCTCTTCCAAGAAGGTGTCTAAGGGCTGGTTTGGAAGCCCCTTCTAAATCAACCGTCAAGATTAGTTTTGAACCGGGGTGAATGTTAACCACCACTCTTCCCTTGTGATCAGTTTCAGGTGCCATGCCATGCTTTTGAAATTTAAACTTTCCAACGCTCACTTTGCTAGGAGTTTTGGACGATGATTTGTTAAGCCTTTCGAAGAATCCCATTTTTCTTTTCCCTCTATCACATTAATCATTCATTGATTTGGCTACGAACGCCTGAACTTTTCTGTTGTTGTCTAAGACTCCAACAATGACTATCTGTCCGTAATTAAATTCTCTAAACATAAACTCATAATGCTCGAAGTGTTTTTGGGCAATTTGCCCAATTTCTAGTTTCTTGTATTTTACGGAAAGTATTTTTGAAGCTTTGTTTTCTTGAGAAATCTCACAGGCAATTACGAACCCGTCTCCAATGTTCACGTTCAAGTCAGACA
>Ga0209550_10007153_pt1 | contig 10344 bp, 4 predicted proteins | sample LauGreSuBDMM15SN_2_FD_187567 | JGI IMG/M metagenome (GOLD analysis project Ga0209550, IMG submission 187567) | Freshwater lake microbial communities from Lake Michigan, USA - Su13.BD.MM15.SN (SPAdes) (version 5) | ecosystem: Environmental > Aquatic > Freshwater > Lake | place: Lake Michigan, USA... | reverse complement strand
CTTCTGGAGCAGCCACTCGATCATTACTGGATGACCTTGTTCTGCTGCGTGGTGTAAAGCGCTCCATCTGACCGCATACGGGGGCTTTTCCCGAGTCGGATGAGCATTGATCAGCGCCGGTGAGCGCTCTGCCATCCTCATCACCTTAGCCCAATCCCTATGCTTCGCGCTGTCGAGAAACTCGTGCTGCATGAGGAGAGGAGGATGATTCGGCGCTCTACTTCCGATGCTGGCGACGGGGGTGCCGAGAGGAGGTTCGTCGCTTTGAACGGGGAGGCCGATAGGGACCTCGGGGACAGGTCGTGCATTGGGGGCCATCAATAGGGAGGTATTCCTCGTGACCACGTCCAAGGACATAACGTGAAAGCAGTCCATCATAGCAGAGCGGAGCTCGTCAGACGTTTTGCCATTGATGCATGAATTGAAGGTTTTGAAAATCGCATGAGACCTCACGTAGCTCATGCACCAATCAGATGCCGCGCGCACGTGAACCTCCAGACGTTGCAGATGGCCGGGAAACTCTGCCACTATCAGTGAATAGTGTCTCTGCAAGTATTCGCAGATCATTTCCACCGCATCGAGGAGAGATTTCACTTTCTTCTTGTTCAGAGCTCTGAGCTCGTAGAGGGTGTGCATTTGGACGCCAAACGAGAGAATTCCCGCCGCCTCTGATGCCATAGGCGCGCAAGGTCCCGCGCTCGCTCGCGCGGCTTTTCACCCTCGGGAAGTTCCCAAAGAGAGGTTCGCTCGTACGTGCGGGGGGCGACGTGCCCACACACAATTCCCACAGACGCAAGGGGAAAGAACGCGCGTCACAAAGGTTGTGGGAAACTCCATGCTCTGCGCGCACGTCAGGCGGGAAGGAGTCTCAATCTTCATGGAGCCAAAAATCTTTTGCGGAACTTCTTGTGCACATCTTCCCTGTGTGCACAGGTTTGCTCCGTCCAAAGGAGCGTCGCGACGCACGTGCATGTCCTTGAACGACGCACGTTGCGTCCTCGGCGTGGACAGTGCGGCCGGCCCAGATGAGATTCGGCGAGCGTACAAGGCGGCATGCTTTCGGTTTCATCCGGACAGGAATCGTGACGCGCCCGAAGAGGCGGAGCGCATGTTCCAGGAGGTGCAACTGGCCTTTTCGATGCTCACGGTGAATGCCGAGTCCATTGAGGCGCTCGAGGCGACCGAGACCTTCATCTCCAAGCTCCCGACGCCAGCTGCCTCGTTGCCGCGTAAGCCGACATCAGGCGTCAACAAGATCCGCATCGGAGACGGCGTCCTTTTCATTGGCGACATCCGGGAGGGCCAGCCACACGGGGTGGGCGAGTTGATCCTCAAGGATGGCTCTGTGCACCACGGCACGTTCGACAGAGGGCGCGCCGAGGGGCTTGGGATCTTGTACATGGCTAATGGTTCCGTCTTCCGCGGCAACTGGGCGCAGAATAAGCGCACCGGAGCCTTTGAGGTGATTGACCCCAATGGAGGCAGATGGCATGACCTGTACGACGAGGACGGCAAGCGCGTGCGCCGGACGCAGGCGCTGATCAAGGCCGTGGAGGCGGCGGCGGTGGCGGTGGAAGCTGCCAGGGTCGAGGCCGCCGCCGCCGAGGCGCGCGCGGCGCAAGCCAAGGTAGCCGTGGCAGCCGCGGAGGCTGCAGTGATGCTCGCTCTGGCGCAGCCGCCGCCTTTGCCATCGAAACTCTCCGTGCTACGGCCGGCTGAGGTGCAGGCGACGTCGCCCGGGTTCAAGCCCTCACCCGAGTACAGACGGCTCACAGCCGAGCAGCGCCAGGCGAATGCGGAGCGGCGACGGCTGGCGGGCGCCGCCATACGGGCGGAGCAGCGCCGGCAGGAGGGCGGAGGCTTCGCTGGCGTCGGTTCGCCCACCGGGGGGCTGTCGCCGCAAGAGTTCGCAGAGGCAACGGCGGCAGCGGCGTCGGCAGCCGCGCAGTCGGCGCCAGCGGTACCAGCATCGGCGCCGTCGGCGCTGTCGCCCGGCCTGTGCACGGACGCGACGCCGTCGATGGATGCCTCACTCTTCACAGATGGACTCTTCACGGGTGGCCACGCACTGAGCACCGCCACTCCGAGTGTCGCCATCCCGTGCTGCGAGTGCGGCGTTCGGTTCCATCCGGGCCGCGTGTCGCGCTGCCGCCGCCATCACATGGAGTGGATGCCGGTTCCTCTGCCCGTCGACTGGAATGAGTGGCCCGAGGGAGGCTTGTGGCGCTGTTGCCGGGAGGCCAGGAAGGCTGCGGAGGGATGCGCGCTGGGGTGGCACGTGGCCATTGCTGGCGAGTGCCGCGGAGATGGAGAGGAGAAGGCGCAACTGGAGCCTGCACCGGAAAATGAATAGAGGAATCCAACATGACCATACCAATCCAAGTACCAAGACCAAGTGTAGATTCAAATTCTTTGTTCTCGTATGTCGTAATCGTTCGAAATACGACGCGTTTTACTCTTTACCTGACGAGATGCACCATATGGGCGCGCTACGTGCACCTCTCCCCTCCTCTATACGTATACAACAAGGGACCGCGCTAGCTAACGCAGTGAGCTAACGCTTCGACATCATTCTTCCGAGTGAAGCGCTCGCTCGGAGTTTTGAGACACTCGAGCCCCGCAGCTGTGGGCCCAGCGTCTGCTGGCTGGCGCTGTGTCGCTTGGCGGAGGCCTCTCGTTGCTCATTTGGAGTTGGCAACTTCGGGCAAAAATTTTGACTGATCGACGCAGCAACTGCTGCAATCGCTGAGAGCGACGCAGTCAACTCAGAGAACGCGAAGCCGTCGTCATTCTGTTTGTCCTCGGCCTCGGAGACAGCTGACGCGGGTCCATCCACCATAGAGGTAGTCGGCGAACTTCTCGAGAAGTCGGGACTGAAGAACCCCGAGCCCGTCGATGACCCGTTGCTGAAGCCGTCGAACCAAGATGGTAAGGTTTGAAGCGACAAGCGAGTGCTGGGGTTAGGGCGTGGCGAGTGCATGACGTCGTGCGTGGGAGCGGTTGGCTCCCTGCTCAGCGGGCGAGCATGAGCGCTCGGCTTCGAGACGTCCTCACGGTAACCAGGGGGCACTCGTGCAGGATAGGTCCATGTCGAGCCCGTCAGCGATACCTCATCCTCATCGTGCTCGCTTACGGCTTTCCTTGCTGCCTGCTCGTTGGCGAGAAGCCGAGCGGCAATTCGCTTATGTGCGGCAGCCACAGCCTTGCGCGACACTTCATCTCCGGCGTTTGCAAATTCGACGACCAAATTCGCGGACGCGTGACCCTTACGCTTGGTGTAGACGCTGTCCAGCGATCCAAACACGTCCAAATACTCAGTCTGGCAGACCTTCGAGTTCAGCTTCGCAGGATCCACTCCTGGGGTCTGAGTACTGACGGAGAGGCACCGCTCCGGTCCCGTCAGTTCGAGCTTCTGCCCTGCAGGAAGCGTTTGAATGGCTTTATCCTCAGTCGGCTCGGAGCCCGGGAGTTTGTAGTTCTGCTGCTTCTCTCTCGCAGCCCATTCCCACGCACGAACGGTTTGCATGAAAGAGGTGGTCATCTTGCTTGCCTGAGCCTGGCCATCTTCAGGGTCGACAAGGTCAGCGAGCGTTGCTGTCACGACACTGCCGTCCAACTCAGAACCCTCGAGACTTCGGCTCTGGCTCAAGAATCTCCATCGCTTTTGCGCAATCAGGCCTGACAACTCATTCTCGACCTTCTGGCTATCAATGCTTGTAGGGCTCATCCGCCGCGACAGCCTCTGGCTGGCTTGATGCAAGTCAGCCCAGTGGCACTGCCAGATAAGAAATGCTTCGTGCAGCAGACCGTAGCGCAAGCGATTACCTACCCACGTGGCTTCGTCTCGCATCCTCCGTTTCCAGTCAGCGACGGCCATAGCCCAGTGCAAGAGAAAGCGCATGGCGCGAACTTGCCGGACCGCCTTCACTCCACAAAAGCTCTTCAGAGCTGTCGACGAGCTCGGCCGCAGGTCCGCGTGCCAGCGCACGGTAGTCGAGAGATGATGCGCCCCCGCTATCATCTGACCGATGAGATGGCGCATCTCTTGCGCGTGCTCCTGCCAGCTCCGCACAGCATCGCGAATGCACCGCACCGAGTGGTGTATGCCTATCCGTCGCGTGAACTCCTGTAATCTCTGACCTTTCTTGCGCGCAGCATTCATGCTGTCGCGCAGCGGCGTGGGGCCAGACCATTCGAGGTGCTCGGGCTGCTTGACCAATCCGAGCTCGAAGCGGTCGCCATGCTTGAAGTAGTCCACGGGTAGCTGATCCCATCGGCTGACGACAAGGCTGTGCGACTTGTGGTTCGTGTGGAACGGGAGCCAAGGGGCTTGAAGCGCATCCGTCTGCGCACTCGAGTTCACGTTCTGGTCGCCCGTCTGTGTCTCTTGCGATGCGATGAAGAATGTCTGCGTCGTTGCAGCTGATTGAACGGGCAGTTGCACCGTCTGACATTCTGTGGACGCCCATCGCCGTGGCGAGGGAGGTATCGAGGTGGGCGGCGGTGACGAGGGCGGAAACAGCAGTGGAGAAGACACCCGCGTCGGCGGCGGCGTTTTGGTGGTCTCGGCGGGCCTCGGCGGCTCTGGCTTATGCGGCAACTGCTTCACAGCCTGCCTTGTTCGCCAGGCCGTAGTCCAGACCCCCGTGTGGAATTGACACTTTGTGTCTGTCGGCTCGCCCTTTGCTGCTCGCGAGAGCGGGCCTGCAACGGTCTCGCACTGCGTGCATACGCGATTCTCGGTGCCGCAAAGGGCGCAGACCGGGTCGGGCACGCTGTGCCGACGCTCAAAGGGCGTCTCGTTGGGGTCGGCAGCATGGCATCGTTTATCGCTCATTGCTGCACACAGGGGAACCTCTGTAGCCTCGAGCGATGGGAGGAACTCATCGCAATGCGAGCACTTTGGCCAGAACGAATGAACATGATGGCCTAGCTGGCAGCCGTTGCGCTCTAGCGTCTCATCCATCGTTGAGCGACGGTGCTTGATCGTAGAGACCCAGTTCTTGGCGATGTCGGCCTTGCCCCAGTTCATGTTGATGTCGAGCGAAGGGCCGTTCTTGCCCTTCTGGTAGCGTGTCTTGTGAAGGCCTTCCTTTCCACAGCAAGTCCACCGCATGGCACCCCACCGCTCATGCACAGGCTCCTCTGGATGGAAGTAGCACTTTTCGTTGGTCCAGTGCTGCTTGAGGATCCACAGTCCGCACTGGAGGCAGCGCAGGTGGGCGTCCGAGTGGTTCGCATGCACGCATCCTGGAGCGTCCGGGTCCAGTGACTCGCAGCACGCCCACATGCCGCGCACCACGTCTGGCTCCGCGACGTCGACTCGCACGTCTGCCCTGCTCGTCAGCTTGGCGACCCATTCGCGATAAGTGCTGCCACGGGTCGCCTCCACGTCGCCTCCGCTCTGGCGCCATCCCTCCTGATCCGCATGGATCCGATTATCGTGCGCGCGCATGCGCAGTTGTTCCGCCTCCTGCGCGGCAAGCAGACGTTTCTGCGCGCTGCGTGCTTCTATTGCCGCTACTGCCGCCGCTTCGACGGATTGCTGCACCTGTGCCAGCTCGCGCATGGGCCCTGCAGCCGCCCGAGAGACGCGGCGCGCCGCATCTCGGCTTGCCTCTACCTCAGCCGCTTTGATCTCCTCTTCGGCCTTTCTGATCTCCGCCAGGCGCTCCGTGGCGCGCGTGATGAGTCGAAAGGGTGGCAGTGTGCGAATGGGCGAGTCACCCGATGCCGCATCGGCACGATGCACCACCTCGTCAAACTTGACGCCCTTCGTGCGGAGGTCGTCCCACTGCTCAAGCAGTGATGGACGAATGTTTGGATTCTGCGAGTCGCCACGAGCGGCGTGCACGGCGAGCATCGTGGCTGCTGATGCAGACGCTCGCACGGCCAAAGGAATGGCAAGGTCCAACGGCGGTGACCTCGTGAGCTCGTGATCGGCTGACTCCGATGATGACACGGACGCTGCCGATTCTGACGCCCCCCAAGCAGAAAGCCCCATCGTGGTTCTGGCGGCAGCCGGGGCAGCAATTGGCGCCGCAGCATTTTCAGAAGACGCGCCAGCATCTTCCGCGGTTTCGCGAGCTTGCGCCTGCAACCATTCCACGAGTGTTGTGTTCGAGAGCACCTCTGAAAGTTGGAGCCCGATCGGTGATATGGCACGCGTCGGCGTGCTGCACGCCAAGGTTGCGCTGCTCGTAGCTCGGCCATCTTTGGCCGGAGGCGCTTCGACTGCGAATGCTTTGGCCAGCTTCCTGGCCGTCGATCGGATGGCCCGTCGCGTTCTGGGAGATGGCACCGCACGTGCTGCAAACGGGGCAGAGCCGAATGCTGCTTGGAGTGCTGTCACGCTCAGCTGCGAATGCTGTGAGAATGATTGAGATGTTTGGTGCAGAGCGCTGCTCGCAGCCAAACGAGCATCTGGGAGCTGCGGAGTAGCTATCAGCGATGGTTGGCTGGCAGACTGCTCGAGCAAGCGATGCTTGTAGGTGGGCAGGCTCGGCGGGGGCGGTGGCGGCCGATGTCGTACCTTGCGTGCGGCGGCAGTGGCATGCACATCCTGGCGTTGCGGTTCGCTGGTCAAGTACTGCCTTCGCAGCTCAAAGGTCTTGTGCGTCGCATGCTGACTGGACGTGGCCTGCGGAATGAATGGTTCTGATGCCGAGGCCCTGAAGTTTGTCATTCGCCATGTCGGCTGCATGGAGCTTCCGTCCCCGTCATTCGGTGCCGGGCGATACTTGTGGCGCTGGAGGCCTTCGCGCCACAAGCGATCTGTGCTCCCGTCGCAGAGACCGATTGTGTACCTTACCATCAGTCGTCGGTCGCGCAGGACTGGCACTTTGCGGTTGGGTGCCTCGGACCGAGGCACCGAGCCGGTATGATCGCGGCCCGAACGCCCGCAGCGGCGCTTCGCACGAGCGCGAGCGCGCGCGCGTGGGCTGCGCCGCGAGAGGCCGGTGGGGTTGCCGATTACAATTGTGATTTTACGTTACAAAAGAGATCACACTCCCGTGACGAGCATGTACGACAGAATCTGAGTACACACCGTGATCACACCAGCAACGCCATTACCAGTCGTTTCGGCCTGGCTGTACTCCCGGTCCTCTCGACGCGCTCGTCGCTTGCTTGGCCTTGAGCAGTGGGGACTCTTGCACGATGATCGCCGGCGCCCGTGCCCGTACCGCTGCACGGCTGGCACCAACGCATGGCGAGTGCGTCGGCTCGCTTCCCGCAGCCGGAGCAGGCGTCTCTTGCACCGCCGAGTTATCGGCATTGAGCGTGTACTGTTCCGCAAGCCGACAAGCCTGCGGCGTGGCCGCCACGACCGCCGCGTGCCGCTTTGCTGGGCGCGCCTGCCCACGGTCGCTGCAGCCACCGCTGCCACTGCTCGCTCCCCCCCCCAGCTCCGTGTCCAGCGAGCGCTTGCGCTTGCGCTGCTCGGGAGGCGCGCCCGGTGGCACCGAGGCCGCCGACAGCGCCGAGAAGGCAGGCAGCCCATTGGCAGCAGCGACGCTCGAGCGTGATAACCCTAGGCGCGGCGGGCCGGCTGCCTCTACTGGCCGCTTGCCGCCTCCCTCGGCAGGCCGCTTGCCGCCTCCATCAGTAGGCCGCTTGGCACCTCCCTCGGCCGGACGCTTTCCCGCGCGGATGGATCGGTCCTTACCGGCGCTGTATTGGGCGCTGTATTGGTCCGAACCGGCGTTGCTCGCCACGGCGCCAACGTCCGCCGTCCCCTTGACGGCCGCTGCACCCTTGCCTAGTTTGGGTTTCGATGGCTCCTTGCGCACCTGGCGTGACGCCTGGAAGGCCAGATGCGCCTTGAGCGCCTCGTGCGAGAGCCGATCTGTACGCGTCATCACCTCCGCACTGAGCGAGCGGCTGAGCGAGCGGCTGAGCGATGGCGGCTTCAATCCGCCCGCTACGGCGCTTGGGCCCGTAGCGTGGGAGGAGGAGGAGGCCGCGGCGCTTGTCGCGACAGGCGCCGTCCCGAGCGTGCCAATGGAGGCATGGGTCGCTGACGGGGCGCCCGATGCGCCTGCGCCCGATGCGGCTGGGGCCAGTATGCCGCCGGCCAGGGCTGTGGGTGCCGCGAGGGCGAGCCAACCTGAGCCTTGGCTGACCGCGGGTGCCTCGCGGGCGGAGGCGGCGTCGGCAGCGCAGCCTAGCGCGGCGGACGCGAGGGCGGCGGACGAGGCGTCCGTCGCCACCGAGGCCACCGGAGGCTCCGCCGTTTGATTGGGCGCTGCTGCCGCGGCCTCCGCCAACCCGCTCGCACCGTCCACCAGTAACCCCTCCGTAGCTAGGAACTCCTCGGTGAGTCGCTCAAGAGTTCGTGGCAGCGCACCCGCATATCGCGGGCGCAGCGTTTGCATCAGATACTCGTTGAGGCTCCTCCACCCGCCGCCGAGGGCGCCGCCCACTTGCACGTTCAGGTAGCTCGAGCCGTGTAGGGGCGCAGGCGGGGCCGCCGTCGGCTCGGAAGCGGCCGGCGCGGCCGCTTCCGCATTCGACGAGACATCCGATCGATCAAGGTCTCGGGCGCCATCACCGCGCACCAAACTACCGCTGCCGCTCACATGCGCGGGCGCCTCTGTGGCCACTTCGAGCACATCCGAGGCCGCCGGCTGCACGCTGAGCTTGAGACCGAGCATCTGCAGCAGACACTTGAGCTCATTGTACGGCTTCCTGCCCATCGGCTCGACCTCGGTGCCCGCGCCGAGGCCCACCGCGAAAAGGGATAGGCGCAGCCGGATCTGCACGTCCAACTCGTGCACGATGTGTTCACGCAGTTCGCTTGACGTGAGCACCGCGCTCGGCGCAAGGAGCAACTCTGATGCGCAGAAGGCCTTGAGCCGGGCATGCGCCCGCGCGAGTCTCTCCGCCGGCTGGTCCACCCCTTCTGCTTCTGCCTCAGCGGTAAGCAGGGCATGCACTTGCACCAATTCCGCCCACGGATCTACTGCAGCGCCAGCACCGACCACCGACCAGCGGGCTGCAAGCTGCACTAGTGGTGCGCAACCGAGCGAGAGGACGAGCTGCCGGCGCAGCTCATCGAGCTGCTTCGCGTCGCCGGTGGCGATCATCGACGAGGGCGTGGTTGTCCTGGCGCTCGATGGAACGGCCAGCATATCCGCCTCGACGTCGCTCGGCTTGAGAGGCATGATCCCTGCTTGCTTGTGGGCGCCAAACTGCGCACACAAGTTCTCATGAAGTGTGAAGTCAAGTCAAGTCCAGCCAAGTCTGATGATCAGTGCAACGCGTCTAGCAAGGCCCTGCAAACGCATGTCCCCACGCACGCACGCACGCACACGCGCGCGGGAAGTTCACTCAGTGAGATGTGATAAATGCACGAGGCGTGCGACCCTGCGCCTGTTAGGTGTTAGCTACTACGAGCTACATGTATTGATTGATGTATTTATTGAATGAATTCGAGTGAGTGTACTGCTGTACTCGTACTGAGTGAGTTTTATCTGAATTTATCAGAGGGACCTGACCCCCTCGATGGTAGACTGTATAGAGGTGCCCTAGAGCCGCGGGCTGGCTTAAGGGCTGGCGCCTGGCGTGGGCTGCGCGCCTGTGACGAACTGTGAGTCTGTGACGGGCTGACGGCTGGCGGGCCCTGAGTGCTGTCGCGCTGCAACCTGCATGATTGTCTTGAGCAAATTTTGAGCAAGGCCTATAACATTTAACAAGGCCTCCCGGGCGCGCGGCGCGCCCCGCAATTGTCAATTCGAGTGTCACTTTCTAAGTAACTCGTCCGTACTAGTATGTGTGCCAGTTCGACTGCCATGGAGTTACGTGCCGCGACTCGATCGTCGCCGTACTTTGGCCGCTATATACATAATAAACGTAAACGAAACCAACCGAAACACAAAACATACAGGGCGCGCGCGGCGTCGGGCCGGCCCGCCCCCCCGCGCGGGCTAAACCGAGACCTCGAGACGTTCCCGGGAGGACCGGACAATCTAGCAAGACGACTTTTTGTCGTGTCCAGTCGGGTTCTCGCGATGAAGGTCGAGTAGCATCTAATCACACATGATGAAACGTCAGTCATCACACTCAGTTCCGGATTCGGAGATGTTCGCAGACTTGCCCTGCGTCCTGCGACTGGCCATGCGTCCTGCGACTAGCCATGCGAGCGTCCCTCTCGTTCCGCTCCAAGGAATGCCCCGCTCGGTTCACGCTCGGTTCATGCGTCTCAGAGCTCGTCTTTCTTCGCCCCACCACGACCAGCCGCCTCCGCCTTCTCCTTTTGGGTCGAGGGCAACGCGTCCATCTCGGCCGTTGTCTCTGGCGCGTGCTGAAAGATTGCCGTACGCTCCTCACTGATCGCGAGCGTGA
>Ga0209550_10007152_pt1 | contig 10345 bp, 13 predicted proteins | sample LauGreSuBDMM15SN_2_FD_187567 | JGI IMG/M metagenome (GOLD analysis project Ga0209550, IMG submission 187567) | Freshwater lake microbial communities from Lake Michigan, USA - Su13.BD.MM15.SN (SPAdes) (version 5) | ecosystem: Environmental > Aquatic > Freshwater > Lake | place: Lake Michigan... | reverse complement strand
TGTTTTTAAACTTCCATCCATTATATACATCATAGCAACCATAAGACCAATCATTTTCCCAACCAAATCTTTAATAGAAATCATAATTTTTTGAAAAGAAATAATTATATTTAAAAAGACACCAAATATACCCTCAGTAATCGTGCTTAAAAATGTTCTAATATTACTCATCATGTTACGAATACTGTCTATATTATTCACAAAACCAGCACCCATTGCAGATAAATTAGATGTAATATATGTCAATGGTTGTAACAAGTAACCCATATAATTCGTTTGCATACTTTGAATGCAATAAACGAAATCTGATTGAATATCATCAGACAAAGGCATATACATAGGGTTACATCTGTACTTTGGCCAATTATCTTTTATTTGTTGAACTGAAGTAAAGTAATATATTGCCACAACTTGTGCAACAAATGCTAAATTTATATATATAAAATTAACCCAATCAGAACCTTTTGGCATAGTTAGATATTATTTAGATATTATTTATATATTGTGATACTAAATAAATAATTTATTTTCTATATTTCCTTGATTTTCTAGATTTCCTTGACTTTCCAGATTTCCTTGAATTTCTAGACTTCCTTGACTTTCTACGTCGTCTTCCTCCTTTGGTTAACTGTCCAGCTGGTATGGGTGTAGGTGGTGCAACTTTATCATCATAAACTGCGTTTGCAGAACCTTGGTTGAATGTTCCAGCAATTCCCACTTGTTGGTTTGTTGCAGACTGGGGTCCCGCCATAGGGTCATTATAGTTAGACTGAACAACCGGAACAACAAATTGGCCACTGGGTGGAGGTGGTGGTGCAAATCCTCCTCTAAGGATTCTTCTTTTTCTTCGCCGTCCACCGACTTTTCCAGTAGTTATATTATTTAATGCAGCTAAATTATTTGCGTCATTTCGCTGTGTTACCATCGCAGCATCTCTTTCACAAGTAGCTCCTAATGGAAGGCCTTGAACTTGTGGTGGAGTAATTGTTGGTTGAGACATTATATATATTATTATAATAAATTAAAATATAAAAATAAAAATATGAAAATAAATAAATGGACGACAAGGCAAGACTACAACTCCAAAAAATGATTAAAGCAAATAATGTGGAAGATCAGACCGAGTTAATTCGTGAATTAAAACACAGTCATTTACTTCAAAATGATATTAATAACTTGATAATGTTAAAAGCAAAATATAGAAATAACCAAGACAAAATCAACGAAGAAGGAATGTCTGAATGTGGATTTTTATTCACTTACTACACCGATATTTATAACAAAATTCGTAAAGATGAGATTGATTTGAAGATTCTAAATCAATTCTTGAATGTATTAAGAAGAATTGAAGACGGAGAACTAGACCAACACGATGGTGCATTTATCATTGGAACTCTACTTAAAGAAATATATGTTGATAGTGCATTACGTAAAGCTGCTAAACTAAATGAAAATTCAGAACAAGAATATTTTGAACCAAGAGAAGTCGTTAATATTTCTTGGAAAGACTTCAAGAAAATAGTATAAACGTGTTTTACTTTACTTTGCAAAAAAGTTGTCCGTCAAAAGGATTATCCAATAAAAATTCCAAAATACAGTTACCGATTGTATCAGTATCTATATTTTTTTTACGACAAACATCATCCATTATTAAATAATGTTTTATGTAATTTTTAATAAATCTCACTTGTGCAATTTCAAATAAAACATTTTCCATACGATATGCGGGAGACCAGTTCTTATCACAAATAATAGAAGAACAACACATACAATCAACACGATTTTTTTTTAAAAATGTATTAATTCTCTCACAAGTTGGATTTTGTAAAATACAATTTTTATAAAAATTGTCATTAATCATTAATTTAGGTTGGTGAAATGGATACCTTTCCGGCAATATAAATTTTAATACTTTTCCATCAAATCCTTCAATTATAAAGTGAACTTCATTCGTACTGAACAAGTGAGTTTTAATACTTTTGAAATCATAAGTTTGGTATAAATCCAACATTTCAATACCACATCTTTTAATACAACTACTTATATTTGAATGTTTTTTATTAACAATGGATCCCATATGATACAATATATAGCATAATGGAAATGTCTTTATTATGTATTATTCTATTATATTCCAACCCATATAGATACCAAAAAATATAAGTAACAAACCAAGACCTCTACAACAATATATTTGTAGTATACTGTAAGTATATGTTTCACATCCGTAGTTGAATAAAACGCGAAGGATGTAACAAAATGGGCCTGGTTCATATTTACGCAACTTTTTTATGCAAATATTTTTAGTTTCTTCAAACGTTTCTCTCGGTTGAATTAGACTATCTACAACAACGCAATAATTTTTATGGTCAATACCGAGTATGACAATTTTAGCATTTAACTGCCGAGCCAGTACATAAAACCCGGTTTTCCATTTAACAGTTCCACCAGAAGGAAAAATAACACGGCAAAATTCCGACGCGTTTTCTAATTCATCACATTCTTCTTTGATAAATCCACCACGGTTACCTAGTAAACGACACCAGTCTGGAAAATACGGAGATGGACCACGAGCATATACAATTACATTTTTCTCTCCAAAATATTTCAACGCGTAGTATAATATAATACCATCAAAATATGGAGTAGAATGTGCAGCAACACAAATTTTTTTACGAGTGTTTTTAAATTCATTTTTTATCTCTGGTTTCGGAAAAACAAATTTCCACCTTCCCATACCTTGAATGATACTGTGTTTTTAGATAAATTTACAGTAGTTTATTATATTGAATTACTTTTTCTCTCTTTGATTGATTCTAAAAAGGTAAAAATGGTTTAAAATTATTAGATGTATAAATATAATCTCATTTTTATACTGATATAAAATGACAACAAAAAAATATGCCACTATTATTCCGACTCTTGTGATTGTAGAATCCCCCGCCAAGTGCGCAAAAATTGAATCTTATTTGGGGTCCGGATATAAATGCCTCGCTAGTTTCGGTCACTTGACACAACTTAAATCATTAGACGCAATAAATACCAACGAGAATTTCAAGACAAAGTATGAAGTGGTAGACGACCCCAAGAAAAAGAAACACGTTGATTTTTTGAGGAGAGAAATTGAAAAGTCAAAAGGCGATGTTATTTTGGCAACAGATGATGACCGAGAAGGAGAAGCCATTGCGTGGCATATATGTTCTCTCTTTGACTTGCCAGTAAAGTCTACTAAACGTATTGTATTTCACGAAATAACTGAATCTGCTATTCAAAACGCGATGAGAAATCCTCGTACCATTGATATGGACTTGGTTCATTCTCAGCAAACAAGACAAATCTTGGATATATTGGTTGGGTTTAAAGTATCGCCAATGTTGTGGAAATACGTATCCAGTAACAAAGTCGGTTTAAGTGCTGGAAGATGTCAAAGTCCAGCCTTGAAGTTAATTTACGACAACCAGAGAGAAATAAATCAAAATCCGGGGAAAAAAGTATACAACACAGTAGCTTATTTTATGAATCACAACTTACCCCCTTTTGATTTGAACAAAGAGTACAACTCGGAAGAAGAAATCTCTGATTTCCTTGAAGCATCTGCAAGTCACAAGCACGTTTTCTCTCGCACAGAACCTAAAAAAGTATTTAAAGAACAACCGCAACCATTAACAACATCAAGGATACAACAGATTGCGAGTAATGAGATGCACCTCTCTCCCAAAGAGACGATGAAAATATGCCAGACGTTATATGAAGCCGGTTTGATTACTTATATGAGAACCGATAGTAAAAAATACAGTGCTGAATTTGTTGATTTTATGAAGATGTATATATTGGATAATTATCAAGATAAAAGATATATTTTTGCCGATATTGATAGTCTTAAAAACAATTCAAAGAGAGAAACAGACGAAGAAATAGAGGAAAAACCCAAGAAAAAATCATCCAGTAAAAAAATAAGTGTTGTGAAGAAGGAAGCTGAAAAACCGAAACCACAAGAAGCGCACGAAGCAATCAGACCGACGCATATAGAAACGAGAGAAGTCCCCGAATACGAAAAAATGGCGCCCAAAGAGAGAAGAATGTACAAGTTGATATGGGAAACTACAGTGGAAAGTTGTATGTCTCCGGCGGAGTATGTTGCCATTACAGCAAATGTAACTGCACCAGAAAATGCCAAATATTCATATACGAGCGAACTTCTCTCTTTCCTTGGTTGGAAAGCAGTGTCAAATGACAAAAAAATAGAAAAAGAAGAAAAGGAAAACAAATATTATCATTATTTGTATCACTCACAAGAAGGCAGAGTTTTTGATTATAGAAAAATAACATCCAAGTTAACTCTAAAAAGTTTGAAGCAACATTATACTGAGGCCAAACTGGTTCAACTGTTGGAAGACAATGGAATCGGTCGTCCTTCTACTTTTTCAATGTTGGTTGATAAGATTCAAGAGAAAGAGTACGTTAAAAAACAAGACATCCAAGGAACTCGCCTCGTGTGTAAAGATTTTGAGCTAGAAAATGATACCATCACAGAAACAGAAACCGCGAGAGAGTTTGGAAACGAAAAAGGAAAATTAGTGATTCAACCGATGGGTGTAGTAGTGATTGAATTCTTAGAAAAGCATTTCAACGAACTATTCAATTACAATTATACGAGTGAAATGGAAACCACCCTAGATAAAATAAGTAAAGGAGAAGAAATATGGTATGAAACTTGTGGAAAATGTTTGGAACAAATCAAAGACCTTATTGACCGATTGCAACAACAACCCCGCGAAGATTCGGAAGAAGGAATCTGTAAATATGAAGTAAAAATAGACGAGTATCATCGTTATATTATTGGTAAGCACGGTCCAGTGATTAAGTGTGAGTTGAATCCCAAAAAAATAACATTTATACAAGTAAAACCCAATATAGACATTACTATTCTTGAAAAAGGTGGATATAAATTAGAGGATATTGCGGATGTTGAACGAACTGCACCAAGTAAAGATTCTTTGGGAAAATATGAAGGATATGATTTAGTATTGAAGAAGGGTAAATATGGTTTATACGTTGAATGGGGAGAGAAAAGTAAGTCTCTCAAATGTTTTGGAAACAGACCAATTGAAAATATAACCTATGATGATGTACTGAAAATATTGGACGAAATACCGAAAGATGGCGAGACTAATACTGGTCAATCAAGCGCAAACATAGTAAGAAGTATAAGTGAAAATATAAGTGTAAGAAGAGGTAAATTTGGAGATTATATTTTTTATAAAACGGAAAAAATGACAAAGCCAGAATTTTTCAAACTAAAGGCATTTCCTAACGATTATAAATCTTGTGATAAGTCAGAGTTGACTAGTTGGATAAATGATACGTTTCATATATATTAGTTTTTGACTATTTAGAAATATTGAAAATGAAAAAAAATATTATGGTAGTATATAAATAATGTTTAAAAGTTTGAAAAATATGAAAAGTAAGCAAAAGATGTTTCTGTTTTATGGAGGACTTGTTTTGGTTGCGTTGTATTTTATTCGTCAATTTTTAAAGAATATGGAAGGTTTTGAAACAACAACACCGATTAAAGCAAATAGTTATTACTCTTTTGTTCCGGCAGCAGACGGAAAATCCCAAAGTTGCAAGCCATACAAAGGTGACTGTTTAGTAAATAATATTTACAGTGACATAAAATGTTCGGTTCCAATTAAGTGTGTAATAAATTATCCTCCGATTATTTAAAAAAAATAATGTTTATATAATTTATAATGAATAACTATCCGCCATCCCAACAATTTGGTCAAAGGGAAGAAGTAGTTTTAGAAAATCCTTCTTTTTATGGAAGAATGAAAGATAGAGCAGATAGAGCAAAAAACGCAGCATATTCAATGGGGAGAGGTATTAAAGGAGTTGGTTCATATGCGTACAATCAAATACCTGGGCGAAGTGGGAACTACAATCCTTTTACAGCAGGATTAACTAAGACTCCATTTGGCGCTGTTAGTAGTACTGCTAGAATGCAAAATCTTGGAGCTGCAGCGAGTGGATTGTTTAGCATGTTAAGAGGACAAGGTGGACGAACACAAAAAAGAAAAAGAAAACTAAGAAAAATAAAAACAAACAAATCCAAAAAAAGAAGACTCACTAGAAAAAGAAATTAAAATAATTTAGTAAAATTTAGTTGAAATTATGAGTAATTAAAAATGAAAATATATAACTAATATATAGAGATAATGAACCATTGGTTAAGAATATTAATTGCATTTGCAGTATTTTTATTTATTTACATGTCGGTTTTTGGAGCAAAAGAAGGTTTTGAAATGTATAGTTATTGGGTAAAGTCAAAAGCCGGAAAATACGACGGCCCTCATTTTAGTACCGGACAAGCATGTAATGCATCAGTTTATGCAAATAAACAAGGCACTGTGTTAGGATGTCAAAGTGGTAAAAACCCAAACCCAAATTTTATCGGAACTGGGTATATATTGAAATAATTTTTTTGTAAAAGTAGGTAAAATACCCGAAGAAAAATATACTATATAAAAAAATTGATTTATATAGTGTATTATACTAACATTACAACCATATTCACATCAAATAAACGTAATGAATTGCCAAGAAGGAATTAGTCCCCCGACGAACCAAATACTGGAGAGATTCAGAAACGACCCCCGTACACAAAAAATGCGTCTAAGTCATAGCACCAACGTACACATCGCTGTTATTGTCCAGCGTGGAAAAATTATTGCAGAAGCAACAAATCGCTTGGGAACTAGAGCCAAGGGTTGTGGCTATTCAAATTATACAATTCACGCTGAACGAAATGTAATTAAAAAAATAGGTGACTATAACAAAATACGCGATGCAGATATGTATGTTATGCGATGCGGAAGAGGTGATAATAGCGGTAAATTTATTAATTCAAAGCCATGTAGTGAGTGTGAGTGTTTTTTGAATAAATGTATGCGCAAGTATGGTCTTAGAAATGTTTATTATACTGCTTAAATAAAAAATGTAAACTAATCATTTTTTTATTTTCTTTTTAAACGTGAACAAACAACATCAAATGTGATAGAAAATGGCATATTGTTAAAGTCAACTTTCAAACCACTGTGATAATAAAAGGCTACTTTTACTTTTCTTATTTTATTAACTGGTGGTTCAAAAACTTTCGGATTAAAAAAACCACTACAATAGGATAGTGATACTGGAGTACTGCCTACGGGTATTTTGCCATATGCATATTCCACAACACCATTGGTTTCATTTGTTTGTGTAGTATAAGCATCGTTGTTATATGGATAAGTTACATCAATATTGTTCCAACCATCAATCAATAAGTAGATGTACGACTCACCTAGAATGTTTATTTTGAAAGGCGTTTCTACATACCAAGGTAAACACCCAGGTGAGTCCGTATTCGCAGTCAACCAATAACCGTCATCACCAGCAACAACATCTCCATAATAAAAACGAACATCTTTTCCATTATTTTCTGAAGCTGTAGAAGTAATAGGAGCTCTTGAAAATCCTAAATTATTTGGCAGTCCCCAATTTACATACTGTGGAAAACGTCCAGAATTTGTACAAAGTGTGTTGAAATACAACTCTCTTTCACTATAAAAATCAGAGTCGTTTGTTATAATAAAACTTGAACTTGTGTTGCCAAACCATAAATGTTGACCGACATAATGATATACTACTATGAATTCACTATAACCACCAGCAGCTTGAAACTCTGCATATAGTTGTCCAAGCGGGTCATTTTCTGAAATATATTTTTCTAAATATTGTGTAACTGCATAATTCATTTTTCTTGTTAATTCAGTTGCAATTTGGTCTACACTATAAAAACCATTCTCAATTTTAATTATAAAGTCTGTTCCAATGTTGAAGTTTAATCCGGCAAATATCATCGCTTGTAACCCAGTAACCTCAAATGGATCCGTTGGTGTAGGTGGACTTGCTGGGTTATAAGGATCATTAATTTGAAAAGTTAAGAAAACATTATTATATAATTCACTAAAAGTATCAATATTAATTGGCAACGCCATTTCAGAAATATTTAATTTAGATACGTTGTAGTAGTCTCTAGGAAATTCAATTTCAAAATCTCCAGAGTTGGGAAACTTCAATACATTACGGTCTTCTGAATGAACTGAAACATAATAATGTTCTTCTTCATACTGAGCCGTGTCTGTCGGTGTAGGGATAATAGGATGAGGTGTTGAAACATTATATCTAAAAGTATTCATACTTATAATAAATACAATTATTATTTTTAATAACTAATTTGTGTAAATTAATTTATAATTATTTTTGAAGTTAAACAATTATTATATATTTATATACTAATACAATGTTGGGAAACCCATCAGGAACTTCAAATATATCTGTTAATTCAAATACAAAACAGTCGGGGCCAAATACGAGTGGAGGAAAAAACCAAGCGTTTGTTAGTTTAGGTATAAAACAATTGACTACAAGTACTCCTCCTCAACAACAATATTGGATTACTAAATCTAATACGTATAATTCAGTTGCAACAACTTCTATTACGTCAAGTCCTTCTACTTTAAGTGTGTACATGCCGAAAGATTTATACGTTGCGGGAACAATTTACGGAACTGTAGTTGCGCCTTCAGATATTTCAATAAAAGAAAATATTCGTGATTTGTCGCTTGGATTAGATTTTAACAATTTACTTGAATTACATCCCAAGCAATATACATACAAGGATGACGCAGAACATAGAATTCATTATGGTCTAATTGCACAAGAAGTTGAAGAATTCTATCCAGAGTTGATATACTCAATACAAGGGGATACAGACGAACCAAAAATCTTGAAATCGGTGAACTATGTTGAAATGATTCCAATATTATTATTAAAAATTCAAGACCTTCAGAAACAAATTGATGAAGTGATTCCAATATTATTGAAAGAAATAAAAATATTAAAAGAAATAAAAATAAAATAAATTATTATATAAATAATATATAATAATATGAATACAAGTTCAAATACAAGTTCAACTCCAAATACAAGTACACCTACAAATATAAACGCAAACTCTTTTATGAGTCCATCAAATTTTTCTTTGTATATGATCGGTGTTGGTATTTTAGTTACACTCATTACTACGTTTCTAGAGACAAATAAATATACTTTAAAGGGAACTATGATTGGTTATTCAGTAATTACAACGGGGTATTTAATATTATTAGCAACAATAATTAATGGTATAAAAGGAAACACTTTTACGGTATTGGAAATAGTAAAAACCGTGACTCCATTTATATTAATTGTAGGAACGATAGTATTTTTAACATATAATATTGGAAAATATTACAATAACATATCAAAAGGAAGAATTTCAAAAAATTACAACACATTTTCAATTATATTCATGTTATTAACACTACTTGAAGCAGTTATACTTTATAGAACTAAAACATCGTTACAATTCAAACGTACGTCAACTATACCAACTATTTTATATTGGAGTCTTATTTTAGTAGGAGTTATCAATTTTATCGTTGTTGGAATTATTTCTATTGATTTAGCATATTTTAACACAGATGGATAAGCATCAACACTGATTAATTTTGCAAAATTTAAAGGTTAATCCAATATAGTTGTCTGTTTCCCAAATACCAGATACTTTTAGAATAAAAAGTTGAACACTACTTGGTTTATCAATGTTTTCCGAAAAAATTTTAAAATTCCCGTTTTTTATTTGGTCTGATATTTTTGTTTGAATAATTTTACTTTTTGTATTAATTTTATCTAAAATTTCCTTTTCAATCTGGTGTATACTTTCAATATTATTTCTGTTACTATTTACATTGAACGAACACTTATATTTATTGTAATATTTTTCAATAGTAACATCACTGAAAGGGATTAGTATATTAACACCATTTGTTACAAAATAGTCAGTAGAATAAATTAGACGAATAAATGTTCCGTCATTCACCACGTTATTTTTAATAGAGTCACAGTAGTATATATTATTTATGTTATATTGATTTATATTCAATGCTATATTCATTATAATTATTATAATGAATAATTATTTTGTTTTTAAGTTATAAATCTATATAAAAGTTGGTTTTTATAAATATAATTAAAATAAGTATTTAAAATAAATAAAGATTACTCTATAGTTATACAATGAAATTTCACGAAAGTCATTTTGAAGAATATATATTATCAGCACAAAAACAGAATTTACATCCCACAATAGATAAAGTATTAAAAAAGTTTCCTAGTAAAATACAAGATTTTAAAAACTTAATTTTTTATGGACCAAGTGGGGTGGGTAAATATTCGTTGGTGTTGAAATCAATAAAAA
>Ga0209550_10007148_pt1 | contig 10347 bp, 9 predicted proteins | sample LauGreSuBDMM15SN_2_FD_187567 | JGI IMG/M metagenome (GOLD analysis project Ga0209550, IMG submission 187567) | Freshwater lake microbial communities from Lake Michigan, USA - Su13.BD.MM15.SN (SPAdes) (version 5) | ecosystem: Environmental > Aquatic > Freshwater > Lake | place: Lake Michigan, USA... | reverse complement strand
TTCTTGAGGGACTTCACACTTCCAGAGAGCGCCTTTAGGTCTGTGGAATCTAGGAACATAGAAATTGACTGATCTGGATACTCCAGAAGCATGCAGGGCTCACGCCCTTCGGATGCTTTTGTCTCACGCTCATTGCGTTCGTTTAGGTGAATCATTTTCACCAGAATTCCGTGCTCTTCAAGCAGATGCTGTTCTAGTTCCTTAAAAGCAGCCTTCTTCTTGATTGGAGAGTGGGAAATGTCGCAAAGGCTGCAACTTCTAATACCAATGAGGTGCCCTAGAACATAACTGATTTCGCCTACGATTCCCCCGTCGGCGTTATAGACCCCAATCAGTGTTCCACGGATGTTTGTCATAGAGTCCTCAACCACACGATCATTAGTTTGTTCTCGAGCTTGTCTTCGACCAAGTTTAGAACACGCTAGCGTGATCCCAGCGCTCGCCTTGGCAGGCCTATTCGCATCTCGGGCATATGATTATGCTCTTATGCCTAAAAGAGATGTGGTTCGTCGCGACCTGAAGCAGCCCCACCCTGAGAGGCTAAATGAATTGCACCCTTTCTACGCAGAGATCATGTCTAAGCACAATAAATCATTAGAGCAAGGCGAGCCTGGTTACATTGATCCTGAAACAGGGTTCTTTGTATTCAACGCCAAATCACTGGTTGAACAAGGCAAATGCTGTGCAAACATTTGCAGGCATTGTCCCTACAAGCGCTAAACCTGGTAACTCTTCCGAGATGGCCTTTGCCACGGACTCGAGGTTCTAGTGGCTACTTGACACCAAGCAGATCAATGACGAAGACAAGCGTTCTTCCTGATAGGTGGTGTCCAGCTCCAGCTGGCCCATAAGCCAATTCAGGAGGACAGATCAACATTCTTCTGCCGCCTACCTTCATACCTGGAATACCTTCTTGCCATCCCTTGATTAGACGGTTGAGTGGGAATTCGATTGACTCACCTCTGCCCCATGAAGAATCAAATTCTTCACCGCTCTCATAGTCGACACCCAGGTAGTGAACATTCACTACAGAGTTAGCCGGAGCTTCTGCTCCATCGCCAATAACGATGTCTTTAGTAGTCAGCACAGTAGGTGCTGGCTCTAGCATTGGTTCAATTTCAGGGCGGTCTAAATTAGTCATAAAAAGAGCATACCCACCAGAGCCACAACTCCTCGTTTCGAAATAGCCAAAACAAAAACACCTCATCTTTTGATGAGGTGTCTCTGTATTGATTCTGACCTTGAGTTCTTTAGTCTTCCTTAGTCTTCAGCTTGGCATAAAAGGTCATTGATAGTGCCTGAGTAGGGATCATCAACAAGCCTGCAAGAATAGCCAAAAGCAAAATCGGGACACCTGACAGAATCGATGAATAAGCGGATGCACCTACAATTCCCACAACCAAACTGGTCCCGACAAACAGTCCAAGCGCTAGGGTCACTGTCAGAAAGCCGGTTGAGATGTTTGCCCAACGCTTATGCTCGGCACTGGCAAACCCAACTTTCCTAGCGAGAATTATTCCCTTGGAAGTTGTAATTGAAGCCCAAACAAATAGCACTAGTGCTCCTGGGATGACCCAGTAGAAGAGAGGGACTAGGAGGATGCTTAACAGTGGGCTCAAAGCCATGAACGCTTTTGGGCTCACGTATAAAGACAAGACGAAAGCTAAGCAAACAACTATCCACTTGATTGCCTTGAAGTAGAAATTAGCCGTCTTCTCCTTCGGGCTGTTTTGCTTTTCCTCTTCAATCTCAGGAATAGCTTCTGGGAATCTAGCTTCTCTCCATGCCAAGAGAATGATTGGGAATGAGTAGGCAACGAAAGTTAGTAATAGGAATGCTTTGAAATAGAAGCTGAATGGATCTACGACACTCAGATCGGTCAGGTATCTTTCAAAGGCTCTCCAACCTTTGACTACTGGTCCGTTTCCTGCTGAAAAGCTGGTCATTTGATTTCCAAAAGTTGCTAGGAATGCAAAGAAGATGGTAACTCCCAGACCAATTCTTCTAACTACTAGATATCCGTTTTTGTAAGCCCAGTCTCTGTTTGTGATCTGGAGTTCATCCAAATACTCGTTAGGAAGTAAGGTAACTCTTCGCATTGAAATGCGAAGCAGGATGAAGCTCCAAATCAAAAGCAGTAGTGCTAATCCTTGGGTGGTATCTCTGAACTCAAACAGCCAATTACCTTGCATGGCATCGTAATCGGCATATATTCGATTCGTCTTGCTAATTGTGTAAGGGGTTGGAATTAGCAACGATGCCATTACTAGATAGCTAGATATGATGGCTACCAAACTCAGTGTTCTTCTCATCCATGGAGATGTCAGCACTCGGCTCTGCTTTGCTTGAAGAATACGTTCCACTCGAGCAGTTTGAATCTCTGCGAGAAGGCTTGGCTTTGTCATTTAGTGCTCACTTTCAATTTGAATAGTTGTTCAACTTTGCAACCTAGGGCTGCGGCTAATCTCAGGGTTAGTGCAAGGGTGGGTGCGTATTCCCCTCTTTCGATATAGCTCATCGTTTGATAGTGAACCCCCACTAAATCAGCTAGTTCTTGCCTGGAGATCTGTCTCTTCGTTCGCCATAGCTCAACGAAGTTATCCAGCTGGTCTTTGTCTTGTTTAGGTTGTCTTCCCATACTTAGAGTATAAATGCTCTAGAGCATAAATGCGTAATTTGACCATTATGAGCTCTCTGGCAGGCTTTAGAATTGGGGCATGACTGAAAGAGATTTGCTTGAACTTTGGCTAAAGACTAGAACTCAACTAGTAGTTTCCCAGCTAGCCCCCACTTTTCTCCTGATCACAACGGTTGGGCTAGTTGGAACTATTCGCGAACATGGTATCTATGTGAGTCTTGCTGCCGCGGGGATTCTGCTTGCATCAGGCATTTTAGGTGCGCTGGTTCAGTTCTCTGCCTCTACTGAAGGTCAGGCCATAGCCAAAGATCTCGAGAAACTCTCTTCCAAGAGTCTGTTAGCAACCAAAGTAATTAGCCTCGGTCCTTGGCTAAGTGTCTCTAAATACCTAACCCCAGTGATCTTCACAGCAATCTTCGCTTCTCTGCTCCTGGCTCTACTCGGCTAGGAGAATCGCAAGGTTCGGGAATAATTTGTCGCTGGTAAGACTTATTCTTCTAGGGGATAGACAATTACAAGTACCGGAGGAACATGGAAATTTTGACACTTATCGCAGTGATCAACCTAGTTGGAGTTATTGGGTTGGCAGTGTTAGTCCTTACTCGCAATTCATCCTCCTCACTAGACATATCTAAAGACCTTCAGGTTCACAGAGATGAACTGAGATCAGCAATTGCAGCTAATCACGACATTGTTGAAAAGCGTCTTTCTACCTTTAGCGAGGCAGCACAAAACTCAGCAAAGCTTCAGCGTGATGAAGCAGGTAATTCTCGAGTAGAACTACAGAAGTCACTTAACGAATCACTTAGAAACATTGAAACTAAGATTGCCGAACTCACTGATTCAAATGCAAAGAAGCAGCAAGAACTTCAGGTCACAATGCAGACCGAAATCGAGAAAATGAGTAAGGGTAACGAAGAAAAGCTCGAGAAGATGCGCGAAACTGTGGACGAAAAACTACAGGGTACTCTCGAGAAGAGAATTACGGAATCATTCAAGTTAGTAAGCGAAAACCTTGAAGCAGTTGCCAGAGGTGTCGGCGAAATGAAGAAACTTGCTAACGATGTTGGCAGTTTGCAAAAAGTTCTAACCAACGTCAAATCTCGTGGCGGTTGGGGAGAAGTTCAACTTGAACGCCAACTTGAAGACGTACTTGCTCCTAGCCAGTATGAGAAGAACGTAAAAATCAAACCTGGATCAAACGATGTCGTTGAGTTTGCAGTCAAGCTGCCTGGTCGCGCAGATGGTGAATACGTCTACCTTCCTATTGACAGCAAGTTCCCCCAAGAGGATTACGAGAAACTTCAAAATGCTCTAGAGAGCGGATCTGCTGAAGATGTTGCAAACGCCTCCAAGGCAGTTGAAAAGGCTATCAAGACTCAAGCCAAGCTAATCTCGGACAAGTATCTCCACGCCCCAGTAAGTACCGATTTCGCAATCATGTACTTGCCAACCGAAGGCCTCTTTGCTGAAGTAGTAAGGCGTCCGGGTCTAACCAGTGAACTACAGAACAGCTATCGAGTATTGGTAACCGGGCCAACTACCCTGATGTCGCTTCTAAACAGCCTGCAAATGGGCTTCAAGACACTGGCTATTGAGAAGAGTGCCTCCGATGTTTGGAAGGTGCTTAGCGCTGCGAAGACCGAATTCGGTAAGTACTCAACCGTCATGGACACACTGGCAAGACAGCTAGAAACAGCTCAAAAGACTGTCAGCCAAGCTGGAACCAGAACCAGGGCAGTGAACAAGGCATTGAGCAAGGTTGAAGATCTAGAACTACCTTCTTCTTCAGCAGAGATCCTAGGAATATCCATCACCTCTGGTCTTGAGGAATTAGACGATGATTTTGAACATCCAGTGTCTGAAGAAGACTCAAGTCAATCTTAGATTTTCCCCTTAATCTGAATCGAAAATTCTCTGGTCTAAGCTCTTGCGTTCTTTCTCTGCCATAGGTAGCTATGCCATATAACAATCATTGGATACAAGCCCTGTGCTCCGACCCCGATACGTTCACCTAGACCTGTGATGGTTGAATTTGGATCTTGCCAAAGACTTAGGAACCAAATACAGATTGCTCCGATAACTAGAGCGCCTGTGATAGCTGCTCCGGGCCTTAGTAGAGGTGGTACATCCTTGCCTCTGCGCATGGCGAACAAAGGCCAAACACATAGAAGAACAAAACTAGAAATCGCGAATACTCGGTGCATCACAGAGTAACTTTGCTGATCCGGAGTTGTAAACACGGTAAGACCAATAGTTGCTAAACCAATAAGTAGGATCACTATTCGACCTGCGGTAGCAAGTGCTTTGGCATAGTGTGAAATCACTATGTCGCATAAAGCTCCAAAGATGAATACGGCAGAGATAAACAGTTGTACTGGAGAGTCATCCGCAGCTAAATCGCTAATGGTTTTCTTGACTCCGTCGTATCCTTCCCACATTGAACCAGCAATTGTGTAGCCAATAAATGAAACTATTGGCCCAAGTGTTGCTGCCCATACGGCTGGCTTTTCGATTAGCCCTATTCTGCTCATGGTTATTCCTGAATTCTTAGTTTCTAGAGACTTGGATCAGGAATCAAAACATACTTGGTTTCTAAGTACTCGTGAATTCCTTCTAGACCGCCTTCGCGACCCAAACCTGATTGTTTCACTCCTCCGAATGGAGCAGCAGCATTACTTACAAGACCTGTGTTGAGCCCAGTCATACCGGTGTCTAATCTTTCAATCAGGCGGATTCCGCGCTTCAGATCTTGAGTGTATGCGTAAGAAACCAAACCATACTCAGTGTCATTAGCTAAGCGAATCGCTTCGTCTTCATCTTTGAACCTAACAATTGGAGCAATAGGACCAAAGATTTCTTCATTCAGAATGGTTGACCCTGGCTTCACATCAGCTAACACTGTTGGCTCGAAGAAGTACCCCTCGCCTGAGCGTGCAGCTCCTCCAGTTACAACTTTTCCACCTTCAGAAACTGTTGTCTCAACAAGACGTTTGAGATTCTCTCTTGCCTTCTCGTTGATGACTGGGCCAATCTTTGTCTCAGGATCAACACCTCTTCCAAGCGGCATCGCTTCCATCTTGGCTGCCATCTTGTTAGCAAACTCATCAGCTAGAGCCTCGTGAACAATGAACCTGTTTGCAGCTGTGCAGGCCTGACCGATGTTTCGAAGTTTAGCGATCATCGCACCTTCAACAGCGGCATCGATATCTGCATCCTCAAAGACTAGGAATGGTGCGTTACCACCTAACTCCATAGAAGTTCTAAGTACTTGTTTTGCAGACTGCTCGAGCAATCTAACTCCAACTGAAGTTGAACCGGTAAAGGTAATCTTGCGAAGTCTTGGGTCTGCAATAATCGGTGCACTTGTAGCGGCCGAGGTGTTGGTAGTAATGATGTTCACTACACCCGCTGGCAATCCAGCCTCTTCCAGAGTCTTCATCAGAAGGAGCGTTGTTAGCGGAGTAAGTTCTGCCGGCTTTACAACCATGGTGCAACCAGCCGCAATAGCTGGACCAATCTTTCTAGTTGCCATCGCTAAGGGGAAGTTCCAAGGGGTAATAGCAAATGCTGGTCCAACTGGTCTCTGGGTTACGAGCATGCGACCGGTTCCCTCAGGTGATGAACCGTATCTGCCAGTAATTCGAACTGCTTCTTCTGAGAACCAGCGAAGGAACTCGTTACCGTAGGTAACCTCTCCCCTTGCCTCAGCTAGTGGTTTACCCATTTCTAAGCTGATTAGCATGGCGAACTCTTCGCTTCTTGCCTTTACTAATTCAAAAGTTCTTCTAAGAATCTCTGCACGCTCACGTGGAGGTGTCTTAGCCCAGGAGTCTTGGACGTTAGCTGCTGCTGTTAGTGCAGCTAGACCGTCTGCTTCATTGGCGTTGGCAATGGTTGCCAATGTTTTTCCAGTTGATGGGTCTTCGACATTGATCAAGTCTGAGCCATGGCCGTCAACCCACTTACCTGCTATGTATAGCTGGGTTGGGACCTTTGCTAGTAGTTCACTCTCGGTGAGCGACATTGCTACCTTCTTCTCTTTTAGTTTTTTGGAACTGTTTCGGCGGAAAGTTTATTGCCACACCTGTAGATACCTGTGGCCAGGTTATCAATGGCATCTTTTGCTGTTGCGTTGACATCGCCAATGGCGGCAATACTGAAGACAAGGTCGGTGCCATCTTTAGCCTTGATAATTCCAGCTAGGGAGTACTCACTCTTAGTCCAACCTGTCTTCGCAAATATTTTTCCAGCTGCATCGATGTTTTCACCTTGGAATCGGTTCGCAAGTGACCCAGTTTCAGCAGCAATTGGAAGAGCTCTCTTGATGATTTCTAGATCACCTTCTTCGTTCAATACCTTCTTGAGTAGAGCATTGATGAAAGTTGCTGGAACTCGATTCCATTCGTTTGATCCTGAACCATCTCGCAGCTGGAGTTCAGTAGTGGTCAGTCCTGCACGAGAGAGGGCTTCCTTAAGGGCATCCTCTACCCAATCTCTTGAGCCCTCGTAACCTAACTGCTTTGAAACAAGACGGGCAAGGAATTCAGCTTCAGTATTGTCACTAACTCTCAGCATATGTTCAATCCACTTGCTAATTGGTTGTGATCTAACTGATGCAATTTCTAGAAGGTTCTCCCCTGCTTTGTCTTGAGTCAAGGTCGCTGATGCAGCTAGTCGACCAATTGATTTCTTCAACGCAATTCCAGCGGCATTTACTGGATCAAGACTTCTAGGAGATGTTTGAGCGGTTGGATTAGCTCTATCTCCATCGACCTGCAAAGCGGTAACAATTGACTGGTAACCAATAGTTCTTTCAGAGTCTGGGTTGTCAGTATCCCAACCTTCAGGCTCAAAATAGGTGCTATCCAAAATGATGTTTGTTATTGGCGAAGATCCTGCCCACTCATTGATTTGAACTGCAAGGTCAGCGAGCTTAGGCGCATCTTTGTATACAGATTGAACACCAGCTCTCACTCTAGAAAGAGTTGGGTCACCAGCACCAACAATGACGATGTGTCCAGGGTTATCTAGGTCTGCATAAACCTTGGTTTGAACTCTGTAGTTAGGTCCAAGTACCTGAAGCGCTGCAGTTGCGGTTAGAAGTTTCATAACAGAAGCTGTTTGGGCAGGAACATTGCCTTGTACATCAAATAGAACTTCATTAGTAGCAGGGTTCAATACCTGAGCGTGTAGTCCGACTAAGCGATCATCAAGAGCTAGTTCTGCAATGGAACAGTCTCTGCCATCTGCAGTTGGAGTAACAGTTGGAGTATCTGTTGGAGTGTTGGTAGGAGTATTTGTAGGACCGCTTGACTTAGGTGCTGCCAAAGTGAAGCCACCAATAATTAGGGCCAAAAGGATCAAACCAGTAGCGGACCCGATGGCTATTTGCCTCAGGTAGTTCAATGGTGAGTTAGGTGATGGCATGCTGCTCCGAACGGCTCTATTCACTCCAATTTTAGACCTTTTCCCCAGATGTAGACTGGGTTCATGCGTAAGTTAACAGTTTCAGCCCTCGTTTGGTCCCTCTCATCAGTGTTTCTACTGAGTTCCCCGGCTCTTGCCCACAATGAACTCATTGGCCAGAGCCCAAGTGCCGGCGAAGTAGTTGAGGCTGGAAGCATTGAAATCCGCCTTGAATACGGCGAAGAGCCGATCCCAACTGAGTTTGGTAAAGGGAACCTATTGGCTATTGCCAATGCTGAAACCGGTGAGCAACTAGGCGCTGCGTGTGCCCGTATCGATGGCAAGACCATGTACACAACCGTCAACCTCCAAGACCCAGGACAATACAAGGTTCTTTGGAGAAGTGCCTCTGATGATGGTCATATTGCTTCAGGCGAGTACCTAATTACGGTCGAAAACACTACAGGCTACGTAGCTGACAGCATTGGTAACCAGTGCTTTGATGACAGCGGAGTTGAACTTACCCTCGACGCCCAAGAACCTCTTTCGAAAGTAGCCGAATCTGAGTTTGATCTAGTTCTTGGCTTGATCTGGGCTGGAGCGTTCATTATCGCTGGTGGAGCTCTTAGCGCTTATCTAGTTCTGCAGCGCAGAACCAAGAAAAAGTCTTAACCGTTTGGTCTAACTAGCTTGTCCACATCTCCCAAGATGTCATTGAACTCAGCTTCACTCATTAGCCCTAATCTCAACACAACTTCTTTGACTGTGCTGTCTTCGGCTAGAGCTGTTTGAGCAACTAGAGTCGCATTCTCATAACCAAGCAGTGGAGATAGTGCTGTAACAGTTCCAATAGATCTTTCAACATCTGCTCTTAGACGAGCAGCATTTGCTGTAATCCCATCAACGCATCTATCGGCAAGGGTGTAACAACCCTGTCGTAAGTAGATGATGCTCATCATGAGAGCTCTTGTAATGATTGGCTCAAAGGCGTTTAGTTGTAACTGACCTGCCTCACAAGCCATCGTCACTGTCATATCATTACCAATAACTGTGAAGGCAATTTGGTTTACTACCTCAGGAATAACAGGATTGACTTTGCCAGGCATTATTGAAGATCCTGCTTGTCTAGCTGGCAGATTGATTTCACCGAAACCTGCTCTTGGGCCAGACGAAAGCAATCTAAGGTCATTAGCCGTTTTAGATAGCTTCACTGCTACTCGCTTTAACACTCCAGAAACTAAAACGAAGACTCCAACATCTTGTGTTGCTTCAACCATGTCTTCAGCAACAACAAACTGCCAGCCAGCTAGATCACTCAAGTGTTTACAAGCAGCTTCCGCATATCCTTTAGGGGCGTTTAGCTGAGTGCCGATTGCAGTTCCACCTAGGTTGATTTCACTTAGGTGAGGAATCAGTTCAACAAGACGTTGTTCGTCTTCTTGAGTCATTCTGGCAAATGTTGCAAACTCTTGACCTAAAGTCATTGGCACTGCATCTTGAAGTTGAGTGCGACCCATCTTGATTAGGTCTTTGAATTCAATGGCTTTGTCGTTGTATTTAGAACGAAGGTATTCCAAAGCCTTGATCAGTTCTCTAATTTCAATAATGAGAGCAACCTTCAGAGCTGTCGGATAAACATCATTAGTTGATTGGGACATGTTCACATCATTTAGCGGATGGATCTTGTCGTAGTCACCTTTTTCAAAACCAGCTAGTTCAAGTGCTCGGTTAGCGATAACCTCATTGGCATTCATGTTGGTGCTAGTTCCTGCCCCACCCTGGATGGCATCGACTATGAATTCCTTATCAAACTTGCCTGCCTCAACTTCATGGCAGGCAGCGATAATCGCGTTAGCTACTTTTTCATCTAGTTCGCCAACTTCTAGATTGGCTTTGGCTGCTGCTTCCTTTACTAGGGCCAAGGCTCTAATTAGAGATCTGTAATGGCCGATTGGGACTCCCGAAATAGGGAAGTTCTCCGCCGCTCTTGCTGTGTGCACCCCCCAATATGCATTTGAAGGTACCTCGTAATCACCGAGCAGGTCATGTTCTAGCCTCATTGCTGACATGGTTTTAGTCTGCCACTAAATCTTTTGTTTCCTATCCAAACACGAAGGGCCCAGACCAAATGGTCTGAGCCCTCGATGTTTATTGCGTTTTAGGAAAGAATGTCTGCACTCATCTTTGAGCCATCTTTCTTGTTGATTGCACCCCAGATGAAACCGCCTACAAGAGCTGCAAACGGTAGCAATACCAGAGTCCAACCAAGAGTGGTCATTGACCATGCATTGCCTGATTCC
>Ga0209550_10007145_pt1 | contig 10350 bp, 7 predicted proteins | sample LauGreSuBDMM15SN_2_FD_187567 | JGI IMG/M metagenome (GOLD analysis project Ga0209550, IMG submission 187567) | Freshwater lake microbial communities from Lake Michigan, USA - Su13.BD.MM15.SN (SPAdes) (version 5) | ecosystem: Environmental > Aquatic > Freshwater > Lake | place: Lake Michigan, USA... | reverse complement strand
GTTCTAGGTGTGCATATACACACCTAGAACTTCAGGATCCCAGACGCAGCCAACCCGATTTAAAAAAATTGGTGCTTAGAAAAAATTGTTGAATAAAAAATCATGATAGTTAAGTACATTTGTCACGTCAAATTTCCTGCTGAAGTGGCTGGGCTTTGAGAAGGGTGGGTAAATTTCCATAAAAATGGTGCAGACTTGACGGAAGGTGTTATCCGCCGTGAAATTTTTCATGGCTTAATGGATCGTCAAGAATTTTTATTAATTGAAGCGGAATCTTACGCTGCAGTAACCCAAGATCTAGGTGGATTTGTTCTTGGTAGCTAGATTTTGACTTGATCCCAGTGTTTGACAACCAAGAAGCCACAGATGCAATCTTTGGCTTGATGCCCCAATTAAAGAATTCCCTCTAATTGGCTTTACAAAGGATAATAATATGGCCAACAATTAAGTTGGTTATTTTAATCTAAACTTGCACTTATGCATAAAACAAATTGAGCATTTTCTATTATGTCTGACCAATTTACTCTTGTTGCCATCATCAAGCTTGCAGGTGCCAACGTTGGTGAGTTTAAAACCCTAATGACAGACCCCAGTGGAGTGCCTACCACAAGGTCGTTCCCAGGCAATATTCTATTTGAATGTACTCAGGACATTGCCGATGAGACAATCGTACGGATTTATGAAAAGTGGGAGAATAAGAGAGCTTGGGATGCATACATAAAGTCCGAGGTGACGCTGGGTTCGAAGCTAAATTAAGCTCATTCGTTGCTGAACCCCTTCAATTCATCCGTGATTCACTCACAGCTTGAAGAACAACTATGATTAGGATAGCAATCACAAGATCTATCTAATAAAATCATGATATGCTATACAGTTATTTACATCTTGTCTTAAATAAACCACCAAGGAAGCCTAAGCCCGATGCATGTTTTCATACAAGCATCGGGGTTTTATGGAAATAAAAATTACCTGAAATAGCATGAGAATGCTCAGAGAACTCAAAAGTACCTAGCAAGCGGATGGAACAAACCATGTGGGGTCACTGGAACTCATGCTTTTAATCCGAAGATTAGCAAAGTAATTTTACAACGAATTGCTGCCATGAACCGACGCATTGAGCTAGCTAATTAGTTCAGCGTCAACATCTAAGTCCCTTAGAAGGCCAAGTGGGCTGATAGTAATGGCTGGATCGAGGAAGCCCCAAGAACTCACACTGGCGCCTGACGCTGAGCTCATCAGCGTGGTTTGATACGACAAGTTTGCGGAGTCGACGTGCCTCAAAGCTGCTGAAAGTTTTTTGACCACTCAGGCTCCATCTGCAGCTTGCCGATATGCTGAAACACATCCGCCTCCTTGGCCTGGCTCTCGGCCTTGGTTTCTGTCTTCCTTCAACGCGTAAACAGCTCGCGGGCGCTCCTGGATCGGTCGAACCGGGGTGCGCTATAAGAGCAAATCCATGCCGTGATCAGCGACGATCCTAGAACGTCGTGCGGCCACTGATCGTCTCCATGGCGACCTTCACCTTGAACTCGGGGATGCGTTGTGCCACGCCTGTTCATTAGTGGGAGCCCCTTTCAGGAGCGGTGCCCTACCTCAGAGGTTATCGATGGGATCTGTTAAGAAAAAACATGCCCCCTCACTAAGCTCAAATTACATAGTAAAATTGAATTGTAATTCAATACATTATTTCCATGACTTACAATTCAATAGAGGTTGACCATCTTTTCACATTTTCAGCGGATTTAGTAGCTCCAATTATTATCGATAATGGACCCCAAGGCACACGAGCCATTATTGGCGTCTTGAATGGTACTTTCGAAGGGCCAAAACTTCGTGGAACCGTCCTAAGCCAAGGAGGTGAGTGGGCTACCATGCGACCTGACGGTAGCGGTAAAATTGATGTAAGGCTAACGCTTAAGACAGAGGACGGAGCAACTATCCTGATGTCCTATAATGGCATCTTTTGTCCACAAGCAGATGGAAACGTTTCAATCCGCACAGCACCTCTATTTGAAACTGGAGATCCGCGATATGTCTGGCTAAATAGTATTCAAGCCGTAGGTATTGGCGCTACCGTGGGAGGGTTTACATCCATTAGCTACGAAGCATTTGCGCTGAAATAAGGCTGCCACATTATGCAAGGTTAGGACGCTATTAAAGCCATACTAATTTCTTGGTCCGTCTGTAGATTCTTCGCTCCCTTGGATACGTACCGGTCGGGCAAGGTGGAAAGGGTGCTTGAAGCACCCGATCTATAATCGTCATCAGGCTGTATCGTCGATTAAAGCATTAATTAAAAGCGACCGGATAGCGGTTGCCATATTTTTTAATACCAGGAGCTTGGGCGCTAACGCTAAAAGTTGTTTTCGTATGTTCTGTACTACGATAATGCAACAAAGTTCGGGCAGCGTAACTGGTTGACATCTCTCAATGGCACCGCGAAAAATTCAGGAACACGCGCGAAACTACCCATAAGACTCATGTGTTGGTCAGGACCGACCTGTTGCGCCCTTCCGGGCTACAGCAATTTTCGAGATCCCCTTAAGACTAACGCCTGATGAAAGCAAGCGACTTCTGCTACTGCGCAGAAGTAGGGCAAACCATCTCAATTCACCTCGTAACCAATCGCTAGTTCATTCTAGGCACAAGCTGCAAGGGAAGCAAAGGAGAAGGTTGCAACCCTGGCAAGTTTAGCCTACTAAACATGGCCAAGCACATCCACTGAAACGTCAAAAACGATCGAAATTTTTCTTTGATCCCAGGCCAGGCATACTATTACATCATTATCCGCCCAGGCAGGAATCATCAACCTGTCCCATTCACCGCAGAACGAAGGTATCTTCTTGCTAACTTATCGCTTGCATAATCCTGTTATGGTGAGCCATGCTATGCGGCAGTTCACCCCGTGATTGTGCATCAGCGCAAGGGAGAAAATACCAGTCTTTGCCTGCCTCACTAAATAAAAGTTAAGGAAACAAGTGGTCAAAGGCAACTTGGCTGTTTTCATTATCGTAGCGGCGGTTAAACTAGCTTGGTAGCGACAGTTACGGCTCTGGTATCGTTTGTGAAGGCTGCCATAGATGAACCCCTATTGCTGCCAAGCACAACGTGAACAACGAAAATAACCAGACCACCGCACTAACTCTTGTGGAGACTCGTTTTTTCTCAGTTCCTTAGAGCTCCATGATGTGGAACAGGGATAGGCCATTAATGAATGGACCCAATTCATGGCCATGCCAAATTAAACAATACTTCTGTAATGGCTTAGCCCACTAGGACGGCTTGCGGAGTTGTCTGTCTAACCAAGTAGAAAAAACACCATGATCATCATTACAAACCGGCAGAAGCGACAAACGCTGGTCAACGATCGTGATCTGCCCAAGTAAGCTAGAAGAAACCAACCGCTGAGCGGCGTTAATATCTTAGTTGTTTTGCAAGATGTAAGTCTGGAGTTGCTCGCTTTAAAAAGTGAATCATTTGAGCCAATAGCAAATAAAAACAGTAGTGTCAAACTTATGGGGAAAAAACTTTTGAATAATACCAATAGCCACTAAGCATGTGCAAAAGCCTACTGACTACAACCCAATCAAACTTTAATTTAACTTCCAAGGGCAGGAAAATTGGCTGTCGCCAATTAGCTGCGCGGTGCTGACGCAAGAAACAAAGCACAAGGAGGGCAGTTCTGGCATCCATGGCATTAGAGTGTTGAGGCAAAACGGCATGCCCGGCAGCTCCTTACAGCGAAACAACCTCACAAAGAACAGACTTTTTATTTCTCCATACAAATGATTCACCAACATATTTTTGCATCTCCTCGTCCTGGAATGTCAGAACAAGAATTTCAGGACTACTGGCGTTATGTACATGCGATCCAATATGCAATACCAATCCCGCAGGTACGGAAGTACAAATTTGACTGCGCGATAGGGGTCAGGAATACATACAATCCCTTGGCCTATTGTGGCCTTGCCGAAATATGGTTGAAGAACGATGAAGAGCAAGCAGAGTCATTGCAAACACCGGAATATCTGGAAGGCGCAAAAAAAGATGAGCGGAAATGGGCCGCAGCCTGGCAAACTCTGGTCCTTGATACATATTCAACCCTACTTCATGAGAACACAACCCAAAATAGAGGACAACAAGAATACAAGCTTCTCGTTTTACTGAAGAGAAGAGAAGGCCAACGGCTTGACCAATTTCGTCAGCACCTTTTGACCGATAATGCACGGCTAGCAGAAAATATACCTGGGCTTATCCGTAACTTATGTTGCTTCACAAGGGATCGATACTATACCAACGGCGCCGAGCCCTTTTTCGACTATGTTGGCCATTTTTCAACAACATCCTTCCTTGGCCTGAAAGACATGATGGGGAGCAAGCAGTGGCAGGAAACGTTGCATGTCGATTTTCTAGCAATAGCTGATCCGTGGATTCACGCATGCATGACCGTCCGCTCAGAATGGATCATCGGACCTGAGCCTAGGGGCTAATGGATTAGTCCAAGCCACCACTTATACATCCGTCAAACTCAAATTTGATTATGAACCCCGAAAAGCTTGTCCTGTCCCTATTCGATGACCTATACAACTTAAGATTTGAAAGTTTTCTGGATCGGCTTGCTGAAAGTATTCATCTCAGCATGCCCCAAAACGCCCAAAATGCTGTTATCCCATTCACAGGGGAATGGTACGGCCGTGAGGCTGTTACCAAATTCCTGGAAATACGGGCTGATACGACAGAAAGCAAGAACCAATTGCGTTCTATTTTAGTATCAGGGCAAACTGCTTTTGTGATTATTCATGCTGAAGGCATCTGTAAGCCTTCTGGTCAAGCTTTCGAAATTGAAGATCTGCATCAAATAAGCTTTGATGACAATGAAAAAGTAATTTCATGGAAATTATTTGCGGACTTAGGACCGCTGAGTGCTGCTTTTGCTGCCAACCTACCAGAGCAATTAATCAACGCAGTGAAAGAGAACGATACCGCGGAAGTTCAACGACTCATTAATCTTGGTGCCAATGTTAATGCTCGATCAGATGATACAGGCCTAACCCTCTTAATGATGGCAGCTTGTCAAGGCAATAGTAAAGTCGTAGAGCTACTTTTAAATGCCGGAGCGGATATTTATACAACTGATCCCTATACTGGTGCTACAGCACTCCACAAAGCCTGTCAAGGTGGCAATGCTAATGTCGGCCACTTATTGCTCGAAGCCGGCGCCTTTATCGACGCCGTAACTCCAACGATGGGCCATACTCCGATTATGGATGCACTCTGGTATAAATCAGCCTCAATGATTGAAGAGTTGTTGAAGTACAGCCCAAATATTGAGACAAAAACCCATTACGGCTTTACCCTTTGGGACCACCTAAATTATGAGGCTAGCGCACAAGGCACAAATGCGGGGAAACAGCTCTTTGCAGCCATAGAATCCTTGATATACACCTATCGAGATAGTTGTGCTTCACAGATTGAACACCAAACTCTACTTACTGCGACCCAAAAAGGTGAAACGGATAGAGCTCACAAAGCAATCTTGGAAGGCACCGTTGATCTTGAAGAACGTCATCCCCACGTAAATAGCTTTAGCGACGGACACACGGCCCTTCTAATCGCATGTCGTGACAATCAGACAGCAATCGTCGATCTGCTTTTGGAAGCAGGCGCTGAGGTGGATTCTTTTGATTGGATTTTCAAGGGCTTTACCATACATAAGGCGACATATAACGGTCGAGCTGATATTCTCAAAAAGCTTTTAAGCTCCTCAAAAATGTCAACAAAAATCGTTAATGTTCAAGGACGCATCAATGGATACAGCCCTTTGCATGATGCACTTTGGCATGGCTTTGAAGAGTGCGCAAGGCTCTTACTAGATGATCCCCGTTGCCTGCTAGGACTTGTCGGCCATGACGGCAAAGACGAATTGGCAATCTGTTCGGAAGTCTTTGGTGCCAATCACCCCCTTAGTATGCTAATCAAAGAGCGTGCCCATGCCATCGAATCTTAAAATTTGCAGGAAGGATTAGTGTTTTTCCGCCCAGATAGCGCGGCCAAAGCCGACAGTGGGCATTTGTCAGAATTCCTTTACTTGGATGATCGACAAACAATGCAAAATGGTTTAAGATGGCAGGGTCCTTATTAATTTTTCTTCATGCCAAGTAAAAGCAAGCTTTTTTTTGATCGCCACCTAGAGTATTTAGCACAAAATGATCTGGAAGGCATGGTCAACGATAGTTACCATTCTGATGCCATATTATACAATGCCTTCCCCATTTACGCAGGCTTACCCCCTTGGAACATTGCAAGAGGCCGTGAGGACATTCTCAAGCTTTTCAAGGACTATTTAGATTTTCAAGGCGTGATTAATGTTGAAACAGTTTATAACTATTTCGAAGATGGCAACGTGATTTCTTTCCAAGCAGTAATTAATAGCCCTAATTCTGGCAGATGGGCTGCAGGGGATATTTGGTTTATGGATGCCGATTTTAAAATGATTCTTCGTCATTATGGCTTTGCCCATAAACTTTAAATACTGCATCAGCAAAACAATCCGTCTCTGCAATGCGATAAAGCGTTGCATACGTTTTAATTCCTAATCTTTCGATTAAATTCTCTCAAATCATGAGCACAACTACAGGTCCCGGTCGCAACTTTTTTGACAATCACATCCAGCACTTGCAGACTAGAGACATCGGCATTATTCAAACAGATGCCGATGATGACATTATCGTATACAACAATTTTGATCTCAACTACCTAGGTCAGCCAGCTCCAAATATTATCAGGGGTCGAGTCGATTTTGCCAAATTTTTTGAAACTCTGTTCGATTGGCAAGGTGAACTGACTGGCTATGAACTGCACTCTTTTACGGAAACTGAGGATACAATCCTTTTTAGTGCCACGACTTCCTTTGCCAAAACAGGGCAGTGGGCAGCAGGCAATGTATTTGTTATGAATAACAACTTTTCAAAGATTAAGCAGCAGTTTATGTACGCGCACAAGCTTTGAATTGATTTTAGACACTTGATCGACAGGCGACACAGTTACTAATAAATGAGGGTTGCATTCAGCAGGATGTTGAATGCAACCCTTTTGTCTAACTATTGCGCCAGAGGCGCTGCTAATAATTAGCTGTTAGTAAAGGGCTAGCGAGAGCATCAGGCTACCGCCAAAAGTACTTGTAGTCGGCACTGCCCCAGTAGCATTGATCGAGTTGCTTGAAGTCGCCCAGTACAGGTATGGAGTGACTGAAAGCTGACGGGTGGCCTGCCAATTGAGGAATGCAATAACCATCCAGGGAGGTGTTGCTTGGTTATCAATACCAAAACTACTGGTGTTCGACTTAATCATTCCAGTTTGCCCAAACGATGTACCAATAGCAATGCTATCTGTAAATAGTTTTTCATACTGAAATGTAAGGACCCAGGTATTACTAACAGCGCTGTCGCCAGAATTTACAGTCCCGTAAAATGGTATTGAAGCGCTTTCCGTTGCTGTATAGAAACCATAATTCATGCCACCACTGACAGAAAACTTATTAGGAATAATATAGTAATATCCGCCGACAGATGCGGTGTTGACAGTCATTGATGTCAGAAATCCAAAAGGATTAATGGCAAGGCCGGTAGATTCTCCGAAATTAAATTTACCAAGAGGATTATTACCATAATTGGTGTTAGTCCAAGCCGCTTGGAAACCAGCGCGAGGTGATGTGTAAGAAAGTTGAATTACGGCCGTAGATCCATTATTATTATCAATCATACCTACTTGACTCAGGTCGCTACTAGGATTACCAGCAATAAATCCTCCACCGAGAGCCCAGTTGCTTTTACGGAAGGTAATGCCAGCACCGGGGCCTAATGTGAGGGGATAGGTGCCCGGAACACTCGCGTAATCTATGAAATCAAATAAAAGACTCTTAAGCCCAATCATATTTGCACCTTTAGGAGAGTACATTGCAGTACTAACCGGCAATAAATCGTAAGAATATAATCTAGGTCCAGCAATTACGCGAATGTTATCATTGACTGGGAAACTATACCAAGCACGAAACAGCTGCAAACTATTTTGAGTTGCGAAGCAGTAGAAATGGGCAGTACTCCACAAAGGCGCCCCACAGCCGGGACTATTCGCTTGATAGTTACTCAGAACACCCGTGACCATCAATTGGTCTTTGCCAAAAAAGCTTACTGCAACTCCTGGAACTAAAATGTATTGGTTGTAAAGCTGTGAATACTGGTTATTGAGTGATGGGGCGGCACTTGAGCCATAAAAAGTATTAATCGATGTGTTGTTAACAGCAAACAGTGAAAAATTGATTTTGGGGTTAAAACCAATACCATCAACTGGCTTAACTGGTGCGGCGGCTATAGTTGCATTACTAGAACTCGAACCTTTGGCGACAGATACACTCTCGGACTGCTCGGCATACTTAACAGTCCCTGTATCTGCAACTAGAAGATTACCGTTCGCATCACGGTTGGTATTAATGGTTAGGGTTCTAGAGTTAATCCTTGGAAGATCGTTTTCATTAAATGGCTGATCTATAAAGGAATCTATCGGCTGGCTCGAAGGTGCTGAAGCAGTAGTTACGGGTGTAACATTCTTTGCATTGGTATTGTCAAAACCAAACACTTGAATAGGGGTTTGACTGGCTCCCGTGACTAACAAACATGCAGCAAAAAGCTTGTGGGAAATTTTGTGCTTTTTCATTAGTTGATTTGAATGACTCTCCTGATAATGTAGCACATGTGAGCTCGCGATTCTGTCCTTATTTCAATTATGCCTAAAGACTGACAAGCGCTTGGTCCAGTTTTTAAATTGGCCCTAAAGTTTACATTGTAGTCAAAAGAAGACATGAGGAGAGCATTTACATGCAACCGCCTCTTATCAGCCTTTCTCGATGATTATTATTTTTGCTAGACCACATTCGCTTGGCAGCGTTTAACGCTCTAATGCATATTGGAGGACATTCTTGTCACCCATAGTGAGCACACCCAACACATGGAATAACGGTGCCATTGCCGCACTAGCTGGTAGAGAATTGATGGCTAATTGATTGATCGGTTTTCGTGCTAAGTTAGATTCAGTAAAGCCTCACGCACTTGCAGCAAGCCTTTGTCAATCTTGCGTCTATCAATAAACTTATTTGGGCAATCTCCTTCTCTTCAGTTTAATGCCCTAAGGACCTGTTATGGTTTGGACTCATGTGGCTTCGAAACCCTAATCCATCCAATAGCTGTTTACAATCAACCCCAAGACGAAGCATCACAGGTACGGAATGTTTTCAATCATATCTTGTGTCGAGGATATCTTCGGCTGCATGAGCGTTGCTGTGTATATAAGGTAGAAAGGTAGATTGGGCACAAAGTGAACAAGGCTTGGTGAAGCCTCAAAGACCTGATGTTCAACCTCGAATGATATCCTTAGTGCTTTTGGCATATTGCTAGCCCCCATGACCTTAGGGCAGTTCTCCTATGATTTAGGCAATCACGTGACAACAACTTGCCAGCTTTTGGTTCTTTCAGCACTTTGACAATTCGATTAAATCAATAGCCCCTTATCGGCGCTAATCATCAGGGTCGATTGCCTATATTACGTGCAACTAACATTTATTCCTTATAGAGTTCCCAGCATCCAGTGTTAATAACTTTTTAGGCAAAGTCCAACAGAAGATTGGCTTAAATCAAGATTTTAGCCGCCTAAATAAGCCATTTCAGCATGAATTTTTTTACGTTGATGTCCACTTACCATCAGGGGCTCGGCCTGAGCAACAGCCTCGTCTCCCGGAGATAGGTCTTGCAGTTGTCGTTCTTCACTAAAGCGATCATCGCGTTCTGCCCAGAGTTGGATAATCGCATGTCGCAGCTCTTCTAAGCTGCTTTGTGATTGAAGACGTGGCCGCAAATCGGTTCCGACTGAGGAAAATAGACAGGTGTATGCCATACCATCAGCAGTGACACGCAAACGGTTGCAATCACCACAAAAAGGAGCACTGATTGATGAGATTGTACCCAAATAACCCTTGCCGTCCTTATAGCTCAACCGAAACGCTGTGCCATGCGGATCACGGCTAACCGGGTTTAGGGGCCATTGACTACTAATGCGTTCTAGCATTTCTGTTGACGAGACAACTTCATCCATCTTCCAACCATTACGGTTACCAACATCCATGAACTCAATCAAACGAAGCTCCATTCCGTACTGACGAGCAAGCTCTGCCAATGGCAGCAATTGATTGGCGTTGCCTGAACGAGTTATGACCGCATTGAGTTTCAGAGCGCCAACGGCCGGATTGAAGCCAGCAGCAATGGCATGGTCAATGGCATTAAGCACTTTTGTCAAAATCAT
>Ga0209550_10007142_pt1 | contig 10353 bp, 9 predicted proteins | sample LauGreSuBDMM15SN_2_FD_187567 | JGI IMG/M metagenome (GOLD analysis project Ga0209550, IMG submission 187567) | Freshwater lake microbial communities from Lake Michigan, USA - Su13.BD.MM15.SN (SPAdes) (version 5) | ecosystem: Environmental > Aquatic > Freshwater > Lake | place: Lake Michigan, USA... | reverse complement strand
ATCTTAACCTATCTCTAAACACCCGTTGGTGTTTACCTTTCTTACTTTCTTTCGGGCCGCAAAGATAATTAGTTAGTTTCTATTAACCAAACTTTTTATACCCTTTTTTAAATTTTCTTTTTCCTCTTTCCATCTTTCCGTAAACTCTTTCGCTTCGGGAGTGCAAATATAGAAAACTAATTTAACTTTTACTTAATAATTAATTAATTTATTTAAAAAATACCACTAAATTTTCCTTTAAATTTCTAATTAATTCATTTTCAATATTATGTAATTTAAAAAAATTACAAACTTTTTTCAAATTACATAATTAATATCGATTAAATATTTGCAACCACATATAAAGGTATGGAATGAACCTTTCTTAGGGTTATTTAATTATACTAATTGAATAAATTGTAATCATTTTAAACCTTACTTTTGCTTCAACATTCAAAATAATGCAAATGAAAAAACATAACTTCAATGCAGGGCCTGCTATTCTGCCTCAAAGCGTAATGGCTGAGGCTGCTCTTGCCGTGACCGATTTTAACAACAGTGGTTTATCTTTACTTGAGATTTCTCACAGAGACAAGGCTTTTATAGCTGTCATGGATGAAGCACAGAAGCTGGTCGTTGAGTTACTTGGCTTAGACGATTCCTATGCTGTCCTATTTCTTTCAGGTGGTGCCAGCTCACAATTTTTTATGGTGCCTATGAATCTACTTGCTCACGATCAATCAGCAGCATACGTTGATTCCGGAAGTTGGGCATCAAAGGCAATTAAGGAGGCTAAAGCTTTTGGCAACGTCAATGTATTAGGGTCCTCAAAAAAAGATAACTATAGTTATATACCGAAGGATTATATGGTTGATGCTAAAGAACAATACTTACATCTTACCAGTAATAATACTATTTACGGAACGCAAATACACGAATGGCCAGAGGTTTCCGTTCCTATCGTTTGTGATATGTCGTCCGATATTTTCAGCCGACCTCTTCCTATTGAAAAATTTGGACTCATTTATGCAGGAGCTCAAAAGAACATGGGACCTGCCGGAGTAACCCTTGTGGTGGTTAAAAAAGAACTCTTAGGCAAAAAAACTAGTGGTATTCCATCCATGCTAGATTATCAAATTCACTTTGAAAATGAATCTTCATACAATACACCTCCCGTTTTTCCAATATATGTTAGTATGTTAACTATGCGATGGATTAAAAATAATGGAGGATTAGCAGGAATGGCTAAACATAATGAAGAGAAAGGAAAGAGATTCTATGACGAACTTGATGCCAATCCGTTATTTAAAGGTGCAGTTTCCGTCAATGCTGACCGTTCCCTTATGAATGCCAATTTTTTACCTGTTAACCCAGATGACGAAAATCCTTTCCTAGATGTATGTAAAGCAGCTGGCATTGTAGGCTTAAAAGGACATAGATCTGTCGGTGGTTTCCGTGCCTCTATGTATAATGCGCTTCCTTTAGAAAGTGTTGATGTACTCATTTCCGTTATGAGAGATTTCGCACAATCCAGAGGATAATACCTTATGGGAATAGTACTTCCTGATAAAATAACAATTACAAATATAAATGCCTCCGTTCCTGTTAAAATAACCAGCGAACGGAGGCGTTCTTTGCGCGCATCTGTAGGTGCTTCAGGATTATTACTAAGGATTCCGAGTTCCTTTAACAAAGACCAATTTGATAATGCGTGGCTTTGGTTTACCCGTTGGGTTCATCAGTTAATTGAAAATAAGCCAAATATTTTACAGCATCTTATTCCGCGCCAATATAAACACGGAGATTTTATTGTCGCCAGAGGTATAGTATATAAGATAGTTATTTTAACTCATACATTAAAAGTTTCAAAAGCTTCTATTCAACCAAATCAAGTGATTCAGTTAAAAATAGGTAAGGATTATGATGTTGAACAAGCAAGTGCCATAATTAGAAAATTAATTGCAGCACTTATGGCAAAAGTTAATTTACCTCCATTAAGAACAAGAGTTGCGGAATTAAATAAGCAATATTTCAACGTTAACGTTGTCGATATTAAAGTTCCTCATACCCATAGCCGATGGGGAAGTTGTTCTTCATCTGGTACTATCAGACTTTCCTCAAGATTACTTTTAGCGCCTCTTGATGTCATTGACTATGTTATCATACATGAGTTGGCGCATCTCATCGAATTTAACCATTCGAATAAATTCTGGAAATTGGTTGAAACCGCTATGCCAAACTATCAGGAAAAAGAAAAATGGTTAAAGGAAAATAACTATGTTTGCCGTTTTTAGGCCTTACCAGCTAATGTTGCTTTAATAAGTTTTACTCTAAAAATAGGTTTTAAATAGGATAAAAAAAGGGAGGCTGAACCGCAGTTTAACCTCCCTTTAAAGAATGTTGTATTCTTTCTATTCAGCAGAAACTTCGAATTCTACCTTACCTATAACTTCTTTATGTAGATTAATGATAGCGGTATAAGTACCGAGTTCTTTAACTTCTACAGGAAGCTCAATTTTTTTGCGTAGAATTTCAAGACCTAACTGATCTTTAATTGCAGCGGCAATTTGTACAGAAGTCACACTACCAAATATTTTACCACTGGCACCAGCTTTGGCACCAATTTTTAGTGTTTGTGAGGTTAATTGAGAAGCAATAGCTCTATAATCTCCCAAGCGCTGTAATTCTTCAGCTTCTTCTACTTTTTTAATTTCTTCCAGATTGGCCAGGTTAATTTTGTTGGCAATCTGCGCAATACCCTGAGGAATCAAAAAATTACGACCATAACCATTTTTAACGGCTACGATATCGAAACGATCTCCCAGTTTATCCATATCGCGGAGCAATATTACTTGCATGGCTTTTGGAATTTGAACAGTGTCGAGCACTGTGAGTTAACGATAAAAATCATTTTAGTAAGTCAGCAACGTAAGGTAGCAAAGCTAACTGACGAGCTCTTTTTATAGCAGAAGCAACTTTACGTTGGTATTTCAAAGAATTACCTGTAATACGTCGAGGCAAAATTTTACCTTGTTCGTTGATAAACTGCAATAAAAAATCAGCATCTTTATAATCTATATGCTTGATACCAAAACGACGAAAACGGCAATATTTTTTGCGGTTCTGGCCAATTTTAGGATTGCTGAGGAATTTAATATCATCTTTATTTGCCATAATCAGCTACATTTTTTTTTTAGAAATGATATACGGGCATTATTCAGCGGGAGCCACATTTTCTGATTTTGGCGCCACGGCATCGGAAGGGGGCACGGAATCAGTTACTGGTTTCTTACGCTTTCCAATGAGACCTTTTCTTTTGTCATCATTGTATTTTATACCGAATTTATCCAACTGAATAGTTAGATAGCGCAGGACTCTTTCATCACGGGTAAGCGCTAACTCCATCACAGCAATAAAGGAAGGATCTTCCAACTGGAATTCGATACAATAGTAAATCCCGCTGCTACGTTTCGCAATGTTATAAGCCAACTGTCTTAGGCCCATTTCATCTATGAATACAATGTTACCACCTACTTCGGTGATACTTTTTACGTAGGTCTGAGCTGTCTCCTTGATTTCATCATTAGACAGCACGGGATCAACTATGAAAGTTACTTCAAAGTTTCTCATCTGGATCAGACATTTTTTTAGTTAAAAATTGGCTGCAAAAGTAATAAAAAAAAATTAATAATACTAAATAAATAGTTATTTATCTTTTGATCTGACAATACCTATTATTTTTCCCCGATCAAATTGTCCTGTAAGCGTTGGAGATTGCCTGTTTTCTGTGAATTTCCTAACATTGTCCCCGACATAATTAAATAATTCCTGGATACTAATTCGTTTGTCTCTGTTGGTATCAGCCTGACCCTCGAGACCTTTAATTAAATAATAGCTAAATACGCTTTGCTGGAGTCTGTCGGCTTCCGCTGAATTCTCACTGGACGTTGACGAAAGAAGCATAGCAAAATCAGATTGGACGGATTGGCTATTTTGGTAGAAATCGGTTTGACTACTCCCAAGGAAGCCCTTTTGCTCCTGCATGCTTCCCGCATGACAGGCATCGGCGATACACATTTTAAATTGAGCGTTAGATTGTTGAAGTGCAGAGTATATTTCATGATGATACACCACTTTTTCAAAAGTACCGTCATAGTCTATAGGTAAAAATGCCCCTTTGATGCCATGACCAGAAAAATAAAATATCACCATATCCTTTTTTGTCACTCTGGTTAGTATAGCATTCAGTGAATCAAGAATATTTCTTCGTGTGGCTACTTTATCAACTAAATTAATAATATTCTTTGTAGGTATGGCACCTCCCTCTGGACTTCTTAGGAAAGCAAACAGATTTAATGCATCATTGTCAGGGTATTGAAGCGGTTCCCTATGATTAACATAATTAGATACGCCTACTAATAAAACATAAACTTCACCTTCATAGAAAGAGTAAGGAGTACTTTTGGAATCCAAATTTTGAACATCTTCTTGTTCAATGGTTTTTATAAATCTTCCAGATTCCCAAATTCCCCGAACTTTATTTCCATTGGCTGAAATCATCATTCCCTTTCCATGCATAGCCCCATTTTCAATTTCCCCTTCATACACATCGCCATCATAGTAAGATATTTTTCCTGTTCCGTTTGCTTTCCCATTTTGAAAATAACCTACATATTTACTTCCATTTGCGTATATATACGTACCTATACCATTTTGACAATTGCCCGACTGGCAACCTTCAAATTTTTTATTTACTTTAACAACGGGAGGTTGCGGACCACCTGTGGGTATGTTTATTCCTTTGTCAGAAGAACCCTGATAAATATTTTCGGACCATACACCTTTTCTTATCTTGCCATCAGCATAGGTTAACGCTCCATTTCCGTGTTGTTTATCCCCTTGCCAGTCCCCTTTATACTCCGAGCCATTAAAATAGTAACAAATACCTGTCCCATGGCGAAGATTATTTTTAAAATCGCCCATATAAATATCTCCATTAACCATTAGCGTACCATTTCCGCCAATACAATCACCAGCTAAGCAACCTTGAATACGGCTGGAAGCTGAGAATAACTTTTCTGTGACCAAACTTGCATTTTCCTCGAAAAGCTTCCCCTTTTTCCACAAGCCTTGCTGTTTTAAGGACTGCGCATTGATAAAAACACCCACACCCTCTGGTTTATCCAGTTTCCATTCACCAAAAAAACGAGAACCATTCTTCCAAAAACAAATGCCGATACCTTGTCTGTTTCCCTGAATAAATGCCCCCATATATCTGGAACCATCCTGGAATGTTTTAACACCAAATCCATCTTTACAATTTCCCTCGACACATTGTGCATAGAGGAACAATGGCCCATTAAACAATAGGGTAATAAACAACAACAACTTCCATTTCATAGAACAAATATAAAATATTTATATCATAAAATAATACATATAATACTTAGCGAACTACAGAAACAGGCATATTTTTATCTATCCCACCATATAAAACAGGCGATTGTTTATTTTGAGTAAACCATCGAACCTGTTCAAACACATAATCAAATAATTCGTTAACGGAAACGAGGCCATCCATGTTTTTCTCAGCTTCGCCGGTTAGACCACGAATAAGAAAATGGCTAAAAACTCCTGATTTAATTCCATCGAATTCGTGAGAAAATTCCTCTGTTTTTGAGGATAAGAGGAGACCTAAGCCGCCTGAAGATCCTGCTAATGACTCGTAGAGAAGATGAGAGTAACTTTCATTGTCACCCACGGAGCGAAAACTTCCTGAGTGACAAGCATCGGCAAAAACCAATTTATGTTTAGCATAACTATTTAACAAAATAGATTTGAGTTCCTCGTGATTTATACGATGCATGACACCGTCACTATCCACGGGTAGAAAAGCTCCTGGCAAACCATGGCCTGAAAAATAAAATAAGATTAAATCTTCAGGATTTGCTTTTGAAAATAACTGATTGGCGGCCCCCATTATATTTTTATAGGTAGCCTGCTGATCTTTCAATAAAATAATTTGTGCTAAAGGCACTGAACCACCCGCTTCAGATTGCAAAAAATCAAAAATATTTTGAGCGTCATCATCGCTAAATTCTAATTTCTTCATTTGATTATAATCAGAAACACCGATAATAAGCGCGCGAATTTTAGGAAGTTTAATAGTTTCAACCTTAATACTGGGCGAAGCACTTTTAGGAGATGAGGCACTAAGCTGATTATTTTCCCACACTCCGATAGTAATTTTACCATCGGGCAGGGTAAGTTTCCCAATTCCCTCTTTTTTTCCGGCGACAAAAGAACCTTGGTAAGAAGTACCATCTGGATTGTTCATAATACCAAACCCGTGCTGGGCACCCATTTGCCAACTACCCTGATAATTTCCGCCGGCAAAAAATGTATATTTTCCGATACCATGAAACTTGCTGTAGATAAATCCACCTTCGTATAAATCGCCATTATGGTAAATCATTTTACCCACACCTTGTCTATAACAATTTACCCATTCTCCAACATATAAATCACCATTTGGAAAATACAATTTTCCTTTTCCATTGGGGTTTGCTTGTTGAAAATCACCCTCATAACGACCGCCACTTGGATAAATATAAACGCCGTAGCCTTCATAACAATTCCCTGAGAGGCAACCAACGAAAGCACTTGAACTTGAGTAAATTGAAAACAAGAGCACGACAGACAAACAAAAATTACGCATGGACTATTAATTTTAAAGTGAGCCCGACCTTTAAAAGGGTGGGAAAAGCGTAACATTTATCGTATATATGGTTGGGTATATAAGGTTAAATAAGAAATAACTTACATAAGAATGAAAAAATTGAATAAAAATTGCGCGTGCAGGCAGCGAAAAGATACTATTCTAAGTTTAGCTAATATAACTGTACTATCGAAGCGGATAATCCTTCCTTTCTACACTCACTGAATCAATAAATTTATCAGGGAAAGGGTTATCCGCTTATTTTTTTGCTGTGAGAGAAGGATTCGAACCCCCAAGAGGCAGTTAGCTATAGCACAAGAAGATTGGTGGTCAACCCCTGGATCGATACCGGCCCTATGCTACGTTTATCCCGTAATCCTCACCCCCGAGACAAGAGGGCATGGCTGCCAATTTCATCACCTCACAATTTGATGATTAAACAAAACTTACTTTTGTTGATGCAAATATAATAATACTTTGTTTTTTATGCAAGATTTATAAAAATAATTCCAAAAAATTATGAAATTTTTAATTTCTCATCAAATTAATTGCATTAGAAAGGCGCAAAGCAAACCGCCATAAGTTCCCAAAGCATAGCCAAGGACAGCCAAAAGCACGCCAACAGGGGCCAGAGCGGGACTAAAAGCGGCAGCGACAATTGGTGCTGAGGCGGCACCACCGATATTAGCCTGTGAACCTACAGCAAGGAAAAAGAAAGGCGCCTTTATCCATCTTGCAACGAGAATCAACAAAATACAGTGTATGCACATCCAGATGAAACCAACAGCGAAGAGGCCTAAATTTTGAAAAACCTCTTGAAGATTCATCTGCATTCCTATGGTTGCTACTAAAACATATAAAAAAACGGATCCCAAGCGAGAAGCACCAATTCCTTCAAAGTTTCTCAACCGTGTAAAAGAGATAAATAAGCCAATGGTTGTTGCCAAGAAGGCTATCCAAAAGAAAGAAGAATTCAGCGCGGTCAAACGCCAGGCAATTAGCACATCGTTATATTTTGCCAACCAAGGAGTAATAATATCTGCTCCCCAATGAGAAAGAGCGACGCCTGCAAAAGCAATGGTAAGAAGATAGAGTAGTGATTTGGTATCAGGAATTTTTTCAACATCCTTTTGGAATGCTGACATTTTATTTTGAAGATCAACGATAGCAGAAGTATCGGCCTTCAACCATTTGTCTATTTTATCAGTAATACTGGCGCCATATAAGAGCAAACCCATCCATACATTGGCTACAACCACATCTACTACAATCATGACTGCAAAAAGATTTTCATTTACTGAAAAAATTTCTTTCATGGCCGTTTGATTAGCACCTCCACCAATCCAGGAACCAGCTATGGTTGAAAGTCCTTTCCATAAATCTTCAGGATTTGTCTGTATTAAGTTAGGGAAAAGAAATTTAACGGTTAATAAAGCGATAGGGCCTCCGATAATAACACCAAGTGAGCCGGTTAAAAACATAATTAGTGCTTTAGGTCCTAAATTCCAAACTCCCTTTAAATCAATGCTTAAACATAGCAAAATGAGGGAGGCCGGCAATAAATACTGAGAAGACACCTTATAAAGCACGGAGTTTTCAACAGAAATAATATTTAACGGCCAATGCAGGAGCGCTGGTAAAAAATAGCATAACAATAAGGGGGGAAAAATGGTATAAAATTTTTGAATCCATTTGTTTTTACTTGTGGAGGTAAAAAAAACGAAAGAAAGTACAGACAATAATAGTCCTAATACGATGGCATCATTGGTAAAGTAAGGTTGCATCATTATATTTGTTCTTTTTTAACACCTCAATATAGAAAAAAACGCTTACTTACAAGGTGGAAACTCAAATATTGGGAAAATTTAAAGTGATTTTTATGAATTATAAAAAGTTTGTTTTACCCCTAGTTATCATGGTTTTGGTTATTTTATCGGACAGGATGACCAAAGTGTGGGCGGTAGAAACCCTTAAAGGGTACCCTTCTCAATCCTACCTGGGCGATAGTTTTCGTATTATCTACGCTGAAAACGAGGGTGCATTTTTAAGTTTGGGTTCTGACCTACCTGAAAACGTTAGATTCTGGGTTTTGGCCATTATTCCTATATTAGCTTTGGGTTATTTTGGCTTTACTCTTTTTTTTAACAATGAGGTTGGACCCTGGCAGAGAATAGCTTTTGCCTTCATTATTGCAGGTGGCGGAAGCAACATCATAGACCGGATTTTAGAGGGAAAAGTAGTTGATTTTTTAAATATAGGCATAGGAGACTTAAGATCTGGTATTTTTAATATTGCCGATATGGCTATAATGGCGGGACTTTTTCTTATATTACCCATGGCATTTAAATCGTCTGCTCCAAAAGAGCAAGAATCTATCTCCAACGAAATAGAGAAAGCAGATGAAAATGCTGAAATAAAAGCAATAGAAGAAGAGACAGCAGAGGAGACAGAAGAACCAAGCATAGAAAAATAAAGAGGAGTACTATTTTAAAAAACTCATTCAGAAAAAATTTTAAATAAAACGTATGAAAGCATTATCTCCAGGGATATTATTAGGTATCATATTAGCGTATTTTCTAATGCTCATTCTTGTATCTATATTTACGAGCAGGAATGCTAATAATCAGGATTTTTTTACTGCTGGAAGGAATTCCCCCTGGTATCTGGTGGCCATTGGCATGATAGGCGCGTCTCTTTCAGGAGTAACCTTTATATCCATTCCTGGTGTTGTCGGGGGTGGCGGTTTAAATCAGGCTTTCTCTTACATGCAGATTGTTTTAGGGTACATGCTAGGATATGCGGTTATTGCCCTGGTTTTACTCCCATTGTATTATAGAATGAATTTAACCTCTATTTATACTTATTTAGAAAAAAGATTCGGATGGCATGCATATAAAATGGGGGCTATATACTTTCAATTAAGTCGAACCACGGGATCTGCTTTACGATTATTTTTGGTGGCAACGATACTACATCAATTTGTTTTTGCACCTTATCAGATATCTTTTGCATTCTCTGTTTTTTTAACGATATTCTTAATTTGGGTTTACACGTTTAAGGGAGGGATTAAAACGATAGTTGTTACGGACACCATTCAAACTTTTTTCATGTTAGGGGCTGTTTTTCTGACCATTATCCTAATATCTCAAAATCTGAATATGGGCTTTGGTGACATGGTCAGAGCGGTGAATAATAGTGGCTATTCCAAAGTTTTCTTTTTTGAAGGCGGCTGGAGTGATCCCAATAATTTTTTCAAGCAATTCTTAAGCGGGGCATTAATCACCCTCACCATGACAGGACTTGATCAGGATATGATGCAAAAAAATCTGACCTGTAGAACGTTAAAGGACGCCCAAAAAAACATGTTTACCTTCAGTATAATCTTAGTTTTTGCTAATTTGTTATTTTTAACAATGGGTGCCATGTTATATATATATGCATCGGAACTTGGCATCACATTGCCTGAAAAGACTGACCAGGTCTATCCATTTCTAGCATTAAACCATTTATCTCCATTCATAGGCATTTTATTTATATTAGGATTAATTGCGGCTGCGTACTCCAGCGCCGATTCGGCTTTAGCCGCGATGACTACCTCTTTTTGCATCGACTTTTTGAACTTTGAGAAATGGGATGCAACGGAAGAGCAAAAAAAG
>Ga0209550_10007139_pt1 | contig 10354 bp, 5 predicted proteins | sample LauGreSuBDMM15SN_2_FD_187567 | JGI IMG/M metagenome (GOLD analysis project Ga0209550, IMG submission 187567) | Freshwater lake microbial communities from Lake Michigan, USA - Su13.BD.MM15.SN (SPAdes) (version 5) | ecosystem: Environmental > Aquatic > Freshwater > Lake | place: Lake Michigan, USA... | reverse complement strand
CAGTATAACCCGGACTAGATGGCATACTAAACGTAACTTCTTCTAACACTCCTAGTTCTCCCGCTTGCCCCGCTTGCCCCGCTTGCCCCGCTTGCCCCATTTCAGCTTGTCGTTGTGCTTCTTCTACCATTCGTTTCTTGTTTTGAATCTTTTGAAACTCTTGGAATATATTGATATACGAACTTATCCAGTTATTGGGTGTCTGATTGCGCGCAAGTTCATTCGACATGACCTCATCCGGAATTTGTGTTCCATCGGGATATACTAAATCTTTTGCAACCCATCCAACGGGATGTTCTGTAGGAAACTTACCATATCCACTACCACTACCTGCGCCAGCTGCTTCATCCCATATTTCGGTTGGCGAACCATTTTCATCTAAAATAAGCGATGCAAAAATATACTTGTATCTTCTCATTGCAGCTTCAGGCGATTCTTCGCCAGCGGAGGGTGGTTGTGGTGCTGCGCCCTCACTGCTAACAAGCGTCCGCTCTTCCAAACGCCAACCAAGAATTTCAATATCTTTCAGCATCTTTTCTTGTGCCTTTTGATTGTCTAGTAATATAGCATTCGTATTTTCTTGGGCTTTGCCAAGCTCTTCTTTTCGCGCACTTTTACTTGCAACATATCCAACCATACTATTTTCTTTATTTTTATCCACCATTCGCGAAATAATATCTGTTGCACTCGCGTTTTCATCTTGAAATGTCAACCGATGAATCGTATTTGAATATGACATACTTTCAAGTTGGTCAATATTATCCGCGGTTATTACACGCATCGTAATATTCATTGTCATCAACTCTTGCATCAAAAGTTTGAATGAATATGGCACACGAACGATACTAAATGACCGCCCAAACCGCGTCATTTTTTGAATATTCATTTCACTCAACAGATTTCCGGTAAATTTTATCGGGCCATCCGCCATTGGGCTAATGAAAAGATCGCGCATACTATTATATATTGCAATCGTTCCTGTTTTATTGCATACCCCCATATAATATTCGTCGCCTCTCACCATCATCGACTCTTGCAAAAAGTGGCTCACGCCGTGTCCAATAATCCCGTCACGTTCCATTTCACCTATGCGCAGACCACCATCATTCGCACGACCTTGCACAGTCTGCCGCGTTAATAGAGTTCGCGGACCCCTGGCGCGATAATTTATCTTATCTTTTACCATGTGTTTCAGTCGCATATAATACGTCGGTCCGTAGAATATATTGCTCTGTATTTGCTCACCCGTCATACCATTATACAATATTTCTGTGCCACTTGAATGAAACCCTTGTCGCGTAAGTAAACTTCCAAATTGTTTTTCTTTCGGCCCCGTATTCATAAACGCGGTGCAGTCGCCAAATGTGCCATATAAAGCACAGGCTTTCCCCGTAAGCGTTTCTACAAGTTGCCCAATCGTCATACGCGACGGAATTGCATGCGGGTTTATAATAATATCGGGGCGCAACCCTGAACCAGTGAATGGCATATCTTGTTCGCGGATTAGAATACCTACAGTACCCTTTTGCCCAGCACGGGATGCAAACTTATCACCAATATTTGGCATTCTTTCTTCGCGAATTCTTACCTTTGCAAGGCGTGTGCCTTCTTCGCCTTCCGTGATAAACGTCTTATCTACGAAACCGAGTTGCCCTTTCTTCGGATAAACGGATTCGTCTACGGGATGATCGGGGTTGTCGAGATTTGTTTTTACTTTACCGATTAAGACAACTTTATCGGTTAGTTCGGTATTTTCTTTAATCATGCCATACATGTCGAGGTGGTCATATTCATAACCGGGTTTTAAACCAATAACATTTCCTTGGCTTTCGATGTTTACTATATGTGAATCGACATTTGAGTCTTTTACTTTGGTCGATTCTTCGCGCGTTTCGTATGAGTTAAAATACGTTGTTCGAAACATGCCACGTTTCACCGAACCTTCATTAAATAAAATAGAGTCCTCTACATTGTATCCCGAATAGCACATAATTGCAACCATTACGTTTTCGCCGCATGGATGTTCTTCGTTGTTGATATGTTTGAGATACCGACTTTTCACTAGTGGGATTTGTCCATAGTTTAAAATGACCCCCATCTTGTCGATGCGTGAAAAAAAGTTGGTGCTATATAATGAAACCGCTTGCTTGGCCTGTCCGCACGCAAATGCGTTACGAGGAAGTGGATTATTTTCCGGATATACGATTTGATTGCCCATAAAACCATACATTAGTGAAGGATGAATTTCAACATGTGTGTATAGTTTATCTCTCGCGCCATATGAAAGCGTAATAAGTGCGGATTCTGCCTCCGACGTATCCAAATACTCCAAAATATCTGGCGTGATTGCGCCCTTAAGCTTGACAATATCTTCCGCACCATATAAGTCGAATGGTGTATATATGATATGCGAATCGGGGTGATACTCTTTTATCTTTTTTGTTTCTTTTTTACCGACCAAGTCATGCCAGCGAAAATTGCCGGACTCTAAATATTTGGTAACACCTGGTTCTTCAAATGAGTAGCGACGGCGTATTGCATCATAGTAAAAAAGCGGGCGGCAAAGTCGTCCGCCATCCGTAAATATAAATATTTCACTAGTTTGTATATCCCAGTTGCAGCTTATAAATGGGGAAATTAATCCGTATCTTCGATATGTTTTCAGCATAATAGCGACTTCGTCGGGATTTGTCACGACGCCAATCCATGCCCCATTTACAAAGACTTTTGTCGCAGTAAACAAATATTTACGCGGACACTCCTCTATTAATTTCATTCCCGCAATATCGCGCATCCATTTTATTATCGGGTGCCCCGAAAACCCGGTTGTAATATGACACATCAATGTCATGTTTTTATGCAGACCGCAGTTTGCACCATCCGGTGTATCAACGGGGTCAATTATACCCCACTGCGAGCCATGTAGTAGACGAGGTTTAACGGATTTAGAAGACGAATCCATCGGCAAGTTAATCTTGCGCAATCCAGAAATAAATGAATTATAAGAAAGACGATTCGCATCTTGCACGACACCGATTTTTTTAGTATGGTCTACAGACCCCCAGTCCCCTTTAAATGCGCGTTTAAAGCCGGACTCAACGACGCGGTCTTTGAATGCCTCAGTTTGATTCAACATAATAAGACTGGGAAATGACTCCGTCGTGTTATACTGAGGTGTATTCATATAATACTCTCGGTCAATTGCAAGGCGAATATTCTGTTGCTGGAGTGTAAAAAACTCTTTAAATAAATCATACAACAATCTACCAGGTGAATCCACACGCTTAAATTTGAAATTATCGCGGTCTGTTGGTTTGTCGCTTTTATTATAAACCAGTAACATTTTATAAACTATGTATCCCAAATAATACGCCTTTTGAATATAGTTGAGCTCACCAATCTGTGGCAAGAAATAGTTCATAAGTATGTCATGCACGTGTGCCGTCGTCTTTGACTTTGTAAATGTGGAAATAAATTTAAGCGCAATTTCTTGTGTAAAAATGCGATTTGCGTCGTGAATTGATGGTATAAAAAGGTCAATCATGCTTTCGTTTTTTTCCAAGTCGAGCAGACAATATTCGATAATATCCCTGTCAGAGAGCACACCAAGAGCACGCATCACTATAAAAAGAGGGATTGGTTTTCTAACATTCGGAATGACGACAACGATTTGGCCATTTGAGTATCGAGCACTTGGTGCAACCATTCTCACCGACATGGTGCGTTCGGGTTTAGATGCGTCTTCGGATACTGTGCGAATATCCGCCGAGTGACTATACGTCTCGTCTTTGTCTTCATATTCTCTTATATACAACATATTGTCCGCGAATTTTTCTTGTGAAATGATAAACTTCTCTTTCCCGTCGATGATAAAATATCCGCCATAGTCATTTCGACACTCTCCCATATTGAAACGAACAGACGGATTAAGTCCATGCAAAATACACAACTCGGATTGAAGCATAATTGGAAATCGCCCCAGAAATATCTTTTCTAGTGTTATTGTATTTCTTACCACACTTCCATCATGTTCCCGCATTATAAAGTCGACCTCTGCGTCATAATGGATCGTTGTAGCATATGTCATATTGCGTAAACGCGCTTCATTGGGATACATAAAATGCGAACGTTTGTCGAGTCCACGATCGTCGTCGTCGTATATAACTGGTTTTCCGTAGTATACCCTGTTGCCGCCCTTTCCGCCGATATACAATTCGCATCGAAGACGAAAAATATTGGTGTCTGGGTCTTCTTCTTTTTGTAGAATAATTGGGTTTTTCTCTTTGAAGATACGCTTTATTCCATTTTTTATGAAGTCGTTATAAGACGCTAAATGATGATTTACTAAAATATTTGGATTATCTTCAAAATACTTGTCTATAACATCCCATGCAAGTTCTGTATTCATATTTTTTTTTTCTTAAATTATACTGCTATATTATTAAAATGCTATATTGTGTTGTGTTGTGTTATATATTTTATATAGTTAGTATTTTTTATATAGTTAGTAACTATTTATAATAGTTAGTAACTATTTATAATAGTTAGTAACTATTTATTTATTCATTTATATTTACTATCAATAGCTTATCGTATGTTATAGGTTGTTATATTTTGACAGAAACATTTGCATTGTTCATTGACTTTGCCATACGAATAACTAGAAATGAAACCATAAAAAATAAAATAACAAGCATAATAAAGGGAAAGATTAACAAAAACCATGAAAGTTTAACCCACCCCAATGTGCATAGTTTGTTCAAAACCCATGTCCAAAATAAAATAAACAATACATTTAACAGATAATACATGGGTTTATTCTTGCATTTTAATTTTCCTAAACATACTTTATCTTTATCTTTGTTTCGCGCGTCACTTACAAATGAAAGAAAAAGTAGAATAATTGCCACAAAGAAATATATCTTTGATGGTGAGCATAGATTCATAACTGCATTCATTATAATGTGTTATAATGTGTTATAATATATTGCAATAAAAATATATTATAACACGCTAGTATATTATTATCAAAAAATATTATTAAACATCGATACTATATTACAATTTTTATATCGTAACACTATGTTGCGGCAGCCATAGATGTTGCGTTTGAGTATATATTTTTCATATCGAAAGGTTTTATATCCATAAATTGTTTTTCGTTTGCTATATTGCCTCCTATGCCATAACCTCGTGGGAATTGACCAAATAAAGGATTCGGTGGTGCTGTGTATATTTCATTAGAAACACCTCTAAAGTTATTAAAAGTCGTTCCGATACCATGAACTGCAGTTCTTCCAAGGTTAAATATATCATTTAATACATTACCGCCTTTCAATTTTCTTGACCTATTTTTATGGATGCGTCTGCCGGAGCCACCCCTTTGATACATGTGTTTATCATCGCGAAATTGTGCAGACCATGGTTTGGTGGCTGGTTCATATCCTGCAGTTGAAACAGGAGAACCTAATCCGGATGGTGATATTCCTTTACAGGAAGGTGCTAAAACTTTATACCCGTTTTCGTAACCTACTGCACCAGGATTACTAGGGTTCCAAAATGGTTTTGCAAAATCCCAGAATCCACCCCCGCCCATTTTGCGTGACCTTTTGCCTTTGCCTTTGCCTCCACCACTTTGCAAAAATTGTAATGGGGATTTATTGCACATTTGTCCGCATCCACTGCATGGAAATCCGCCGCCGCCGCCACCCCCGCCACCTCCTTTCTTTCCTCGCCTTTTACGTCTGCCGCCACCACTACCACCAACCATACTACTACTATTCTGTAAAGGTAATGGAGTATTCAAATAATACGCACCCCCTGCGGTTGTGTTATCACTTGCACACCCAGGACATAAGTTGGCACTCATTGGATTAATATACTGACCTTCGGACGCACTTCTTATTTCTACACCCATGCCACTACCTCCCCTGGTTTTACGCGTTCTTCTTTTGCTATTCATATTTCTACGTCTATGTTTTGATGCTTTCATTTTTACTATATTTTTATTGTATTTTATTTTATTGTTGATACTATACTATATTATACTCGGATAATAAAATAATATAGTAAAAAAGATATCCGAATATCCAAATATCCAAATAGTCATTATTTATTCGATATCTACATGTGTAAGAAAGTGTTTTCTGCAGCACATTTTATTAAATTTGAGTTGATCTAGAACATAGCCTTCGGGTGTTTTATCTCTAAATTCTTTCGTCAAATAAATTACTTTGTCATTTTTCATACCTTCTGACATTTTTAATTTTTTCACTTCGGTTAAATAGTAGCGATACTTGTCACCGATTACTTTTCCGCATGTGAAACACTTTACGGGGATGATCATGATATTTGTTTTGTTGGGTGAGCGAATGAACGAATGAACGAATTTGTAGCTATAATATATACTTAATATATACTATTTATAAATCAATTTTATATCATTATATATTTGTAATGAAATACTATATATCACAATAACTTACTTTTTTTTCTTATTACCAACTTCGTGCAGAGGTTCAACATATCCATCGTGTAATTCGGCCGCATTACATATATCTGTGCTACCAAAATCTACATTCGCATCAAATCCTTCTACTATTTTTTTAATTTCTACTTTTTTTATTTCTTTTGTAGGAGGTGCAAAAAGTGAGTTTTTACTTGATGCACTGATCATTTGTATATATACTAAAATACCAACCATAATAATAATAACCATAAAAATGTAAATAACATTCTGATAAAATGATTCTTTAAGTTGGGGTATTCCTAACATTTTTGCTAAACTTGCAAAAGACGATTGAATACTTGAGAGAATCGTTGTTTTTGCTTCTCCAAAGGTTTGCACTTGCTCTTGTTCTCCACTCATTTTCTTCGTAGTTATAAATATATAATTATAAATATATAGTTATGAATATATATTTATAACTATAAATAATTATTGACAATACAACTACAAATGCGAATGTCAATATGAATGCAAAATATACCCAGTTATTTATCTTTTTTCACTATAATTGTTCCAATAGACGTTTTTACCTTTTTATGTTGGTCGCCTACAGAATGAATATTGTTATGGCACTTTTCACATACCGATGCCAAATTTGCAGTATGGTTTTTGTGAAAGTATCCAATAAAGTCATATTTGTCTGCATTTTTCTGGTGCTGTAAATGGTGTATTTCTGTTCCCATTTCGGTTTTACACATTTCACATGTAGCCTTTATTTTACTTGTATTATATCTTGACGTAGAAAGCGACAAAATACTTTGTTCGCTATGCCTATTCCTATACTTCAGTCTTATATTATTCGCATATTCCAAAAAATCATCCGGTAAATGTAACGACTTGCATACTTCTAAGCCATACATACTAAACCCCGAACCATCTTTTAATTTTCTATCATATATAAGACAATCCATTTCCTTGTTATAGGTTACTTCTAGATGTTTCATCGTCATTCTATCGAGTGCTTCAACTTCTTCGTATTTGTTAATTTCATGCATATGTGTTGCAAAAATAAAAGAACATTTCGCATCGTGCATCTTTTTAAGTCCGGCAACAAAAATACTAATCGCCGAATCTATTTCTGTCCCTGAACACAATTCATCGCCTAAAATAAGTGCTCGGTTGTTTGCTGATTTTAAAATAACTCGCAACTCCGACATCTCCACCATAAATGTTGACATTCCCTTGAATAAATTGTCATTGCCTAAAATACGTGTAAATATACTTTGATATGGCATATACTCAAAAGATGAACAAGGCACGTATAGTCCCGCTTGAGCCATAACAACTGCAATACCAAGTGCACGTATTAAACTTGTTTTTCCGACCGCATTTGTTCCATATAATAATATGCCATCTTGCGACGTTCCTTGTCCCAATTCAATATCATTTGTAACATATATTTCGTTTGTATTAATATGCTCAATAAGGCAGTGACGCAAATCTTTCGCTTTTACATATGACTCATTCAACATACCATTACCACAAATCACCGGTTTTGTATACTTGTTTTTTAATGCAATATATACCTTATTTTGAAGATTATCGAGTATCGACAATGCATCGACTATTTTTTGAAATTGATAGTCAAACGTATTTTGAAACTTTCTTACAAAATCATTAAAAATATTCTCAATTTCGTTTTTCATTTCGTTTTTTGAACTAATAATAGTGTCGCAAATTTTATTAATCTGGGTTGACACGACCGAATTGTTGCTTCCTGTCGCAACGGGGTATGTGATTCCGGTTATTTTAATAGGCAAAACTGCTTTAATTTTTTTATAACTTATATACTCTGCGTTCACGTGGATTGTTTTACGACTATCAGCGACATCTTGGTCTCCGTCATTGCTTGTCCCAGCCCTCCCATGCTTTTTCATCTGCTCTTTGATTTGGTCTTCAAGGATTTTAGAACGACGTTTTGTGGTGACTAAACTATAACCCATCTTTTCGGTATCATGTATTTTCACGTATTCATATTTTTTCTCGCTTTTTGACTCTTTTTCTCCCGCGGAAATCAATTTATCTAAAAACGTCTGAATCGTTTTTAATTCAATATACGAATTTTCGTAGTTGTAAACTATGTCGTCTAGTTTACTACTGACTTTATCTAATACAAAATTATCGTCAAAATTCAAATTGTCGATATTCCCGCATTTTTCAATATCAAAAAAGGATGCCATGAATTTGCGAATGTTATTACACATGGCCGAAATATTATTTTCGGCCGCCATTGTCTCGACATCTAATTCCAATCCTAGCTCGTCATATATATACGTGGTAATGGTTTTATCATTGTGTAAACCATCAAATAATTCTGCAACTATTTGCATGTTATTATAAAAATGGAATAAATTACGTGGGTTTACTTTTTGGTGCACGAGCTGACGATGCAGTTTTTCGATATCTTTTAATTCCGCCATTTGTTTTCGCCATTCCATGATTTGCGTCTCTCCGTCGCCATGCAACAAAACATGTTCTGTAATCGAGTATTCTTTATTTAACTTCTGTGTATTGAAAATAGGGTTAAGCATTTTATATTTAAATTTTCGCATTCCCATCGGCGTAACACAATTATTTAAAAACTTTAAAACGGACGAGTATTTTCCTGTATAGTTGTCATCGTCAATAATATTCAATTGTTTTAATGAATGGTTTGCTAATATCATGCGGTCGCTCTTATTATCAAATACAGGTTCGCGAATCTTATTCACCAGACTTGGATTGTGTTCATATAGAAAATTCAACAAAAATATAAATGCTTGTGTTCCGTATTCGTGTTCGCTTGTATATTGTATAATCGATTCTGCGACGGAGTATTTATAGAATTTTTCGAGAATCTCATTTCGATATATTTGTTTTTCACACCTTTTTGCTTTTTCTTGAAATATAGTGCTTGTAGTGCTTGTAGTGCTTGTAGTGTTTGCGGACTCATCACCCAAATACACCATATGAATATTTTTACACGCGTTTGTATTGTTTGCTGCCCCTGCCCCATAAAGTCCTGCAAAATTCATTATATCTTCACTCATTTTTTCATCAAAGTTTGATATGAAAATGACCTCACTTGGTTTATACGTCGATATATACCTTTCAAGTTCATCATATGTTGTCGGATTATGTTTGTCTTCCGTTTTATACTCAAACAAGATTACACGCCCCGTATAAATATCTACATTTGCAATCCCTATCATTAGAGATTTACTTTTAATATATGAGACGCGTTCAACCCATATACACATCGTATTATTTGATATTTCGCATGCATCAGGGTTAAAAAATGTTCCGGGTGAATAAATTCCTTCTACACTGCGTATTTTAGGATTGGTGGGGTCTTGTTTAATTACAATAGTTGTATAACCTGCATCTTGTATTTTTTTGAGATACTTGTCTATTTTTGTATATGTAAAACCGGCCATAACATTTGTGCCTGTTCCCGTTTTTTGTGCGATTGCCAAGTCGCATAGTTTCGATATTTCTTCGATTTTGCTCCCTGATATTATACCTTTGCTGTTCTTTTCACCATACATTTCATAAAAAGAACCTACCATCATTAACACAATTGTTTTATCGCCGTATTCTTCAGCGTATTTTTTGGTATGTTCAAAGTAGGACAAAATGAGGGCCATGATTGGTTTGTTTGTTACTATGCTACTATGCAATACTCAACAAGGGGGTATTAAATAGTAAATATTTTGTGGATATTTGTGACTATATATGTAGGTGTGTTATCTTTAACTATGTTTGATATATTATTTAGTCTCGTCTTTCATATACTATAGTGTGATATGATTGGTGTGATATGGTTAATATTTACAAATATTTCCTCTACCTATATATATATATATA
>Ga0209550_10007138_pt1 | contig 10355 bp, 13 predicted proteins | sample LauGreSuBDMM15SN_2_FD_187567 | JGI IMG/M metagenome (GOLD analysis project Ga0209550, IMG submission 187567) | Freshwater lake microbial communities from Lake Michigan, USA - Su13.BD.MM15.SN (SPAdes) (version 5) | ecosystem: Environmental > Aquatic > Freshwater > Lake | place: Lake Michigan... | reverse complement strand
GTAAATAGTTGTTGGTAATATACCTGCTCCCATTATATAAATAAAAAATATTATTTATTTATATAAAATATAGATGAAATCCAAAACAAGTAATAAAAGAAATAAACATAATTTATTTAATAAAACAAAAAAAGTAATTATTCCTAGTAGCACACCATTAAAAATACAAAGAATTAGCGACAATATTGCTGGAAATATAGAGAGAAATAACATGCTCTTTTTTTCAAAAAGAAAAACAGGTATTCATTCATATAGTCCAACAATTAATCAAAAGCTTATCAGTTTAAAATCTATACCTAGAAGTGAAATAATTGACTGTAATAACAAAGACGCGTTTGAACTTAAAGAGCCGTTAAAGATTAATGTAAGGGGTAAATGTTATAATTATTACGAACCTCAAGCTATACAGTTTCTCCTTAAAAATTTGGCAGCAAATAAGCATATAAATGTCAAAAAAATCATTACACCTATTCAATCACAAGCGAATTGTTGGTTTAACACCATGTTTGTTACTTTTTTTGTTAGTGATAAAGGACGCAAATTTTTTCATTTTTTGAGACAACTAATGATTGAGGGAAAACAAAAAGACGGTTCAATCATTCCATCCAATCTTACAAACGCCTTCTCTCTACTTAATTTTGCTATAGAGGCCTGTCTTACTGGAAATAAATATGCTTACGAATTAAATACGAATAGTATAATTCATGATATTTATCAAAATATACCATCTAGTTATAAAAAGCAGCATTCCATTATTGTAGATGTTGACAACGCTGGCAATCCGTTAGAATACTACAAGAGTATTATTAATTATTTGAACAATAATTCTATTCTTTTAATGTTAGTGGAGGATTCGGATTCTTCGTGGAGAGAGAAAATCATACATATGACAAGGGGAACAACACATTTACCACATATTATTGTATTAGAAGTTTATGATGATAAAGCGGGCACTTTTAATGAAAAACCACGGTCATTCACAGTAAATGAAGCAAAATATGTATTAGATAGTAGTGTTGTTAGAGATACAACTGGACAACATTTTTCAGCAACTATTACTTGTGAAGGGCAACAAATGGGTTATGATGGTATGAGTTTTCATCGTTTGGTCCCCTTAACATGGAAAGATAAGTTAAATAAGGATTTTACCTGGGAATTTGAAGGAAGTGATAATACAGACGGCACACCTTTAAGGTGGAATTATATGAAAAGTTATCAATTACTAATGTATTATCGTTCTTAAGTTAAAGTATAAGTAACCATATTTGAGTAACTAGATGTAGGATACAATAGATTAACTACTTGAACATTATATGTTCCTGGTATTGCTATTGTTGGGATTACAAATGAAATATTATCAGAACTGTAGAAAACAACAGGTATATTTTGGTATTGTCCAAAATTAACAACGCTATACCCAATCGTTGTTCCACAACTAAAATTGTAACCACTTATTTTAACTTTAGTGTATCGACCTGAAACGGAAGTGTAAGTAGATAAACCTAGAATTTGAGGAGTAAAATTAGGATAAGTATAAATATATTTTCGACAAGGTACAGAGGAAGGCACAGTAAATTTTAAAGACATTATATAAATAAATAGTTTTTATTTTATGCTACATTTATACTTTAATAAAAAATTGATTATTTTATGTTATAATCAGAATTTGTATAATTATAACAAACGATGGAAACAAATAATTCTTGCTTTTATAACAACGTATTATTAATGTCTAAAAATGAATTAGATTTGTTACTACATGAAACTATGAATGAAGTAGGTAAAAAACTTGGTAATCTTAAAAATGCTAACAAAGCCGTCGATAAAATATTGGAAAAAAATTATTATAAAACAGAAAATAATGAATATTGTAATACAAATTTTGAAGATATAGAAGTGATAGAGTATAATCTGGATGTATTTTTTGAAAAATATAAGTTAATAAAACAAAAAATAGCAAAGGCGCGTCTAGTAAACTATAAACTTACCGAAGTTACGGGTAATCAAGAGATTCCTGACGAGTTAGTAAAACTTGGATGTAAAAAAATTATAAGTATTGAGTAACAAAATAAAATTAATAATTAAATAGGCGCGTCATCATCTTTTTTATGAATAAGTAATCCAGTAATTTGTTTCTTGGCTAAATAGTAGATAAAGTAAGAAAATACTATGCCAACTATTGACCCAACAATAACCTGGAGAACAGTATGATACTCAAAATAAACCCTTTGGGAAATGGTAATTAGAGAGAAGATAGAATATATAAAGGTAATATTCATATTTTTTAACGCGAAATATATGTAACTAGTAGAATATAATGCTGACTCTGAATGTCCTGATGGCATTCCAAACAAGTCACTTGGTATTCCGTCTTTATAAATAAACCTTTTCCCATGTTGTAAAGCCGCATTAAATACTTTTTCATCGACCGATGGTCTTGGTTGTTGAAAAACCCCTTTCAAAACGTAGTTCAGTATCATGTTTAAAAATAATCCAACTACATAAAAGTTTAATAATGTTTGTTTTGACCGCAATAAAAATAGCGAAAAAATAGCCAAAATTAATGGACCATAACCACCGACATAATTAAATAAAGTTTTTATAATTTCCATATATATATAATACATATTAATATTGATACAAACACTCGCAAATTAATGTGAAACACCAGTCAGAACCATTTAAATTAACAACATTTCCCTTATCATCGACCAATTTTACACGCATTCTTTCAATATTAACAGGACCAAAATAGACTCTACTATTTAATTGTAAAGCACTTCCATTTTCTACCATTACTTGTCCTGTTGGAGTACCTGAAACACTTACCGGTAAAATAGCAAGAACATCATTATTTGTTGGAGCTTTTGCTCTAAAATTTGTATTGTTATTACGATTCGCACTAATTTGATTAATTGTATAAATCTGTGATTGTGTAAGTAATCTGGGAGCACTAGGCAACACTTGAATAGTAGGAGTATATTCTACATTTAATTTACCAGCGATTAATAACCCGCCATCAGGGCTAAATTGGTCATTATATAACCCTTGCTGATTTTCACCTGTAGTAAGTGAAGATATATTTGACGTAGTATTATTTGATGGTAAGCATATATACGGTAAATCAGGCGAATAATAAGAGGGCATTTTTAGTATATTAGAATACTCAGCAATTGAAACAACGTTACTGTTAATATGATTTTGGTTATAGTCGTCAATTACTAACATTAAATATTTTGGTCCATTTAAATCTAAAATAGCTGTAGGCATATTTCCATTTTCATTAACGGTTTGATATGCTGTTCTAAAACCCATTATCCAACCAAGTGTGCTATTATAGTAATTATTATTATTTAAACATGTAGTCTGGCAAAGTAATTGAGCAGTTGGGTCGAAAAAAGTAATGACAGATGCTCCAGGTTCTAAAGAACTTATAACAAAATCAGTATATTGTGAGCCAACAGGAGGGGTATATTCAGCACCATCAAGAAAAAAAACTAGTAATCCGCTTGATTGATTTATATATACGGGGACAAACGAAGGCGGTAATACCTGAGGATAAAGTAATGAAGACAATGTTGCCGAGTAACTCGGTGGTGGTCCTTGAAAATTGTTAAAACCGGCAGTTACAAATGCTTGATTTAATACATTTACAAAAGTCGTAGATGAATAATTACCAGGTGGAACATAAATAGGCACATTGTTACTGCCATCTGTAATCCAAAAACAAGTATTTCCATATTGTATGTCAATTGTATACCAACTATACGGTAATTGATAGGAATATAATTTTATACTTAAAGCATTATTAATTGATTCTGATAAATCTAGTGTAAAATCACTTGAAGATGTTTCCATTCCGCTTGTATATTGTCTAAATTGGCTATCAATATTAATAAATCTGTTAGTTGTATTTTTAAGATTTGGATTCAAAGTATCTTGTTTTACATCAACTTGATAATTATTACTAACACCTAACATTTCTCTATTCATAGGAGCATGATTGTTTCCATAAACATCTATTTTTTGTATTCTATCAGTAATTTTATTTACTTGGTTTTGGTCGCTTTGCGTTAGCGCTTCATTTTGAAGCCAATTTTGTGTTTGTGCTTCTCCATCAGGATATATAGCATCTGATGTTGAATCCGGATTATCTAAATCCGACGAATATTGTAAAAGTTGTGTTTGAATATCAAGAAAAAAAGAAGTTAATTGAGAATTTGTAGTTTTGTATTTATTTATGTAATAATTTGTTTTATTTTCAATATTGTCGGGAGTAAAGTCATATTGTCCATTTATTCCTACGATAGCCATTAGTTCGCTTAGAGAATAATTGGAAACATCTGTATCTATACTATCTACGTTGGAGGTCATATTGATTATATATATATTGTTTTTATAATCAAATCAATATAATTATTTATAAATAATTATTTAGTATCCAATTTTTCATCTATTTCAGTCAAATCATCACAGGTTTTTAAAAACGTAATGAACAACTCTCTTAGTTCCTTACTCATATTTAAATCATTACATTTTGTGTGATTTAAAAGTTTTTGAGGAACCGTTGTAAAGCCAATACCGCGTTTTAAGTGTGTTTTTTCTTTAAAAAGAATGTAATCAAAAATTTCGAGTAATCGTGGGTTAATTTTTTCTATTTCATCTCTATTAATTCGATATTTTCCGTGATATGTGTATCTGTTATAATTTCTCTCTGAATGAACATTATAGATTTTTTCATGTGAAGCCTTATTTCTAAGCAAACCAATTCCTTCTATTTTATTTTTGGAATTATTCATTTCTAAAACAAAAACAAGTGACCCTAATTCTATTTTTGGCGACATCGTATAAGGTGCCCCATAACTACAACCTGTTTTATTATTTTTCATTCTATATTCTACATTTTCTTGCCATGTAGAGTCATTAAATCTAGTTGAAACTATTGTGAACATTTACGTAGTAATTTAATTTACAATACTCATATTGTAAATTAATCAATTTTATTTTTGATAAGTATTTCACTATAACTATTATAAAATAACATAGTCGGGTATTTGTGAGTGAAATAATGGTCTCACAACCCTTCTTACGTATGGTCTATAAACAATAGAGCTTTTTTGTGAAGTTTCTTTGAAATAAATTTCTGGTGTACAACATCCACCTGGTCTATAAGACCTAATTTCGTTATATGGAACAGAACCGCGTGCTGGGTAAAGATATTCTGAATAAAGGTTAGTTAATGAATAAAAATCTCGTGGATACAATTCTCTTGGATTTTCTGCTCTTATATATTCATCTCTCGACAAATAGTTAAATCTGTTACTATTAATAACATTATTACAACTATCACCATTATAACAATAACGCAAATTGTTCATTATATGATATAATACAATAAAATAAAATATACAAATTATATTACTCAAGCATTATACTATTTTTATATATTAAATTGTAACAACTTCCTCAATTTTATCACCCATCATTTTATATCTTTCGTTTTCTAGACTCGTGACGAGAAGATACCACGGGCTACATGATTGTAGCGATTCAATTCCTTGGTCACAAAACAATTTCAGCAAGGCAGGACTAAACCCAGACATCATAGAAGCATTTTTCTGCGTTGAAAGACTAGGGAAGCCAGTGGTTGAACGCAAGTTCCAAAAAAGGATGTGCGGTGGCTTAAACGGCTTTCCGTGAAGACGAATTCCTGTAGAACTGTATTTTTCGGCAATTGAATCATACAAGCTCATACCCGCATGGTCAGCGGAATCCATCTGCATGTCTGAGAAAATCGCCAACACCATACCTTCAACTTCTTCTGGTTGAAGTTTTGTTTCTACGATTGCGTTCAATATCATATCAAGAGCAGCGGCAAAATTGGTATTCATTCCCCATTCAGCCCGAGATAAAACACTGACCATATCTACAAAAGTATCGTGACCGTCCAAATTGCACCATTTTGGAGAAGCACTAAATGTTAAAACGCGCTTACCTAGAAGAGACTTTTCAGCAGTTCTAATGCCAAGAGCAATAGCGGCATTCATAGGGTCTCCTGACATCGACCCCGAGACATCTACCATCGCAACCATTTTTCCAAGAGCACCGGTTTGTGTCGAATTATCCTTCCATTGCATGTTTAGAAGGTCCATTTGGTCTTGGTCATCATCGCGTAATAGTTCCAACGCCTGTCGTGTAAAATCTTCCATGCCAATTCGCTTACCTTTTATCTCAACTTCACCCTTTATTCCTTTTTGAATGTGTTCGGCAAAATGTTCAGCGCACTCGATTCTATCTTGTTCCGTGCTGCGAATCGAATTGTCACTCTTCTTGTTCAAAAACGCTTTCTTTTGCTTAGAAAGCGAGATGGAAGTTACCTTAGTAAAATCAATTTCAGACCATGATTTTCCACACTGCTTAATTTGAAGCGTATCAATCATCTTGTTCAAAGTGCTGAGAAGCTTACGATAATCAGTCTTACACTTTAAAACTGCCTTTTCGTAAGATGAGGAAGACTTCGCAGTTTCGATGTAATCACTAAAGTAGTCGCACGCTAATGCTGTGTAAATCCATCCAAACGTGCTCTTCTCTCTAGGCACCCAACGTGGAGCCAAAGAAATCGATTTAGAATCTAACCTGGAATCCTTACGCAACTGCTCGTTAATAAGTTGAATTGAGCACTGAATCAAAGGATGAAATTCAACTGTTACAGTCGCACCCTTACTCTTACAATATTCACAGAAATACTTGATGTCTTTCCATGAACCATATTGATGAGTCTTTCCTTCATCACCAAAATCAACCAAGCAACGCAGAGCGTAGAATGCCAATACTGGGTAAAAAGAATACCACGTATGTATCATCATATATGTAAGAGCATACTCTCCCTTTCCGTCAATAATATCGCGAGTCTGTCCAATCATCTTATACAAAATTGTTAGATATCCAAGTCCAACCTGTCTTTCAGGAATAGAGGTTGAATCAATCTTAAACTTTAAAGTTGTTAAGATGTCACTTAGAACAGTTTCCAACTTGGCGATTTGGTCTGTTGTAGTTCTAGTAATTTGGAAACTGAACTGGACTATTCTCTCTCTAATATCATTTGACCATCCGTATTCTAAATGACCATTTTCGCCGGTTTGTTTGGGAGTATAAGTATCGAGTGCGTTAATAAGTGCTGCCATTATGATGTTATAGTATGACTAGATGTCTTTATATTGTTTTTTAATTGTTTTTTTGTGACCTAATTTAGTATTTAAATATATTTTTTTTGTTACGTTATTATGATTCATATTAGTATTTGATTTTTCAAAAAATAAAATTATAATATCATTCAAATCTTGAAACATGTTGATTGTTTGTTCAAATAATATATTATCAATATTTTTTATGACTGAACAGAATTTGTCTTTGTAAAAATCAATATAATCCTCAACTAAAAACTCCTTTATTTCATTAGGTTCTAATGTGATATTTATTTTTAAAATAGATAAAAGTGTATATCGCTTTTCGCTGTCAATTGAATTTCTTTTTATTAATCCAAGTATTTCATCTCGCAAAATATAATTGGGTTTTGACATATAAACAGATTGTTCCTTTATTTTCTCAATTTCACTATTTTTATTTATGTAAACATAATGAACATTCACGTAATAATTATTTTCTTTATAAAATCCTTCATATAATTTATCATTTTCATCAAAATCATCAATCCATTTGTTATCTAAACTTTTAAAATCATAATTTATTTCTTGTGTCATAATGTATTATAATTTCATCATATAATACATTAACAATTTTAACTAATTAAATATTCTAAAACATTTTACTTACAATAATTAGTCACAATCACTACCTTCACTTCCATTTTCCATTTCATATTCTTCTTGTTGTCTTTCATACTCTTCGTCTAATTTATCAAAATAATGATAATCATAGTTTGGAAACCTATACATTTTTTCATATTCGTCTTCTCCCCAAAGTTTTATATAATTGGCTTTCCATGTTTCGTAATTTTCAACTAATCTTTGTAAAGCAATTGATTCATTTGATGGTTTCCTATAATAATTAACAGGTTTTCTGTATCTATAATTAATTTGTCTTGTTTGTTTATTATAAGTTAATTCAACCCAACCAGGCGGTAGTTTGTCTTCCTCAATAACTTCAACAACTTCTTCCTTTTTTGTATTTATCTTTTCTAAAAAGGATGGTTTTGATATTTCAGTAGTTTGATTTGTATTTTTCTTACTTTCAAACAAAACAGGAAAACTATTGATACTTAACGATTCCTTTATTTGTTCCTCTTTGACTTTTTCAGCCTTTTTTCTTTCTTTTTCGGGGTCATAATTGAATTGATTTGTCCTATTATTTATTTCATATATATTCCTATTCTCATACCTATCACGAGTATCATATCTATCCTTATTATCATGTATGCTTTGCCTTTCTTGAGGAGGAGGTGCCTTAAAATTATTCACTTTGGTAGGTTCATCATCCGTTATATTAAAACGGCTGACTTCCTTTGTTGGTTTTTGTTGTTTTTTATTATTATTATTAGCGTTATTATTAACTTCGGTGTCTTCACATAAAACACTAAACCTAGAGTTATTTTTGAACGTATTTTTCATTTTGCTTATATAAGTGTCTATGACCTTTGATATATTATATAATCTATAACATTTAAATTCTTTTATTAACAATAATAACGTTTCGTTAAAAAGAATTTAAAGATAATAATTGATTATACATTATCTCCTCACAGCAATAAATATCCGTTTAGTTTCCCCCAAGAGCCATAATCAAATCTGGTATATATATTTACAGGAGGTCGCAAATTTTTGTGAGTATTATAATTAAAAACTTTTTTATTTATGTAGGAAATAAAAAATTGAATGATATTATGAATTATAATCATTAGTATACTATTTATATAACCATGTTTAAAAGCAATCGTGTTCATTTCGTGTTATTAAATAACACTTTTCGCAGCGCCAAAAACAAACAAATGTTTGTAGAACGCAAAAAAATGCTGATAATCAATAAAATTCAAAATACAAAATATAATAATTACAATAAAATAATAACCAGAAAATTTACTAGTAGTTCGTATTCTAGTAATTCAAAACCACCAAATTTTAATCCAAAATGGATGTATATTGCTTTAGTTTGTGGAGGATTTTTATCCTTTTGCAGAAGCGAAAAAAATGATAAATAATATAGTTTATATTTAAAATATATTATTTGTATCTTATATCTATTAAACTATTCATCTAACAACATTAACGCCATCGCGGCATAATTATGTAAGTCTAATAAAGTGTCTCTAATGCCTTCATCCTTTACTAAATTAACACCATTTTTTGTTATAGATAAAGAACGTTGAATTTTATCTTCTATACGCATTAATACACCAATAACACCAAATTTCGCAAACGCGTCACCATAATCAGCATTTTTTTTAATAAATAATTCTAAAGCTGTTCCTTGTATTTTTTTCATTTGTTGAACTCTATCAACTGTCGCCATTTATACACATTTTAAAAACTTATATTTATACTATTTTATACTTATACATTTTACTTTTATAATTAAATATCCTCAACATCAATTTCCTCACCATTATCCTCACCAAGAGCAATAACTGTTTTTTTACCTGTATCTTTACTTTTGGCAAACTCCTCATCCATGATAGCCTGATGTTCGTCTGATTGCTCATTTGAAAATTCTAAACCATCGTGTGCTCCAGCAGTTGCACGGTCATTCGAGACAAATATTGACCAATTTACCGTTTTAATGTCCCTCAAATTTTCTTTGTCTGACTCACCATAAACTTCTAATAAATCACAATCTTGCATTTTGGTTTTTGACTCAGTTGCCCATTCTCTTAGCCCAACTAGCAACCAAGAACCAGTAACAACTAAATTATCTCTTTTACCTCTACCTCTAAACTTACCTCTGATATGACATAATCGCGTTATCGCATCATCGCATAATACATGACACATTCCATTACCTAAGTACGCTGTAACTTGAGCATATAACTCAGATTCATCAGTAGAAACTCGTAGCGCCCTAGCACTTTTTGAACTAGTCGCAAATTTACGAGCTTGACCTTTTGCTTTACTACCACCGTTTACGTTTCGAACCATTTTGCTTATGTATATACTTTTTGTAATATGTTTTTATATTATTTCAATTTTTTTTTCAAATAAAAAGCCTATTTTTTGATTTACAACCAGGACAATTAGCTTGTCGCACACTTTGTTGAGATAATACCGGATTTTCACATAAATTTGGACAACCAGTTTTATCAGCAGGTAAAGGCAATTTACTAGGAAAAATAAATTTTTCTTTTT
>Ga0209550_10007137_pt1 | contig 10358 bp, 9 predicted proteins | sample LauGreSuBDMM15SN_2_FD_187567 | JGI IMG/M metagenome (GOLD analysis project Ga0209550, IMG submission 187567) | Freshwater lake microbial communities from Lake Michigan, USA - Su13.BD.MM15.SN (SPAdes) (version 5) | ecosystem: Environmental > Aquatic > Freshwater > Lake | place: Lake Michigan, USA... | reverse complement strand
TTCTGCAGCACGCTTTGATACAGCTTTACCAAAAGGTGAAGCATCTGATGCTGGGTGATCGAGTGGACATACAACTTCGATGTAGTGACCGTTTTGTAAAGCTAATGTGAAGTTGCGTGTGCCAAAGCGTGGGTGAACGCCTCCATCAACAAAAGTTGAGCCAAGGCGTGAGCCAAGGCGTTGAACTGTGTCGGCTAGTTGATCATGGGACGTTACGTATGAGACGTGGTCTAAGCGCATAGGTAAATCTAACCCTATAAAAAGGGGTGCTAATTACCATTGAGAGGGTTTAAACCCTCTCAAAAGTCGAGTCTAGTGCCGCATTAAGGTGCCTCAACCCAATTCAAAGTGATATTGCAATTGCGTTTCTTGTACTGGGGTATTAGTTATAATCCGCCTGTATTCTTAACCTAGATTCGAGGCAGACTTGAGATATCGGTATAGGTTAGCCGTAAACGCTTATTGGGCAATTCCTGCAACTTTTCTCATGAGGGCCACCCGACCTCTTATTACGATTCGAATCTGTGGAATTCGCTCGGACCGAATAGGCCATTTTGTCACAGACATTGCAGAACACATAGGAAGAGAGAATATAAAGCCAGCTCGCACATTAAATTTCTACTTCCTCAGAGGGCCAATTTCAAATACCCAATGGGAACTCATGATAAAACGAAGTTCATTGAGAGTGCTAGGAGATTGGCTCGGATATATCGATGGTTGGAATCGAATCATCCCGGGTGGAGGGTTGCACACAATGAGCAGCTCGCTTACCGGATCACGAGATCTAGAAGGCCTTTTTCAGAAGTTCGATTGCACTATTCCATTTCTTCCAACTGAAGAGGCAAATTGTGAAGCATGGCTTGAGACAAAAGGATGGACAAAGGGGGAACCTTTTGTTGTTCTGCATGTACGCGATTCTGAATACCTCAAAAAGAATTATCCTAATTACGACTGGAACTACCACTCTTATCGGGATAGTGATATTCGAACCTATTTACCCGCAATGGAATGGCTTGCATCTCATGGTGTTTGGGTACTTAGAATGGGAAAGTCGATGGCGCTTCCACTCCAATCCAATTCACACAAGATAGTTGATTATGCATTTGATTCAGGTAAGTCTGACTTACTCGATATTTGGTTGTTTAGTAACTCTTCAGGGATTATTAGCACTGCCTCCGGTCTTGATTATTTGGGTGGAATATATAGAAAGCCAATTCTATTTGTGAATGCTTTGCCGCTATTGAGTTTAGCAAGTTTTTTTGACATGACTTGGGTCCCGAAAAATTTGGTATGGAAAGAATCCAGGGAAATTCTCACTTTGTCAGAAACTATCCAAAATACTTACTACAGTTCCCATGACTACGAATCTAATGGTATTGATGTAGAAGACTTGTCTACTGAGGTTATAACTCAGTCGGTTATTGAATTTTGGCAAAAAACCGCTAATTCTCAAAGAGATTCGGCAGGGGCTATAGACACCCAGAGGGCATTCTGGGCGATTTTTACTGAAAACCCTAGGTTTAGGGAAGGGCACAAATTCGTCCACAAAAATGCAAGAATTGGTACTTTCTGGTTGTCAACAATGGGTCAAAGATACCTGAGGTAATCAGGTACCAATAGTATGTTCCAATGACAAAACCATTCATAGATTTTTACAATTCCATTGGTTTCGCGCCAACTAGCCAACAGTCTGGCTTAAGGGTTGAGCACAAACAAAATAGAGATAATTTGTATCGTAAATTGGGAATTCATGCTTCAACATGGGTGAATGCATCTGTTCTTGAAGTGGGGCCAGGATCTGGGGAAAACTCAATAGATTTGATTGCTCGGGGCATTAGATCGTTATCGCTTGTCGATGCAGTGCCAGCTGTTTTAGAAAAAATCAAAAATCGAGTGCCAGAGGAAACAAAAGTAAAATACCAATTATTGGATCTGTCAGACTCTATGATTGATGATAACTTTGAAATAGTAGTATGTGAAGGTGTAATTCCCTTACAACTTGATCCTAAGAGCTTTGTTAGGAATGTATCTAATTCCGTAAAATACAGTGGACTCCTTCTTATAACTACTGCTGATTCGGTATCATCACTATCCGAAGTGTTAAGAAGATACATTGCACACAAACTTCTTGCAATTGATACACCGAACTTAAATAACATTGTTAATTTCTTTGCAGAAGATTTTGCAGCTCTTCCAAGAATGACTAGAAATCCAAAAGATTGGGTCTTAGACTCAATTTTAAACCCATGGGTTGGTAACTTTTTTTCGACACAAGATGCGATCCAAGCCCTTCTCTATCATGGGTTCCAGCCTGTATCACAAACACCAATTATAGCTGAAGATTTGGGTTGGTATAAGGAGGAAAGCTCGAATACTAAAGTAGCTCAAGATTGGGTGAATAGGTACTTAAGGAATGTCCATAAACTCATCGATACTCGAAATGTGAATTTGTCTTCAGCTTCTCCAGAAAGCAATCATATTTTGATTATGGAATGCTCGAATATTTTTGCATCAATGAAGGATTTTGTTTCGAACAAAGCTCTTGTTCATGAAGACAAAATTCTGGCTGGAATTGAGATGATTCTTTCAAAGTGCCCCCAATTGAGTTTTGAAACTCAGAGCTCCTTGCGTTCGATCTTATTGTGGGCCAATTCCTTGCGAAATGAGGATTTAAGAGAGTTTCGTGCATTTTGGGGTCGGGGCCAGCAGCATATTCTCTTTGAGCGAACCCAGGCCTAGTAGACTTCTGTCGAGACTGTATTGAATGTGAGAGTAAAGTTCGAATATAGGTGAAACGCTTTGATAATTTAGAATCTGCGGGTATTCAATCTCCAGAGACGAATTCTTTTATTCAATGAGAGGTAAGAAGAGTTTTGTAATGCTTTCAGGAAGCAATAGAACTAATCCCTTAGGTTATCTTGGATTTTGCTGGTGATTTAGTAAGTTGACTGCAACCTAACCTAAATTCATTAATGAACTTAATCGATACACAACTGCTAGGACTATAAATCATTTTTGGATTTTAAAGCCCTCTAAATAAAGAACATCGATTCCTGAACTATAAAAAGTTCGCAGTGCATCGGAGGGAGAGTCAACAATAGGTTCTCCCCGCAAATTGAAGGACGTGTTGATAACTGAGCCATGCCCTGTTGAAGATTCAAGTTCATTTAAGAGTAAACTAAAGGGGTGCGAATCATCGGTAACTACCTGGACTCTAGATGTTCCGTCGGTATGCACTGCCTCTGGAAATTTTGACTGTTCGCTTGGTTCTACTGGGACCGTAATTGTCATCTTGCTCAAATCAGCTTTTTCAGTGTATTTCCCAGAGTATGACCTATCAAGAATGGCTGGTGCAAATGGCCGATATTCTTCTCGAAACTTAATTTTTCTATTTAATTGATCTTTCATGCCAAGTTCCCTTGGGTTAGCTAAAATACTTCGTGCTCCGAGTGCTCTGGGGCCAAATTCCGATCTACCTTGAAACCAAGCGATAATCCGCCCTGCAGTAATGTCCTCTGCGGCTGACTTTATAAAGTTATTGGGACTAGAGTATGGAATACCACAATTTTTTAGTTCAGACTCAATTACCGCATTTGAAAAACTCTTTCCAAGAAACATAGATTTCTGTGGCTCGTTTGAATAACCTAAAAGATGTGATCCCCAAAAAGCAGCACCTAAACTGACACCTCTGTCGCTGGCTGCTGGCATAACATAGATTCCCGCAATATTTAGCTCCAATAAGTCCATGTTTGCCAAAGCATTTAATGCACAACCACCTGAAAGACATACATATCTTAATCCAGTACGTTCTACCCAATACTTGATTATTGCCACGTAAGTAGATCTAAAAGTTTCTTGGACACTCGAAGCCAGGTCAAAGTGTTCTTGAAGAATCTGATTTCTGGGCACTCGCGGCTCAGCGTTACAGTATTTTAATATTCCTGACTTCTTAAATGCAGGCTCCGCTAAACTCGTCCTTTTCATCTCTGACTCTACTTCACTTAAATTTGAGACAATATCTCCAGAACCCAAATCAAAACTTAAAATACTGCTTAAATCAAAACGCGGTTTTCCTAGCGCGCTCATACCCATCACTTTATATTCACCCTCTATCGATTCAAATCCCAAATATTGTGTGAAAGCAGTATAGAAATTGCCAAGTGATTTTGATTTATCAGCACTGTAAAGGGTTTCATACTGATTTAACATCCCATCAGAATCCTTAGCACAAATACTCACATGGGTAGAAATACCATCTCCCACGCCTTCAATGCTAATTGATAGCGCTGCCGTAAAACCTGAAGAGAAAAAGGAACCTAGCACATGCGCTTTTGGTTGTTCAATTATTTCGATCTCAGGACTAAAACCAAACTCATACTCAAGCCATGCCTTGACTTTTTCTTTCATACCTACGTAAGTAATGCCATCTGACACAACTAGTGAAATGTCTCTGATTGTAAGGTCGTTCATGCGCAATAGTTCCCTAACAGCATTTGATGGAGGGTGCGCGACTGAAGTCTTTTTTCTGTTGATTCTCTCTTCCTCAATAGCTCCAATAACGATTCCATCCAAAACAAGCGTGGCTGAAGAATCATGTGAGGTCCCAGAGAAAGAACTATGCAAGCCTAAAATAAATGTCACCGTGCCACCTCAAGTTAGATGTTAATTTGTCGGTATAATTCCTTGTTCTTTCCTATTCACAAATCCAGAGAATAAAATTCTACAGCACTCCTAGAAGAATCGAAGCACTTGCCATGCAAAACGGCTCTTAATAAGCAGTCGCCTAAAGATGTCAGGTACTCCTTTCTATTAAAGTTTATTCAAATATTTAAAGTGCTTCTACCTTTGGAGTTTACACATTTCACGGGGTTGCTATCTTACTTTATGAATTGGTAGGACCCGTGCCTAAACAACTTCTTGACCTAAAATTATGGAAAATCCAAATTATTGAAATCACAGATATACCGTGGATGTAGATAAAAATGGACCAGTCCCAATTTCTATCATCACAAAACTATCCGATAGGACTTCAAGAGAATGCCATGAGTTTACATCCGTAGAATTCGCTACTGGATTTGATCCATCTAGCACTTGACTATTCAGAATTCGGCCTTTCAGATCAAAAGTTGAATGCCGTGCTAAGCCGTGAACTGGAATGACAACCTCTGGTCGATGCGGATGCTTGTGGACTTTATCGGAATATGGGCTACTAAATGCAAGGTACGTAACTTGTAATAATTCATCGGGTGTTGGGTGAAGACATAAGCGTGCTTTGCGATTTGAATTCACTTTAGCCTTTTCAATCAAAAGCTCTAGTAGATTTTCATCAATCGGCTGCCCCCAGGCGGAAGCATGGAAAACTCCTGGCATCGACTCATTTTCAGAAAGATTAACTCTTCTCATCGCAGAACCCGATTCTACCTGGTATCACTTAAATCTATAATCATGCGCCCGATTGTTCCATTTTTCAATTGACCTACAGCTTCATTTATGCCAATCAAAGGGAAACTATGTGTTGGGTAGTCATCAAAATTTAATCGCTTGTCAGAAACCAACTGCATAAGCAAAGGGATGTCTCTTTCTGGTTTTGATTGGCCTCCCTCAGAGCCTTTAAGAACTTTACCAAAATGCAATGGCAGTGTATAAACACTTGCATTATTCCCTGCTCTTGGAACACCAACCAGTATTACTCGAGCATCTGACAAAGAAATCTCGTAGCAAATTTCAATAGCATCGGTATGGCCAGTTGTATCAATCGCAACTGATGGTGAGCGATTCCCAAAATAAGCTTGCAATGCAGTTAAGGCTTCATGCTTATTTTGAAACATCAAGGTCTTTGTTGCGCCGAGTTCTTGAGCCTTTGATAGTTTCATATAATGAATGTCGACAACAGTAATATCACTTATACCCATTAATTTTGCAATCTTGATGAGAAGGAGCCCTATACCCCCAGCTCCAAAAATAAGCAAGGAATCCCGAAATCCAATTTGAGCATCATTTTCAAGTACTCCTAGCGATGTGGTAAGTGCACAACCAAGCAATGGAATCAAATTTTTATCATGATTTGAACTTGGGATTTTTGTGACCCGATTCTCAGATACAACTGCATGCTTATTAAGGGTCGTCACCCAACCGGCATTAAGTTGTTTACCTCGCCACTTATAAATGGGTGGTTTTGATTGAATACCAGTGCCTGGTCGCCAATGCATCACGACTTGATCACCAGGTGCCACCGTTGTTACACCTGGCCCCACCTCAATTACATGTGCAAAACCTTCATGCCCTAACAGGTGTGGTAAAAATTTGTCAGGCCCTTTTACAGCTTCTATTTCATTTATCTGAGCTCCACATAATCCGCTGGTAATTAACTCAACTAGGACCTGACCTGAAAACAACTCTTCAGGGAGTTCTATCTCTTCAACAACTAAAGGTTTGCTAGATTCAACAAGTATTGCAGCCTGTGTAAACTTAATGGATAACATGGGGTGAATTCTTACTCAAAGAAAATGAACTCGTAGTCACCAGTGAACCCAAAACGGTCATATACCCATTTCCATTCATCAACATCCATCAATGACTCTGCTGTTAATGCCCAACATTCGAGATTAAACATTTCTAATTCATTCCGGAAGCTTTCAAGCATTATGTAGCCCTGATTACCAACACGCTCAATCTCGGCAACAGCTACTTCTAGCTCGAAAATATGCAAATTGTGCAGCGTCCCTAGTGATATTACGAGGTCAAAGAAATTATCTTTAAATGGGTAAGGCTCTTGTGCTCGATGTATAAATAGGTTTGCTTTTAGATCTGGGTGTGCGTGGTCCAAACCATATTGAGATATATCAAATCCATGAATTTCTAGACCAGGCTCTATTAATTGCATCTCATACAAGAGAAAACCCTTGCCACACCCAACATCAAGAACTTTACTGCCTGCTTTTAAGCCATAAAGTTGGATGAGTTTTTGGGCAACTGTTGCCCAGCGACCTGGCATATATTTATATCCGCCATATCCATACTTACGATCACCGTCCCAATAGTCAGCACCGTATTGCTTAGCTATCATCATTGCTTCTACTTTTGAATCATTCATCCTACCCAAGTAATCCCTCTTGGTTGCCGTATGAAGACTCGTTACTAAATTTAACTCTCTACTCATACACCCATCCTATGTTACTTTTCATTAATAACTAATAATCTCTCTACGTGTGAGGCAATCTTTGGGGCGGTCAGGCCGTTTAAATCCAGGTGATCGACCTGAGAGCCGTAATTATGGGAAAATGCACTCGGTAGTGATAGATGATAAAGATTCTTAGTTGATAGTCGTGCTGATGCAAATTCATGAAGAATCTGCGTAAAGAGTCCTCCCCTGGGGACATGTTCTTCGACGCAAATCATTAACTGGGCTGATCTTATTTCTGAAACTATATGCTCAATCGATAAGTCATTTAAGTATGGGAAATGCAAAACCGTTGTTGAGATTCCCTGACTCATGAGGTTTGTGCGTGCCTCTAAACAATGCTGAAGCATTATCCCTGTAGTGAACATCACTACCTGAGGTGATTTCTCTCCAAAAACCTTTGGCATTAAATCAAAAGTTGGAAAATCCTGAGTGACTATGGTTTCTCCTCCCTTGCCAAAGCGAACATAATGGGGGTCTCCATCGTCAACCAATGCCGTTAGAAGATTTTCCATCTCAAATGCATCAGCTGGGGCAAAAACTTTCATGTTAGGCACGCTTAACATTAACGAAAAATCCTCTACCGCTGTGTGTGTTGGCCCCAATGGTGCGTATACCATCCCGCCGCCGCTTGACAATAGGCGTACCGGCAAACGGTGCAGACCAACGTCTATTGAAACTTGCTCAAATGATCGTCTTGTTAAGAATGTACCAATTGTATTTATGTAAGGTATAAAACCTTCTTGTGCAAGTCCTGCAGCAAAACCAACAATATGTTGCTCAGAAATTCCTTCCATAAAAAACTGCCCTGGAATATCTTCCTGCATAGCCTGAAGTGTTCCGGCACCTAAATCAGAGCCAATGAATAAAACCCTAGGGTCTCCTTTGGCTAGTTTATAGACTGTTGTGAGGGCTTTCTGTCTCATAAAACAGCCACTTCTGCCCGTAGAGAGGAAATTTCATCTTTAGTAATTTTAGCTTTGTGGTGCCATGCAGTTGAATTCTCCGCTGAAGCAAAACCTTTTCCTTTAACCGTATGGGCAATTACAGCTCTAGGTTTCCCAAGAGGATTTATAGAGTTTCCCAACACCTCTGCTAATTGTTCAATATCGTGGCCATTGACTTCGGTAACTTCAAAACCGAATGCTTCCCATTTAGCAGCTAGCGGTGCTAGTGAAACAATCGAATCAATGTCGCCTGATGCTTGCATGCGATTGAAATCCACAATAACCGTCAATGCACCAAGTTGGTGCTGCGAGGCATGCATGGCTCCTTCCCAAACCGAACCTTCATTTAGTTCACCGTCACCGAGTAACACGAATGTGCGCCACTTCTCATTACGCAATCGAGAAGCCATTGCCATGCCAATGCCGACAGAAAGGCCGTGTCCGAGTGCCCCAGTAGAGAATTCAATGCCGGGCAACGTAGCTCTTTCGGGGTGCCCACCCAAATTGGATTCAAAACTACAAAACCCTTGTAATTCCGAGATTGAAAAATAACCGTGATCAGCTAAAACGGTAAATAGACCTAAACACCCGTGGCCCTTACTCAGTACAAACCTATCTCTACTCGCAAGCAAGGGGTTTGTAGGATCATGATTTAACACGGAGTCATAGAGCGCTCTCACTATCTCAAGCAAAGACAAAGCTGGCCCAAGATGACCACGCCCTCCGCCCTCAAGTGCGTCAAGAACCATCGAACGAAGCACTCTTGATCTCTTATCGAGAGCTATCTTGTTAGCGAGTTCAACATAATTAGTTGTCATGACTGGCTAATACTACCTTTGAAAGAACGAAATGTTACGAACCTGTCCTGAATCTCAGTAAGCCTTCTTGAGTCAAAGTAATCCAAGTAAAGAGAACCATTGGATTTCTTAATCTGTTCTTCTGAAATTTCGCCCGTGGCCTCAAGTTTTGCGTCTCTAAATGTCCGCCCATAGGCAATCACCGCCCATTTAAGTGTCAACAGGGGCATAACTTTGTTTAGTTCAATTGAATCCCAATTTGAAATTTTAGAAATTGATTCCATAAACCGCGACATCTCAGCCTCTTTAAATTCATTTCTGGGGTGCAGTAAGAAATCACCTACTAGTTTATGAATACTATCTAATCCAAAGAATTCAAAATCAATAAAGTTATAAACACTTCCGGAAGAGATTATATTGTGGGTTCCTAAATCAGAGACGCTCAATGTGTGCTGAGTAAATTCAGAATTTTGAGATTTACTGCTTATACAACTCCGTAATCGTTCATTCAATTGGTCACACAAAACACCTATGTTGGCTGTCGGGTAAGACACATGAAACTGCTGAATGCGATTCAAGATTTGATTGCTAATTTCAGATACAGAAAATACTGCATCAATTGCATTATCGAAAATTCCACCGTTTCTGTGGATATCTGCAAGGGCACCATTCATCTTGATAATTGCACTCATTGCTTCATGATTAGCTAATGGCGCATTCCCTTCAATCCATCTATACACAATCAAACCCAAATCAGTTCTAACTTCTAGAATCTCTGGAATATCTCGCATTCCATGCCCCCGAAGAAAATTTATAGCTTTCTCTTCACGCGAGAGCATTCTTTCTATTCGCTGCTTACCGCCCTTATACTCTTTAATGGCTAATGCAGTACCATCAGGTAAATGCCCTTTAAAAACTGAACTGTTACCGCCAGGAATTTCTGCAGAGACAGTCGCTATACCTATTTTTAGTCGGTGCGGATATATCTCACTTTTCATTTTCTATCAATCCTTTAATGGTATCAAGGGACGGCACACTTTGAACCCAAGTTAACTCAGATCCTGTTTCCGAGAGTAGAAAACTATTCACATCTTGGGGGAATCCAGGCTCCTGAAACACTTCTACAAGATCATCAACAAAATAACTGAATTTGAGTTTCTGGATTCTTTCAACTTTTAACGCTCGAGTAGCTTCATAGTAAATCTGTTCATTCCCAAGAAAGTAACCGGCAAGCTCGCTGCCCTTGATCCATTTAGTCGCTATCTCGCGAAGGGGTTTTTGACCACAAAAATCAGGCGTATGGGTTGTTTTATGACTTACAATCATTAACTCCATATTACTATTTTTTAAAAATTCACAAAGTTCGGCCGCCCCTTGCCCCGCTCTGGCGTATGAAAGCCCATCTGTATATAGCCATCCCTGCGCTAACTGCCA
>Ga0209550_10007134_pt1 | contig 10359 bp, 7 predicted proteins | sample LauGreSuBDMM15SN_2_FD_187567 | JGI IMG/M metagenome (GOLD analysis project Ga0209550, IMG submission 187567) | Freshwater lake microbial communities from Lake Michigan, USA - Su13.BD.MM15.SN (SPAdes) (version 5) | ecosystem: Environmental > Aquatic > Freshwater > Lake | place: Lake Michigan, USA... | reverse complement strand
GTAAAAGAGGAATACTGAACGGAATGTTGAATGGATGTAGCATAAGCCATCACCAGATGTTCTATAAGGAACATATGACGCAGGAAATATAGATTTCCCTATGAAATTTTTATAATTCATATATCCGATTCCGCGTTCTTTCTCAAAAAGATAATCTTTGTGAATCTTATTATTACTATAGTTAGAATAGTATTTGTAAGTTTTTTGACATTGTGTCATGTCAGACTCGAGCTCTTTTTGGATTAGTTGCTCTTCGGTTAGAATAACTTGAGGTACGAGTGCTTGTTGAGTTTGCTCTTTCGTAAGATATGAAGGAGACTTAGAGCCGTTTGGAATCTTTCCTTGGGCTGGTTTTTTTTTATTAGACGACATTTTTATTTGGGGGGTAATCGGTTTATTGACATGATTAGGTCGACCATTAGATGACATAGTAAAGTTATTATCGTTGTTTTGTAGGACGTTGCTTTTTTGTTGTGTATTCATAGCTACAGACAAAAAGTTAACGCAAATGATATTATATAAAATATTCAATTTTTTTATAAGATAATATTAAAATGAATACAAATAATATAGGATTACCAAATAATTTAGGTACATATACATATAATGTAAATGATGGAAAAGTATTGTTACCATTAAATAATTTAACCCCATTTGGTACTATAATTGAACCTAAAAATCAAGTTATTAATGAAGTTAAAAAAGAAATTAATATAGTTCAAATATTAATTAATATTTTCTTAATTGGACTAATATTAGGAGGGTTATATTATTTATATCGTAGAATTACTATCGTTGCAAGTTATATCGATGCATCTATAGTACCATCATTAAATAAATTAAATAATCTTGATACAACAGTACAAAATGCTGTATCAAATACATATAATCAAAAAATATTAGATTCACAGACAACTATTCAAAATAATTTATTAAATCAAATTAATAATACAATTATACCTAAAATTTACAGTGATGCAGGAGAAGCTTTTATATCTAATGATAATGGATCTATTAATTTGTCAAAAGGATTTCCTATGATTTCAAAAAATACATTAGTATGCGATAATATTAAAGAATTAGGTACATGCTCATGTCTATTTGATAACTGTGACCAACTAAGTACGTTTAAAAATGTTGTATTGATCGATAGACCATTTGGTTTTGATAATACATCTGGAAAAGTTATATCTGGAAATATTATACCTATAGCTATTGACTCATTAAATAGAAGAATTACAAATCAATTTAGTCTAAGTTTTTTTATTAATATAACTAAAACAGTTCCAGAAAATAGAATTTTATTTCATTGGGCGGGTGATAATAATGTATTAAATAGATACCCAAGTATTATTATTAGAGGTAATAGTGAAACTGATTATGGTGGAAAATATAGAAATTCTCTAGAATTACGTTTTTCTAATTTAGGTAATGATGGAATATTTAATACAACTGGAGATATTAGAGGTAATTGTATTGAAAATATTCCCTTGTATACATGGACACATGTTTTAATCCAAGCTAATGGTAAAAATATAGATGTTTATATAAATGGATTTTTATCTAAACAAATTTTAACACAATATGACGTTAGAATTGGAGATCAAGATCAATGGATATTTTTAGGTAAACCATTTAATGATAATTTAGCTAATCCATATGGTATATTATTAGCAAGAATGAGATGGTTTTCACAAAATATACCAATTGATTATATACAATTTTTTGTTAATGAATATATTAATAAATAAATAAATAAATAATAAATTATAATTTATTATTTATTATCAATATAATGAATTGTTCTCCCATTTACTTTTTTTGATAATATTAGTTCATTATTTGGTCCATACTCTTTACCATAAATAAGAAAATCAATTTCATTTTTTAATAAATAAGTTTTTAAAATAATATTATTCTTTGATAATATTTTATATTTAAGACCTTTATTAATATCATAAAAAATATATGAAATTTTTTTAATTGTGTAATATAAATTTAATAAATCATCTAAATCAATATTTTTTATTTGGGTAAATGGATTTATCTTTGCAAAATATAATGCTTCAGCTCTAATATAATTACCACATCCTGCAACAATTGTTTGGTCAAGTAATTTTTCACAAATATATTTATTTAAATTACTTTTTTTAGTAATTCTTTTTAAAAATAATTCTGATTCATCATTGATATTTAATACATCGCTGCCTAATTTATTTAATATTTTAGATAAATTATCTTTATCACTAACTTTAAGTGTTCCAAAATTTCTCATATCATTAAAATAATATGTTATATTTTCGAATACTAACATTATATTATTGTGTTTTTTTCCATAATATCCATCATGTTGTTGTTTATCTGTTTTATTTTCTGATATCCACATTCCAGACATACCTAATGTATTATATAATGTAATATCTGTATCATAAAATGTTATATAAATGAATTTACCTTTGCATAATATTTCTTTTACTTTTAATGGCAATAGGTTTTTTAACAATTTATAACCAGTAAATATTTTTTTTTTATATCTTCCATTTAATATTTTTATGTTTAACATATCTTTATTATTAATTTTTCTCTTTAATTTATCAACTAAAAATTTTACTTCTGGACCTTCTGGCATTTTATATTGTCATATATATTTTTTTTAAAATTTCCAATTATTACCACATACTTGACAATTAACAAATGTTGTCATAGGTTCATCTGCTGAACGTGTTTGAGCTTGATAAACATAACATTTTCTTTCTTTACATTTTCTACATTCATAAATATCGGTTGTTGCCATATTATTCTTTTTAAATTCAATATAATCTAAACGTTTAACAATCGAATCCCATTGTTTTTTATTTAAAATTTGTGGTCTAATAAATGGTAAATCTTCAGCACTAATATCCCCCGTTTTTAGAGCATCTATTAGATAAGTATTTTCAGTATTAATAGATTTAAGTATTTCATTACATTTTGTTTTATATGTGGCTTCAATATAACAATTATTAATATTATTGAGGTTTATATATGATGTACAATAATTAAAAATATAAAGATCTAATTCAGTACCAGAAATATTGATATTATATTCAGTAAATTTATCTTGAAATTTATTAATATATGATTCGCGTATAATTGATTCCATTATTTAGTTAATATAATAAGTATTTAAATTAGTATTGTATTAATAAAAAAAAATTTCATATTTTTTTAAAGGTTATAAGCTTTAATTGGTTGTTCATAACAGGCTTCAATTAACCATTTTCGAAATGGTATGATATAACCATTTTCACATATACAGTTATTCTTGTAAATTTGACGCTGAGTACCATCAATAGTATTATAATCACCACTATACATATCTGTATAAACTTGATCAATATTTGATTCAGTAATTTGTTTTGAATAGTATGATGAATTATTATATTTAGTATTTTCATTACGTAAATTTAAACTTGGTTTGAATAGATCATGATTAATATTAAGATATCCAAAGAAAGAATTTACGGAATTATTATTTTTAATGTTGATATTATATAATTTCTTCCATTTTTCAACAAGATTTGAATATTCTATCATTCTAATCTTCTCTTTTGAATTTAAATATGTTCCATAACCTCTCATACGATATTTGTTAATGATTTCAATTGGATCTTTTGATCCAGCAAAATATTTATAATCAATATTCATCATTGTCATACAAGCACTAATACAAGATGGCAATAAATAAGTTTCCGAACCATCATAATATGCTCGAACAATTGGTAAATGGAAACGAGCAACAGTTGAGAAAAATTCTTCATATTTGATTCTAAACATTTCGAAACTATGTAGAAGATAATTTGAACTAATTTTAAATTTAAGATTTTCATTTGCGATAAATTCACATTCATCATCATCCTTAACTTGTTCAAAAACTTCATCATCTTTTTGGTCATCATATTCAATATCTTCATCTGGAATGATACCATCTTCTTCAATAGATTCAAGTAAGATTGAATTATCATTTAAATTTGTGGCTACATTAGGTTTCACGATTGGTGTTGTATTAACTGCATCTTTATCTTTATCTTTATCTTTATTTTTAGTGATAACAATTAATATATCTTGAATTTTACAAATATCAAAGTAACTTGTATACATGTTATTACTAAATTCAGGTGTATTAATATATTTCATATTATCTTGCATTTTTTGTTTAATATACCATGGATAAAATAGTTCTTTGATTTCTATATCATGACATCTAAGAACTATATCAACATATGATAATTTTGTAGTTGGTAATATATATCTACGTACAAATTCTTGATTTACAATAATTGCTGCAGTTTTTACTGGTGTAATTTTAACAACAAACAATTGATCATCTGGTACTTTATTATGTTTTCTAATATTTGCTTCAATTGTATTTGTAAAATCATGAACTTTCTTAATGTAATCAAATTGTGAACAATTACACATTACATCAATATCAGCTTCTTTGTAATATTCATTGAAATAATTATGATAATTAATTTGATCATTCGAATTAATAAAATTTAACATTAAAGGATTAAGTTTTGGTAAACATGCGGCCATAATACTACCACTTACAGCTATATTAGACCAATTCATGTCCTCAAAATAATCAAGATTTTCTTTTCCAGTAATAAAAGTATTCATTCGTTGTTTAAACTCTTTATCTGTTACAATACCATTTGATAATTTATTATTAATATAATAGTTAGGAACACCTAAATTATTATCTGCTGGACTTAATGCTTCATTAGCAATAAGCATAGGTAGATAAGGACTAGAATGAGGATTATTTACTAATGTTGGAAAATATGGAAGTTCAGAAGCAGATTTAAGATTAAATACAAATCTATCTTTATTAGTAATTCGAGTTTTCTTAATTGATTCTTCAACATATAATGTTAACCAAGCATATGACCATAAATAACAAAATAATGGTGTATATTTTTGAAGTAGACTTCGTTTTTCATGATCATTTTTATCATCATTGTATATATTTTTATCTTTTAATACATCTAATACATGTGGATTATTAACCACTAAATGACAATACTCTTTTGAAATTAAAATATTTGTTAGTAATAAATATAATTCTTTTTTATTTAGACATAGATCTAAAATATTATTAAATTCATCTATAGTAATTAATTCATCTGAACTATTTTTACTGATTTTATAGATTTGATAACCTTTCTTTTCTATATTTGCAGCAGCATCAACAAATGATTGTTTCTTAAAAATAAAACTTAAATAATCATTATCTTCTTCTGCTTTTGAAGAAATACGTTCGATAATTTGTTTAATTTCATTATCGTCTAAACGCTGGGTTAGAGCTAAATTAAATCCTCTATTTAAAAATTTAAGTGTAATATTAAGTTTACAATTAAAATTTAGTGCCCAATAATTAGATTCATTCATGTTATTTATTAATTGACGACGGGTTAATTTATTTTGTTCACCAAATTGTTCTTTTTGTAAAAAATCATTAACAATCAACATTTGAACAATATCTGAAATTGATGTAATTCCAGTAAATTGTTTTAAAAAACAATTAAATCCATTTGTTGAAATTTGTAACATTGATAATGCTAAGATTTTATCTTCAAATTGTTGCTTCTTACCATGAAGATCAATATAATATTCTGGTAAATCATCTACATTTACTAATGTTAAAAAATTCTTGATTACATCATTTTTACAAACTGAGAATGGTATCTGTTTAACAATTAATTTATTTTTAATTTTTTGATAGTCTTCTTTATTGATTAAACACTTTGAAACTGCATCATCAAAATCAAAATCAAAATCATCTGATAATGTCATTACATATAATTGACCAAATGATTTTGTTAATTCAAAATTACTAAGTTTTGTAATATCATTTATAATATTCTGATCCGATAATGTTTTGATATTAGATCTGGCTAACCAAGGATTAGTACGGATGACTGACATATCAATTGTTAAGTCACTAATATCGATAGTATTATATTCCATTATTGTATTAATAGTAATACGGTATTATAATTAATAAAACATTTAATCAATTTTTTTATAAAATAATATATATATAACTATATAACCATATATGCTTACTCTTCAGCATATCTAAACCCATCTTTAACTTTATCTAGATAATATGTTTTAGTTAATTGTTCTATAGTAGAATTAACTTGTTTAATATCATAATCAAATAATTCAAGTGAAGATTTAAGTAATTTATAAATTTCGTCTATTGTAAATATAGTGGTCTTTGATTTTTTACATTCTTTAATAATATAACATTTTATAGTATTATTTCTATCATATTGTACTTCTGTTACAATATTTTTAGGAACTATGACTTCTTCAATTACATCTTTAATTTTATAATAAAATTTTGCAATATTTACTATAGTTTCACCATTGTTATATTGTTTAGGTAATTTAATTTGTATATTGATTTCATAAGTATCAGATGCTACTTGTTTAATTATTTTAGATTCAACTAATGATTTACATACACGTTTTAATTGTTGTGATGTTGATTCTACATTATTTTTTAATACTTTTTCACAAATTGATTTAAATGATTGTACTTTTGTGTCTTTATTAAATGACATAAGTACAGAAGATTGTGCAAGTGTAACTTTAAATTTGTATAATGTATTTACATCATTCTTTAAATTTAAGACAACAGTTGACATATCATTAAATAATCTTAATTTACGTTGAGGACATTTATTTGAATAATATTCATTTAATGTATTAATTACATATTTCATATCACTGAAATGATTTAATCCATAATTATCACTGATTTGTTTAACTGTCTGAGACCAACTATTACTTCCTGATGTTACTGTATATAATATATTTTTAGAATTATATGATGGTTTATTGACTGGATTACCATCTTTATCAATGTATGAAATATTAATATTACGCATTTCATTATTAATTTGAAAAGAAATATCAATATCATTAATGACATTTGTTATTTTAGTTATAGTTGATGTAACATGTGTATCAAGTTGATTATTATCCTCTAAATATTTTTTTATATTTTCTAAAATTAATTTATCTACAAAATACATTTGTTTTGCAACATTATATTTATTGTCACCCATATATGAACAATATCTAATTTGTAATTTATCTAGATATGATAGTAAACTATAATCTGCTTCTTTTAATTGAAGTAAATGTAAAAATCCATTTATATATTTATGATCAAATAATGCAGCAACTTCACCCATATCTGGATTATTTTTATTACATTCATTATCAATTACTTGTTTTAAACCAATGTTAAAATATTCGATAATTTTTTGATCAAAAAATTTATTTAATTCCTTATTAATTGATTTTAATGATTTATATTTTGACCATTTTGAAGATAATATATTTGTATTAGATAATACTGTAATTATATCATTGAATAATTTATTATCACCCATATGCTGTTCAAATGGTGTATGTTTATTTAGAATTGAATTGATATAATTGATGAATTTATTGGAAATTTTTAATGCATAATCTTCTGAACCTATGTATGGTTCAACAATTTGTAGATTGTTAATAATTTGTTCTGTATTTGAATCAGATAATGAATTGATTAATTCATCTGTCCACATAGGGAAACTCTTTTTATATAATAGTTTATCAGAATCTTTAACAAACGATGTATTCATAAATGATCCAACATTTAAAATGACTTTACATATTTCTTCAACAGTTATTAAATTATCTTTGTAATTTTTACTTAAATTATCATTTAAGTTTGTAAAAATCTTAAATATAAAATTTTCGAAAGTAGAATGTTCTTTTATATTATATTCATCTAATGGTGAATCTTCTAGACTTATACTTTCAAAATTATCTTTTCCATATGTTAGAAACTTACCAATAATTGGAAATATTGATGTCACTTTCTCTGGATTAATGATTAATTGATCAATTAATTTTTTAACTGACTTTTCACCATTTTCACCAGTAAACATAATATCTGTTAGTGTTTTATACATATAATATTTTATGGTTTCATCATTTAACGTTACTTTTTTATAATTATAAATTGCTACATATGATGATAATTTATCAATGACTTGATTTAATACTTTTAATTGATCTGAAAAAGAATAATTGAGACTATCTAATTTAGTCTTAGTATTTAACATTTCTTTATTAAATTGATTAATTAATATATTAATATTAACATTATCTGACAAATAACAATTATATATTTTACCATATAATTCATTATATGACACTTTATTATTATCTGATAAATTTGATTCAGCTAACACATTTGTAATTAATTCATATGTTGTATTTGACCAATCCTCCGTTTTGTTAATAGATCTGATTGTGTTAAAACGATTATTGAGTTTATTTACATTATTAGAATATAATGATCTAGACATTTATTATATTCAGATGTGAATAGACTTAATAAGTTAAATATACTTTTTTCAATTTTTATTAATTTACATTAAGTATCTATCTATAGTAACATATAATATAACAAATACCATTGCTCTTGCAATGGTACCTATCATTGTACTATTTCCAGTTTCATCGCTTCCCATTTTTGGTAAATATGTATTTAATAAATTAATAAACATTGGTAGGTTCAGTAAAACAAATAAAACTAATAATATACATGGTTTTTTTAATTCATTTATCATTTTAGTACTTATGTCTTCGGTTGTATCAGTTTCTATTACTTGTTCAACTATTTGTTGCGGTTGTTGTGTTAGTTGCTGTTGAACCAATTGTTGTTGCTGTTGTTGAGCTATCTGTTGGTGAGCCAATTGTTGTTGATATTGGTGAGCTAGTTGTTGTTGCTGTTGTTGAGCTAGTTGTTGTTGCTGTTGTTGTGCTAGTTGTTGTTCTAGTTGTTGTTGCTGTTGTTGTTCTAGTTGTTGTTGCTGTTGTTGTGCTAGTTGTTGTTGCTGTTGTTGTGATAATTGCTGGTGGTGTTGTTGCTGTTGTTGTGTTAATTGTTGTTGCTGGTGTTGTTGCTGTTGTTGTGCTAGTTGTTGTTGCTGTTGTTGTGTTAATTGTTGTTGCTGTTGCTGTTGCTGTTGCTGTTGTTGTTGCTGTTGTTGTTGATATGCCATTAATTGTTGACGCTGTTGAGGTGTTAATTGTTCAACTTCATTTTTTTGTTGTAACATTTGTTGATGCATAAAATGTTGTTGAGTTGATAAGTGTCTTTCTAAATGTGTTTGATCAATTGGCATTTGTTGTAGTTGTTGATTTTGATTTTGATTTCCAGATAAAATATCTCTAATATTAGTTTCTAATTGTTGATCCATGAATTAATATATTTTATTGAAATAAAAAATATATTAATTTTAAACGATAAATAAATATCTATTTATTAATAGTAATTTTTTTTAAATTTAAAACATCGCTACAATTTTGAAATATTGATTCCATAACTACTTGATATTTATCGAATTCATTAAATGAATTTATTACATTTTGAGCAACTATGTCTTTAATATTTTCCATATCAATATTATATTTCATTTGAGTATTAACATATTCTCCAGTTCTTATTTTAAATACTTTAATATTTTCAAATCCATCATTTAATACTTCAGGGTTATTAATATTTTCAATAATATGTATAACCATATCATCAGTATCTAACTTCTTGTCATTTTTTAATTTAAAAAATATCATATGATCATCATATGTAAAATTCAAATAACCTTGTTTAATATCAACTGATTTATTATTATTAAAAGATATTGTTTTATTCCATATTTTATTTTCAAAATTCCAATATTTTACTTGTTTTAAACTTAAAATTAAATCAGCCATATCTTTTAGACTAAAATTTTGATGTATTAGTTCTGGCTTCTCGACAGCTAATGGAGATGCAACTTGTTTTTTTAAAATTTTAGTTATAAATACTGGACCAAATATTGGTTCTATTGTTGGATTTAATATACTTGCTAGATAATTTAATTGTGTATGATCTTTAATTGATGCATCAAACATATACATAATTAAATTATCTTCATTATCTAAACAAGTTTTAACATCAAAATGTCTTCCTCCATTATTATTGGGATCGTAAAAATGTTGTATAGTATAAAGCATATTAGAAAATGACACATTTTTTTTTGAGAAATAATCTTGTTTTTCTAAATAAGATATCAAACAATTTAATGCATTATCGTAATCATTATATGGTCCATTATCAATATTATGGTTTAATATTTCATAAATATTTTCATTAAAACTATAAGATTTACCTTTTTCGCCTATATTTGGTTTAATAATGAACATGTCATAAGTATAGTCGGTATCTTGGAAATTTTCCATACTATTATGTTAATAATAAAT
>Ga0209550_10007133_pt1 | contig 10360 bp, 11 predicted proteins | sample LauGreSuBDMM15SN_2_FD_187567 | JGI IMG/M metagenome (GOLD analysis project Ga0209550, IMG submission 187567) | Freshwater lake microbial communities from Lake Michigan, USA - Su13.BD.MM15.SN (SPAdes) (version 5) | ecosystem: Environmental > Aquatic > Freshwater > Lake | place: Lake Michigan... | reverse complement strand
AGACTAGCTCAACGTCTTCGTAAAGCAAATGAAGTTTTATCTGATTTGGTTTTTGCTGATGTGCCAGGCCGAGTTGCTAAAGCAATTATTGAGTTAAGTAAAAGATTTGGCACACAAAAAGATGATGGTCTACATGTTAACCATGATCTTACTCAAGAAGAGTTAGCTCAGTTAGTTGGAGCATCTAGAGAGACAGTAAATAAAGCACTTGCTGATTTTGCATCACGCGGTTGGGTAAAACTTGAGCCAAGAGCAGTAATCGTTTTAGATTATGAAAGACTTCTTAAACGTGGTAAGTGATCCAAGTAAAAACACGATATTTAGAATCCAATCTATGAAGATTAAATAAAATGTTATTCAGGACAATTTTTAAATGACGGTTATGCCTCATATAGTAGTAGGGATTCAGGCAAGAACTTCTTCAAATAGATTCCCTGGCAAAGTCTTGGAGTTAATTTCTGGTAAACCTGTTATCGAATGGGTAGTAAGCAACTGCCAAACATCTGGGTTTGAAGTATTTGTTCTTACATCAAACCATCCGAGTGATAACGAATTAGTAGAATTCTTAGCACATAAAAAAATTAAATTCTTCCGTGGAGATTTAAATGATGTTCTATCAAGATTTTTAAATTTTATGGAAACATACGCTATTGATAAAATTATTCGAATTAGTGCGGATTCACCTCTAATTCATCCAAGCATAATTGAGAAATTAGGAAAGGTAGCAAAAAAGTTTCCTGAATATGACCTAGTAACTAATGTATACCCAAGAACTTATCCAAAAGGTCAGTCCGTAGAAATAATTTCAAAACAATCTCTTCAATCAATAGATAATTTAGATTTACCCCGAAAGAATAAAGAGCATGTAACTTCTTATTTTTATGAGAACCCGACTGATTTTAAAATTTATAATGTAAGGAATGAACAGAATCTTGAATTATTAAATTTATGTGTGGATAAGCCGTCCGATTTACAAAAAATTCAGAAATATGTAACGTCTGAGAAGTTAGACAAAAGAGTAATACCGTTACCATGGGATAATTTTTCAAAATCAATCAGTGAAAGTATTATACTCAGATGAAAGCAGCGCTAATTGGTTGTGGCAAAGCTGGTCGAGCATTGCTTGATGACTTGCTCCTGAATCCGAAGATAAAATCGATTCAAGTTTATGATCCAAATTTTCACCAAATTAAAAGTTTATATAGTTTGGATAGCAAAGTTGTTTTTCTTCATGAGGCATCCCTAAACCTGGATTCAAGCTATGATTTGGTAGTTATTGCGACTCCAGATCATCTGCACACTAAATACATGCTTGAAACAATAAATTTAGGAATTCACTGTTTTGTAGAAAAGCCTTTGGTAACTACTTACCAAGAACTGAAGGCAATTAAATCTGCGCTTGAGGCAAAACCTAATATAAAGATTACTTCAAATTTAATTTTGCGAGCAGCTCCGTTGTTTATAGAGCTTAAGAAAGCATTTCATAGTAGATCATTTGGCTCACAAGTATTTGTTGAAGGCAAATATCTTTACGGGCGTTGGGAGAAGCTTGCCAATGGCTGGCGAGGAAGCTCAGAATACTCAGTGATCTTAGGCGGCCTGATTCATCTTGTTGATCTTCTGTGTTATGTGACCAACAATTATGAGTATGAAAGTAAAATTGAATATCGAAGGCTGACAAACAAAATGCCTTTGAATGTAAATGATTTTGGATCTATAACTCTTTCAAATATAAACATTGGTTTAGCTCACATGACAACAAGCTTTTCTACCCCCATAGAACATCGCCGGGACTTAGCAATATACGGTGATGAAGGCTGGATTGAGATAAAAGGTGCAAGCATCTCAACAGGGGGTAAAATTGCCGATTTAAATCTGGAAAATTTAAAGGCAATAGCAACTTCAAAAGGTGACTTATTGCGCTCATTTATTAGTGATATTACTGAAAATATTCAATACTCAACGCTATATCCAACTAGAACTGAGATGCTAAAGGTTCTGGAATTATGCCTTGATCATAAAACAATCTAAAGTATTAGTATGTACTTTAAGACAGGGCCAAAGTTGGGGTGACTATGCGGAAGATTGAATTTGCTAGACCAATTATTGGCGAAGAAGAAAAACGAGCGGTTGTGGAATGCCTAAGTTCGCCCCAATTAGTACATGGACCTCGCTCATTAGAATTTGAAGAATCTTTTGCGACCTTTATGGGTGGTGGATTTGCAACATCTACATCCTCTGCCACTACCGCATTACAACTTGCTTACCTTACTTTGGGTATTGGGAGCGGCGACGAAGTGATTGTGCCTTCTCTAACACATGTTGCAACAGCTAATGCTGTGCTATCTGTGGGAGCGAAACCAGTGTTTGTAGATGTTAATTCACATGATGGAAATGTTTCTATCGATCAGGTGATAAAAGCTATTACGCCTAAAACTAAGGCGATATGTGTCGTTCATTTTCTAGGAGTCCCAGTAGATATGACTGGAGTTATGAAGGTTGCAAAAAGCAATAATCTTTTCGTTGTTGAAGATTGCGCACTAGCACTTGGAGCTAGAGTTGAAGGAACTCACGTAGGACTAATTGGAGATTTCGGAGCATTCTCTTTTTATCCAGCGAAACATATAACTACTGGCGAGGGAGGAATGCTTGTAAGTAAAGAAGATAATTTAATTAATATATCAAAGAAAATTAAAGCATTTTATTACGACAAAAATGTTGGGGATAGAAAGATACCAGGGCTATACGATATTGTTGGTTTTGGTCTAAATCTTAGAATGAGTGAAATTGCAGCTACCCTAGGTATAGTTCAATTAAAAAGAATTTCAGGATTTCTGGAAAAGAGAAAATTTAATTCTGAACTGCTTTATCAAAATATTGGTAATTCTAAATATGGAAACTTACTACCTAATTCAAGAAGTGGGGCTGAATCTGCAAATTATTGTGCTTCTTTTGTGCTAAAGCCTGAATATGCTAAAAAGCGTAATATAATTGCATCTCAGATGAATGAAATAGGTATCGGTACGAGTATCTACTACCCAATAGCACTGCCACTTTCTACTTTTTATAAATCTAACCCTGTCCTTTCAGAAACCATTTCTTGCAACAACGCAGAATACCTTTCTAACTCTAATATTGCAGTAGGTGTTGGACCACATCTCGAAGATGGTGATATAAGTTATATTGCTGATAATTTAGCGTCAATCTTAGAAAAAGTTTTAGCATGAAGAAAGCGCTTTTAATTGGCGGTGCAGGATTTATTGGCCATCACCTAGCACTCGCTTTAAAACAAGATGGTTTCGATGTTGCGGTTATCGATGGGCTTGAAGTAAATAATTTGATTTCATTGCAAGACACAAGATCTAATTTTGTAAACAGAACATTTTACGTAAAAGTCTTAGAAGAAAGATTGGCGCTGCTCAGAAAAGCAGGAGTACCGGTATATGTCGAAGACGCTAGAGATTACATTCGTCTAAGTAGGGTAGTTAACGAGTACAAACCAGATGTAATTTATTTACTTGCTGCTGTAGCCCACGCCAGTCGCGCGAATAAGGATCCATACTCTACTTTTGACCATTCTTTCAGAACTCTAGAAAACACTTTAGATATTACACGGTCTCTAGATAACAAACCCCAATTAGTTTTCTTTTCGTCCAGTATGGTTTATGGCGATTTTATGGCACAAACTCCTAATGAGGATACAAATTGTGACCCAAAAAATATTTATGGATCACTTAAGTTTGGTGGCGAAAAACTTGCCCGTGCATATAGCAATGTATTTGATTTCCCTGTGACAATTGTCAGACCTTCAGCACTTTATGGCCCAAGATGTATAAGTAGGAGAGTACTGCAAGTCTTTATCGAAAATGCTTTAAGAGGGCAAGATTTAATGATAAAAGGTGATGGAGAGGAATCTCTTGATTTTACCTACATTGATGATTTAATTTCTGGGTTGAAAGCATTGACATTAAACAAGAAAAGCTATGGAGAGATATTCAACATAACCAGGGGTAAATCACAAAAATTAATTGATGCGGCAGAAATTATAAAAAATGAATTCCCGAAAGTCTCAGTTATTTTCGAAGCTCGAGATGCACTAAATCCAGAGAGGGGTACTTTAGATATATCAAAGGCAAAGTCTTTACTTGGGTATTCCCCAACGCATGATTTAAAGGAGGGTTTAAAAAAGTATATCGATTGGTATAAATCAAGTTGGCAAGTAGAGGAAACTTTTACATTTCCTGCTGAAAGTAATGAATAACTAATGTTTTTATTCAATAAAGACACCGAGAAAGAAATTCTAGTTATTGCAGAGATCGGTGTGAATCATATGGGTTCACTTGAATGGATTCTAAAAATTCTCCCGCAAGTTAGAGAAGCTGGCGCGGATGCTGTTAAATTTCAGTTGTTTACCCCAGATTTATACGTTTCAAGAAGTAACCCAGAAAGACATAATCAGGTTAGCAAACTAGCACTATCAAAAAGTGATTTTTTACAGATAAAGAAGTTAGGTGATTCTATAAACCTACCTGTATTCGCTACGCCCGTTTCGCATGATTGGGTTACATTTATAGCAGAAACTTGCGGTGTAATTAAAATCGCAAGTGGTGATTTTACGTTCACTCCAACTGTTGACACTGCACTTATGACTTCCTCTAAAATTATAATTTCAAGTGGGGCAACTTCAAGAGATGAAGTTAAAAAATTTGTTTCAAGAGCAAAAAAATTACGGCCAGGAGATAAGTATTCCGAAAGTATTGCTCTCTTGCACTGCATCTCTAGTTACCCACCGCCAATTGGAGAAAGCAATTTGTCAGCTATCGCTGACTTAAAAGAGTTAACGGAATTAACAATTGGTTTTTCTTCGCATTTTCTTTTGGACACCCCTTTATATACGGCACTAGGGATGGGTGCGAGAATCTTTGAGATTCATGTGACAGATGACCGGTCACGGAATGACATACGAGATCATGCGCTTTCTAGGACGCCAGTGGAGTTATCTTTGATTATTGGTCAGTTATGCGAATTAAATTCGGCGCTAATGTCTGGCCTTAAATCAATTCAGCCTTCGGAACGCATATCATTAAATAGTATGAGAAAAGGATTAGTGTATTCTAAAAATCTTAGCGCAGGGCATAAGCTTTTAGTTAGTGATTTGGATTTTGCTCGTCCGCTTAATACAGAAGTACACAGCGCTGATGGGGTTATCGGAAAAATTCTAAAAAGAAATGTAAATGCTTTTTTCACTATATCGTTAGATGATTTTGAATAAATGAAATTTAGTTGCAGTAGGTTTTGATCCTCAATGGAAAAGGATATTTGGCTGTCTAGAGTAATGAGCACTAATTGCTATAAGTTCAAATGTGATTCGATCTATGAATATCTAGACATTAGAAATTCAGTGTGTAATTCAGGCTCTTTTTTTACTACAGTGAAGACTAAGAGTATGCCTGAAAGACTTACTTATGGTGATAAAAATAGTATTCACTGGGTTTCCAGCATGAATACATATATCTGGAATACGACAAATTACAGTTATAGTAAACAAAATAGAAATATACGTTTTTATGAAAGTGATAATTTTAGAGAGATTTCTGAGATTGCAAGTAATTCATTTGATACGGATAGGTTTCATAACGACCCAAGGATTTCGAAATCATTTGCAGATAAGATTAAAAAGGAATGGGTGAGTAGTAATCTTAAGGGGTCCCGTAAATCAATAACACTAGTTTATACATACCCAAATGATACAAAGGTTGTTGCTTTTAATAGTTTGTTAGTTACAAAAGAATTTTTGATAATAGATTTGATTGCAGTATTAAATGAGTTTAGAAAAAGGGGTATTGGGGCAGAACTAATTCAAGCGAGCCAAAAAATAGCAGCTGATAGAAATCTTCCTTTAGTAGTAGGGACACAGGTTAAAAATCCTGCAAATCACCTATATATAAAGAATAGCTTCAAAATTAAAGAGCAATCATTTGTTTTTCATGACACCGACCAAATTTTTAAGTAAGATAAACATATATAATTTAGTAATCGGAGATTTGCTATGAAATACTGCACTCAATGTTTGTTGCCGAGTACTAGACCAAATTTATCGTTTAATAATTTAGGAATCTGTAACGGATGCATAAATTATAAAAATAGAGCTGATGTGAATTGGGTAGATAGACGCAATCAATTAATAGATTTAGTTGATCAAGCTAAAACAAAAAAAGCTCAATATGACTGTGTAGTTCCGGTTAGTGGAGGAAAAGATAGTACTTGGCAGGTTATAAAGTGTCTAGAGCTTGGATTAAAAGTACTAGCTATAACTTGGAAAACGCCAGGTAGAAATGAAATAGGTAAAAGAAACCTTGACAACTTAATTAGTTTAGGGGTTGATCACATAGATTTTACAATCAATCCTAAAATAGAAAAAGAATTTATGCTCAAAACATTTATAAAGTCTGGATCTCCCGCAATACCTATGCACTTAGCAATTTTTTCTATCCCGCTTAGATTGGCGCTACTTATGGGAATTCCATTGGTTGTTTATGGTGAAAATTCTGCTGTTGAATATGGTGGAGCAAATAAAAATGATGATACTTCTCGTTTAAGCCAAAAATGGGTAGATATTTATGGCGTTACTCAGGGGACTTCAGTGAGCGACTGGGTAGATGAGCAATTACATATCAAAGATTTATTATCATATGCGCCTCCGAGCGAATCGGAATTAAGTCATTCTGGAATTAAGTCCATTTTTTTGGGGCATTATTTGCAGTGGGATCCAAGATTAACTCGAGATATTGCGTCTGCAAATGGTTTTAAAGCACGAGAATCAGGAGCATTAACAGGATACTATGAATTTGCAGATATCGACGACGAATTTATCTCAGTTCATCACTGGCTCAAGTGGTATAAATTTGGTTTTACTCGAGCTTTTGATAACTTGTCGCTTGATATTAGAAAGGGATTAATTACCCGCAATGAGGCTTTATCTACCTTAGTAAATCTTGGAGATCAAATACCTAAGCAAAACATCACATCATATTGTGAATATGTGGGTATTTCGTATACTCAGTTTATGGAATATAGTGAAAAATTTAGGAATTTGAATATTTGGCAAAAAAATTCCAATGGGAATTGGTACATACCCGATTTTATTATTCCAAACTGGAGCTGGATATGAATTTTATACCTAATACACCTGCCAGAGATTTCATTGTTGGGGAAATTTCAATATTAATTCATGACTGTGGGACCATGTTTCTTAATCAAAATGAGCAAATAACATTTAAACGAGAGTCTGGCGCTGAATATGATGTAACAGCAAAAGATTGGGGATTCTATGCAACGCCTAGTACAAACGGTAGATTATCAAAGTTTGGTTTTAGGACCGCTTTGGTCTCAAATACAAAAAATAAGCGACGCTTTGTACTACTAGTAGAAAAAGGGTTTGAAGATAGTTTTAACTCTTATCTAAATGCAGAATCCTTAGTTATAGAGATGTGGCTTGATAATGAATCAGAGATTTTGTTTCCATGAGCAAAAAAAATGGAATAAATCCGAGTATAGGTTGTAATTGTGATGGTAAGCAAAAAGTTGAACGCATATGCTTTAGAAGAAAGCCGGATGGTGAAACAGATTTTGGAATTAGCCGTAAAGAGTATTTACGTTTTTATGATCAATGTTTGACTTGTAAACATTGGTTTGGTCGACATAACATTGATATTTCAAACTTGTACTCTGGCGATTACGTTGCAGCCACATATGGGGCAAACTTAAATGCTATATTCGATAAAATAGTAAACCTAGATTCAAGTAAATCTGATAATGCGAACAGGGCGTTACGTGTTCATAACTTTTATAATAAGTGGCAAAAATCAGAGTTGGGTCTCACAATTCTAGATGTGGGGTCCGGTACTGGGGTATTTCCGTATGCAATGAAAAATCTAGGTTGGATATGTACCGCTATAGATCCGGATCCGATTGCTTGTGAGCACATTGAGAGGCGTCTAAAAATTCAAACAATTTGTGGAGATTTTTTTAATTTAGATCTAGAAAAAATTGAAAAATTTAGTTTAATATCATTTAACAAGGTTCTTGAACATATAGAAAATCCTATTGAGATGCTAGTTGCTGGCAAAGAATTACTCAGTCAAAAGGGCATTATTTATATTGAAGTTCCAGACGGTGATTCAGCATTTAGAGCAAATCCAGCTCATGAAGAGTTTTTTATTGAGCATCATCACGCTTTTAGTATTTCATCTCTTTCATTAATGATCGAGCGCTCTGGTTTAATTTGTCTTGAAATTAATCGTATTGTTGAGCCAAGTGGGAAATACACTATTTACTGTTTTGCTACCAAGGCTGAATAGCAAATGTGCGGAATAGCAGGTATTTGGTCTAAGAACGATCCGAATATTGACAGAATTGAATCAAGTTTAAAATTGTTATGTCATCGAGGACCTGATGATCAAAAATATAAATGTTTCAAAACAAAAAATAGAGCACATGTATCACTTTTATTTACACGTTTAGCGATTATAGATTTAGACCCTAGGGCAAATCAACCTATGGGATACGGAGGACTATGGCTAACATTAAATGGCGAGATTTATAATTACCGAGAAATTAGAAAGGAGCTTGAGGAAAAAGGCCTGAAGTTTAATACCACTTCCGATACAGAGGTTTTATTAAAGGGTTTGTATACATATGGCTGGAGAATTCTAGACAAATTAGAGGGAATGTGGTCTATAGCTGTTTATGATGAAAATACTAGTCGATTAACTTTGTGTAGAGATAGATTTGGCGAAAAACCATTAAGTTACATTAAAACTGCAGAAGGTATTTTTTACGCATCCGAGGTAAAAATTCTAGAGCAACTTAGTGGACATGCTTTACTCCCAAATAAACTACAAATACAAAGGTTTTTAGTCAATGGTTATAAATCACTCTACAAAACTACAGAAACTTTTTTTGAGGGCGTTATTGATGTACCAGCAAAGACTTTGTTGCATTTTAACGATGATGGAACGATAGATTCTGAAGTTTACTGGAAGCCAAATTTTGACGTCGATGAAAGTATTGAATTTAGCCAAGCTGTAAAGCAATCAAAAGAAAAATTAGTTAGATCCCTTGATTTGCGGTTAAGGTCTGACGTACCACTAGCATTTAGCTTAAGCGGAGGTGTGGATTCTGTTTCACTGGTAAGTCTTGCAAAGCATGAACTGGGTGTACCAGTTCATGGATTCACAATTCGAAATTCTGATCCAAGGTATGAAGAGTGGGAATTAGTTAAAAAAGTAGTAAGTGAATTAAATATTGAGCATACCTATGTTGATTTAAGCACAACAGGTTTTCTTGATAACTTACGTACAATGATAACTCATAGGAAAACTCCAGTGTTAACAATCACATATTATGTTCAGTGGTTGCTAATGAAAAAGATTTCTGAGATGGGCTTTAAGGTAATCATAGGTGGAACTGGAGCTGATGAACTTTATACAGGTTACTATGATCATCATCTTTTCTATATTGCTTCATTGGATGGCGAGCTCAGAGAAAATGCAATTAAACTATGGAGTTCAAACTTAAGGCAATTCATTCAAAATCCGTATTTAAGTAATCCAAATTTGTTTATAGAAAAACCTGATTTCCGCGATCATATATATTTGGATGCTAAACTGTATAAAACTTTTTTAATTGATAGGTTTGAAGAAAAATTCACTGAAAAAAAATATCATATTGATTCTTTAAAAAATAGAATGCTAAATGAATTATTCGAAGAAACTATTCCGGTTATTATGCATGAAGAAGATTTGAATGCGATGAATTTTTCAATTGAAAATCGGTCTCCCTACCTTGATAAAGAATTATTTGAAACTACATTAAAATTTCCTACTAAACTGATGGTTAATAATGGTAGAGCTAAAGCGATATTACGTGAATCAGTGCGAGGAATTGCTCCTGATATAGTGATTGACAATGCTCGTAAAATTGGATTTAACGCACCTATAGAGAGTTTATTAGACTTGGATTCTTCTAGCACAAAGAGTGAAATTCTATCTGATTCTCCCATATTTGAAATTGTTAATAGGGAATATGTCTCAAATTTCCTAGAAAAAAGGAATTTAACGAACAGTGAAAGTAAATTTTTATTTTCTTTCCTTAGCGCAAAATTATTTCTAGAAACTTAGGCTATAATTCTGATATGGAGCTAAGAGATAGTTATAATAAAAATGGATATGTAATAGTTAAGAACATAATAAATACTCAAGGGGATGGAGATATTCGTTTACTTGCAGTTAAGATTTAGTCAGCAATCTTAACTAACAACTCAATTTCAACTGGTGAGTTTAGGGGTAACTCAGCAACA
>Ga0209550_10007131_pt1 | contig 10361 bp, 13 predicted proteins | sample LauGreSuBDMM15SN_2_FD_187567 | JGI IMG/M metagenome (GOLD analysis project Ga0209550, IMG submission 187567) | Freshwater lake microbial communities from Lake Michigan, USA - Su13.BD.MM15.SN (SPAdes) (version 5) | ecosystem: Environmental > Aquatic > Freshwater > Lake | place: Lake Michigan... | reverse complement strand
CTGCCAGTGCATCCAACAGTCTCGTCTTATTCAAGATCATTGCTACATGTCCTTCTCCGCATTTCAGATAGAGTTTCTGGGTTTCCTCTGGTGAAAAATAATTGTAGATACGACACACAATTTCCAACAGATAAATAATATCTTCAAAACAATATCCCGCCGACCACAGATTTAAAAGCGCTTTTAACGTTGCAACGCGATCATTTGCGAGTACAGCTCTTCCTAGCGTTTCTAATTGACGTACCGGGGGCGCATTGACAATCGCTTGTACATCACTGGCAGTAACCTCCGTCATTCCTGTAGCATCCAACATCTGATGAAATAACTTGTAAAGCCGCGCGTTGCCTAGCGACATACTCATCATCCATGCGTCGGCTTCGGGTGAAATCTTAAGTTTGGAATTCCTGTGAAAAAACGATTTATTAAACACTAGATTAACAGGTAGAAACTGGAGCATAACACAGCGACTCTGAAGCGGCTCAATAAACGGTTCAGGACCTGCAGCAACAAACAAAAATCGTGTATAAGGTTCGTAATTCTCAAGAATACGACGTAGCGCCTGCTGGCTTACGACAGGTACGCTGTCGGCATCGTCCATCCATACCCACGCTTTGACGGACGGATAGCGCCGTGTTCTCCGTACGAATTCCGTAAGTTGCCCACGAATAGTACCAATACCACGGTCATCCACACTGTTCAACAGTAAAATATAGTTTTTATGTTCTTCTTCTGGAACACCATGTTTGCTGAGATACGCATGAATAAATGCGCGCGCCATGGATGTTTTGCCGCATCCTGATGGACCAAAAAACATTAAATGTGGCGGAGTATCTATATGATTTTTTAAGAAATGGGTAATATGATCTTGACATATAAGACTGTCCATCCTTATGTTTTTTTCAATGGTGTTGTTTAGACCTAGCGTAAAGAATTGTGAGTACCGGTGGTCTAAAACAATCCGCTATTTCAAATCATAGAATGCCCGATTATTACCAGGCACTAGGTGTTGAGCGTGATGCAACACCCGAAGCTATTCGGAAGGCTTATCGTTCGTTAGCACGCGATAAGCATCCTGATAAGGGTGGAAGCGCCGAGGAATTTCAGGTTATTCAACAGGCGCATGAAGTTCTTACCGATCCTGAACGCCGCCGTATGTATGATATGACAGGTTCAGATTCACCTGGTGGTGGAATACCACAAGGCGGTATGGCTGCCGGTGGAATACCGTTCCATTTTATGCCAGGCATGGGACCTTTCGGTATCCCAGGCGTGAATTTTGATATGAGCCATATTTTTGGACAAATGTTTGGAGCACAAGCACAAGGACAAGGCGGTCCATCTAAAACACGCCGCGGTGGTTCCGGACCCAATAAGTATCACGATATTGGTCTTAAATTGAGCGATTTTTACACGGGAAAAGATATCAAATTGAAATTCAATCAGGCACGCCGTTGCTCACCGTGTAGTGGATCTGGTGCGGATACATCCGAACAATGTGGCGCGTGTAATGGAGCAGGCATACGCATGATCACTCGACAGATTGGTCCTGGCATGATGGCCCAAACGCGCGCGGCGTGCGATGTATGCAACGGCGAGGGACGCCGCACGCTTCGTACTTGTAAAAGTTGTCAAGGCAAGCGCTTTGTTGAGAGCGAGAAGGAGTTGGATATTAAGATTCTTCCTGGGATGCGAGAGGGAGAACAAATTACATTTTCTGGGGAATGCTCGGATACGCTCGATTTTGAGTCTCCTGGTGATGTAGTTCTCACATTACGACGCGCGGATATGGGTATTGGCGAAATGGATGAATATGAGTGGAAAGGAGATGATCTATGGATCCGTAAAAGTATTACGTTTGTCGAGTCTGTCTTAGGATTTACGATGAAGTTAAATGATCATCCAAACGGTACATCACCTACCTTTGTATGGCGCGGTGGTCCGCTTATCCACGGAGCAGTGCTGCAAATGGTGGAAGGCGGTATGCCACGCAAATCGGCCAGTAAAGGAACTTTGTACATTCAAGTGATGATTACACCGCCGTTGATAGTACCGTGGTTGCCAGAAGACGCCGCCAAGCTCCAATCGGTGCTGGGTGGAGAGGCAACGAATGTGACGGATGCACCACATCTTAAACTGTTCTCAGCCGAATCTAAACTCGTTGTGGAAAAATAAACATCTTACATCATTTTGTTTCATAATTTTTTAAAAAACTATGAAACATAATGTAGAAATGCAGCCTTCTATAGTTAGGGTTGAGGCATCAGGATTTGACATTACCGATATCCTTTCGACGGATAAACTTCCTCCAGCAATTAATATCTACGGCACAATATTTCAGGCTATCCGTAAGTGGAAATATAATAATAGAGATTTTATCACATTTAGTTCATTAGTTGTTAGACAGCCTAGGCGTCCGGGTCAGGTCCTCACACTTCCAACACTGTTAGAGGATGGAAGTCTGGCTACACCTATTCCAGCTTATTTAATTAAACCATCCAAAAAAACACTCAGAAGAAATACAATAAAGACTATGATACAATCCAATGAGAAATATGCTGCGTATAGATCTAGAAGTGAATTGGGTGTTTGGAGATTACTTTTTTTCAATGATAATGGTAGTTTTTACAAAGGTAAGTATGATTACGTTCAGCAAACGATGATTCATTTTGACTTACAAAAGTATTTTAATGAACATTATGATTCCCTGCCTGTAGTTGATGGTGAGATTGAAAAACTTAGATTTACGACATTAGGCACAAAGTATATTGGTATAGATGATTCTCTTCGCCGTGAATCTATACCTATTTTCCACACTTACTACTGGGGCAACCTAAGCCATCAGTGTGGTCAATCCTATCCCAACCGCGACCAAGATCTTAAACATTTCTCGGATGAGTTACAAACATTGCTTCCAACACCCGGAAAACCAATACTTGTTTATAAAAATTATAATTTTACAGATATTGAACCTGGTAATTCTACGATACGTATGAATGCAGATATTTATCGTATTGTTTTGGGTCGGATTGGAGATAAATCTATAGTTTTGTTTTTTATGCTTTACAATTTATCAGTTATTGGAGAAAACTATAGATCTATAAACATACGAAATAAATTAGGCCCTTTATTACTCACTACGAGTCTAAAGGCTACTCGATATGGGGTGTTTCAAAAATTTATTCCTAGTGGCAACTACATATGTAAGATGCTGGATTATACGCAGCAATGTTTAGCAACAAATCTGCAATGTACCAGAGATTACAGTTTTATAGGACATCTATATGAAAATATATGGCCATACACGCATCCGACGCTACAGAAACTTATTGAGGATAAGGTGTCGTCAAACAATGGTGATAAGATGCTCGCAAATGCGGCAGAACGTGTTGCTTCCAATGTTACTGCTGAAAATCTCGCAAAAGCACAAGCAGTCGCAGTAGCTGAAGCTGCATTGAACGGTGGTAAGCGTAAGACTCGAAGAAAACAGCACCGTAGAAATATATCACGAAAGAGACGTTCGTAAAAAATCACGTACGATTATCGTAAAAACAATTCGCTGCAAATTGGACTTATCAAACATTGGCTGCTTCGTAGAAGACAATGTTTGGTACTGCGATAGCGAAATCTTCTTGAATTGCTATTTAATGTTTGCGATTGTTCTTGCGATTGTTCTTGCGACTGTTCTTACGGTGCTTGCGACTGTTCTTGCGACTGTTCTTGCGACTGTTCTTACGGTGCTTGCGACTGTTCCTGCGCTTACCCGCCTTCTGCGCGTAACTTGACTGGTTGGCATACTGTTGCGAAGCATACGCGTTTTCGGGACCCTTGAAACTAGGAACAACTTGATTCTCGTTGTACCACTGCGGATTCAGAAATGCAGCACCCTCTTCCTGGGGCGAAATGATCATCGCCGACGACGCAACGGACGCCGGAGCGAGAGCCATGCCACCCCGCATCTTACGACTGCGACGGCCACCTTGCATTCCGTACTTTCCAACAAACTGCGGAAGCTCCGAAAAGGCTTGGTCAAGACGACCAAGATCCGCCTGTCCGTGCATATCCTGCGGCAAGAGTGCATCGAAGGAACTCGGGAAATCCGACATACCACCCCGCATGTTGCGACGGTTGTTACGGCGGCTGCGGCGACCTCCGTGCAGGCCCTGACCCATCGCCGCAAACTTTTGACCCTGTGTCAAAGAAGAAGGCGCGCCGAGTTGCGCCAAGCATTCTTGGCTTGTGCATCCGTCCGTATTCCAGTTAGACATTTCTATTGATTCCTTTGAAAAAAATTAGGCCGATGTAGGAGCTGAGATCGTCTTCTTCTTGGTAGCGCCGGAAATCAGATAGATGCTGTTCTCGGTGATGACGATAAAATCCTCGGCAACCTTGAAAATCTTCTGAATCAGCGACGTGTATTCCTCCTCGGAACGCACAAGCATCTTCTCCTTTGATGTAGCATCCTCACCCAAGAAAGCCTTACCGTCGCGCGTATCTGTATAGTAATCCAACATAATAGGCTTATCCTGTTCAATCGCAATCCGGGCTGCGTGTTTTAGCGTCTTATCACTCGGCAGGCCAACTTCGGTCGCGACAATTGCATTCGTGGGTGCCGACATAGTTTCTGTTCGGGAATAGGAAGACTTTTATCTTAATTTGACGCGGTCTTAATGATATTTCGGGGGCATGGATGTGCAATCCATCCGCTCGTTTGCCTAACCGATTTCTTGGGTTTTGATTCCGTAGTTGGCGCCGGGGTGGGAAGAATATATTGTTTCCGCAAGATCTCTTCGGCGTGGTCTTGGAATACACGCTTAATAAATTCATACGCTTCATTGATTTGTTCCATAGTACGTGCGCCCGTAATGATAACCTGACCTGTCTGAAACGGACTAATCGTAATTTTCTTACACTGGCCTATTTTCGACCCATCACCAGTACCTTTACACAGTTTTTCACATGGACAGAGTCCAGGAGGCTTTCCCTCGGGTCTCTGCGCATTAAAGAAATACTTTGTCTTCACGCCTTGATAAATAGCCGATTCGTAACTTGAATTGAGATGATATGTATCTGTAAGAATACGATGCAACATATCTCGTCGGACCTTGGCGCCAATACTGAAATCAGTATTGACCATCTGCACTTCCTCTTTATGAATATTCGGTGTTCCTTCAAAGATGGGTTTTGCTGTGCAGTTCGTCTGCAAATAAGAAATAAGCCAGCGTAAAGCACCCGAGGCCATTTCTAGACTTCTTACACCAGTCATCTGAATCCCTCCGTTTTTGAATAATTTGACATTGATCTCTTTCCAGATTAGCGGACTCACTTCACGGCGAATGACCAGCGTCGTTTGATTGTAAAATCCTTTCTTAGAATCCTTCTTCTTTTGCATAATATCCTTGAAGCACGTGCCTTTTGCGGAACCACCATGCTCCATTTTCAGAATACCATCATTCAAATCCCAATACTTCATAATTGGGATTTGCTCAAATAATGCATCGCGTAGAATTTTTGTGCCGATTTGTGCCGTTGTCGTGATTGTACTAATGCGAAGCGCGGAAAACTCTAGTTTGGGTACAATATACGACAATGTAGAAATATCAGACATGGTTTGAGTATTTAAAGCATTACGGGCTTTAAATACCTATCAGTTTTTTAGAACCCATTTATAGGAGACAATGACTATTGAAATTGTGTATATGTTCCTCTATTTCAGCCTTTTTTACGGAATAGATGAACTTTTGACACACTGTAGATTCGAAGGAGTGTATTATGCTGTTCATGCACTTCATAACGCCATGATTACAGCAACTACGGCTCAAGAAGTTTGGTTAACTCTAACAGATTTCCCAGCAGCACAACTTTCGGCAACAAATACATTTGCTATACAGATTTGTTTTGCTCTACATATTTATCATATCGCAAAATACTATAAAAAATTCCGATTGGATGATTGGCTTCATCACGGATTGATGATCGGTATAGCGCTACCTGTTGGAACTATGCTTAGCGGCGGAACTTTACTCGGATATAGTTTATTCTTTACAACAGGATTACCAGGCGGAATCGATTATACGCTGTTGTTTCTTACACGGAATAATTGGATATCGCGCACAATTGAAAAACGGATAAACTCCGAATTAAATGTATGGATACGAAGTCCTGGATGTGTTTCACTGGCGGCTTTTGTATGTGTAAGCAATTCTATGAGTAATAATACTACGATCGAAAAGTTTGGCGCAGCGGCCACTGCGCTTTTGAATTATTGGAATGGTCAGTATTTTATGCGACAAGTTGTCATGAATGCAATAACGGAAGGCCGCGGTTAAATCAAAAATAGCACACGATAGTAGAATGCCTAAAACACGAAAGAATAAGCGTGGTGGAGGTTACCAGACATCCCAACAAATGTTTGATCCCGAAGTTTTACCACCCCTTGCTGGTTTCGCCTCACCCTTATCTTCGGCACCAACCGATGCCGCCGTCCGTCCGGTCATGCTTGCAACCTATCCTTCGCCACTTCTGAGCGGTGGCGGCAAGCGTAAAAGCGCCAAGGGAGGCTTCAGTCCTTCGGTGATGGGTGGATTTATGGCCAATGCGCAGGCGGCGATTGTTCCTTTAGCCTTGTATGCCTTGTATCGCACAGTTGCGCCTCCGAAACGTTCGCCATCTCGTAAGCGAACGAAGGGCGGAAAGCGCAAACACCGGAATACACGCTCTCGTAAATAAAGTGCGGTTGATTTTGGCCCATCACCACCTAAACGCACCCTCATGAACAAAAGTCATACGGGATGGAAAATAAGGCCGATTATGTTTTTTACGCTCGCACGGTCAAAGCATCGCCCGTACGAACGTTAGTAGATGCTGTCAAAGACATTCTGACAGAGGTCAATCTTGAGATTGATGCCGCCGGTATCAAGATCATGGCTATGGACGGCACGCATACTATCTTGGTCCATATGCGACTCTACGCTGATCGATTCGATGAGTTTCATTGTACGCAAAAGTGCATTCTAGGTGTAGATTTCGTGAATCTCAACAAGATGGTGAAGCAGATTAAGAATGAGGATTCACTACTGCTCTTTATGGAGAAGTCCAATATGTCCCGGCTCGGCATTCGCATCATGAATGGCGAGAAGCAGATGGTTACGAATAAGTATCTGAATTTGATGGAACTCGATATTAAACCCATCGAGATTCCTCCGGTTCATTTTCCTTCCGTCATTACCATGCCGAGCCTGGATTTCCAGAATATCGTGAAGGATATGATTCAATTAGGCGATAAGGTGGAAATTAAATCAGCGGAAAACGAACTAAGTTTCCGACTCGAAGGCGGAGAATTTGGTTCTCAGGAAACGATTTGTCTGATGCCGAAGCCCCAGAAAGAGATAGTGCAGGGATACTTCTCTCTCAAACCGCTCGCGCTCTTTACGAAATGCACGGCCATGTCAACGGATATTATGATTTACTTGAAAAACAACTATCCGATTATTATTGAGTATTCCGTAGCCGGCTTGGGTGAAATTAAGTTAGCTCTCGCTCCCAGCACGCGCTCTGAAGCATCTGGTGCCGCCGCTACGATTTCTCATTCGTAGTGGCTATTGTACAATATAGGTAGCCCGTAAAAAATTGAAAGTGCAAAAATTTGAACTATGTAATGATGGGTCACATACTTACATACTTTCCGTTCCATTTCCCACAAACTTTCCTTTCTTACTGAATATAACACGATGGCCTCTTCCGATTCCTTTCCTTCTGGGTCGTTGACACTTTATTTCCACGACCCAGAAGATTCTTCGTGGGCGCCCGATTCCTACAAGAAGATCGGAACATTCTCCACGTATTCGGCGCTGTGGGGTACGCTGAAGACGATTGATACCGAACGGTTTCTGTCCGGCATGTTCTTTCTCATGCGAGATCCGCATCTGCCGCTGTGGGAACACCGTGACAATATCCACGGCGGCTCGTACTGCATCAAAGTACCTGAGGCGCTGGCGCTCGAGACATTCCAGCGCTACGCTGCTGCCGCGACACTCAATCTGATCGCGAAGGACGAGAGCAACTCAGTCATCGGCGTCAGCATCAGCCCCAAGAAGGGCTTCCATATTCTCAAGCTCTGGAACGTGTCGTCCAAACTCCACAATAAGCCTACGGAAATCAATCTGTTTGGCGACGGTATGAAGGCCGCGGATGTCCTGTACCGACCTCATGTGGATCAGAAATTCTAAACCAAATGCACTGCATTCTGCAAAACCAAAAATAGAAAAAACATAAAAACCAGTCAAATTTTTCATTCAATTCTGCGAACTGTTTCTATGCCGTCTGATGTAGTATAACGAACTGTAATATTTGTTGTCGGTATATATTGATTATGTATAAGAGACCATAGAGTTATCATTTGTTCAACACGCATAGATGTAGGTATAGGTTTCACACGAATCTCTCCCAACCAATCGGATAGATCTGTATTTCCAACAGTTGGATCTTCCACTACTAGAGAAAGATAGGGCATGGGACGAAATCGTCCGCCTTCTTCAGTATCGTTCTTAAGTTTCATGCGGTTCGTGTGCGGATCATATTCGTATGTAGTTGCAGATACAGAATCGGATAGTGTTACTGTAGATGGTAAGATACGACCATCGGCGAGCAGAAACCAATTTTGCGGTTCAGGACCTAACCAGATCCGGGTATAGTGCTTTGCGATTTCCCAATAACCTTTTACGACCGTGAGAGTCTGCTCGTAAAACGCTAGTAATTCCATCATCATCGTTATAAATATAGTATATGATTTACGTTTTTAGACCTTATGGCTGCGACTGCTCCGCTTGCGACTACGACTTTGACTACGTTTGCCGCCTGCTGCCGCTTTTACAGGAAGCCGTAATATATTAATATGTATTCCTTTTTCAATGTACAGTGACGTAGTTCCACTTGGGTTTTCTGTAGGATCTCTTTCATATAGTTTTACATCGGTTTCAAATGTTTCTCCTGCGGCTAGCGCTTCTTCGAACGTAGCATATCCTAATTGTTCCAAATACCACCTTAATTCTGCTGCATGCTTTGACTTTACATCCGCGATCGCCAACGCAAAATTCGCATACGCAGTAGGATACGATTCGCCATTTTCAATCACAACATAGACAGATTCCATTTTTTATGTGTTGCGATTATTTGCAGCAACGCGGAGTTTTGCAGCGATTTTTCCGAGAATGCTCAATACTCAACAGTGACTGATCGTAAAAAATAATGGCGAGTAAAAATACGAAAAACAGCACAGGAAGAATGAGAAGGGCGTAGGCTGCGAAGTCTAGATTTGCCGCGCATAGCACCCATAAAAAGGTTGTACCGATAATCATCGCCACGAAATGACTGAGCGCTTGTACAAGAGAGCCACGATACAAATCAAAAAGAATTACGGCAGACAATACTATAGGATAAATTTGCGCCGGAGGGCATAAGGTCGCCCAATTCTTGGCAAGGCTATTCGAATTCATCTTACATTAAGGGAACAATCTTTCCATCGGCGTATTTGCCCAAACAATCACCGGACTCCTCGTCATTTACGAAGACGAAGACTTTCTTAGAGATTTCGCCTAGATAATACTTCTTTCGCCCGATTTTTACGACTTCCATTGACTCGTCTGCCTCCTCTGCTTCCTCTTCTGCCTCCTCTTCTACTTCTTCCTCTTCTTCCTCAACAATTTCAACATCCTCCTCCACAACATCACCCTCTTCCTTGTTAAAGCTGACAACTCCTTCATCGTCCGCATCACTACCCGAACTATGATGTAGGAACGGCACACGCACACCGTCGAGAACATGATTGCTTGCAGGAAGATGGATAACTTTCTCTGTTTCCTCTTTCGTCACAACAACGTGTGGTGATACGTCATTGTGAATAATAAGTGTAGGCGGCGTCTTCACCTTGGCGCTTAATGGTGCGGGTGCAGGCTCAAAGATATCACGTGCAAGATAGGCATTCGTAATAGTATTACCTATTTCAGAAGACATTGCCGTATTCATCTTATGTTCCGCATCCTTGGCTTCCAACACTCGTAGCATTGTCGTTAATCCGTCATCGTAACTTTGTATAGCCGATTTTGTATCTCCGTCGCGACATGCTATGGCAAGCTTGAACATCTGGTTTGCCATATCACGAAATACGAAGAGCGATTCATTGGTATTCATCATACTGTTATTGTTTTTTTCTTACGAGTGTTTTAGGGATTCAATTTTGTGCCACGGCCTGCTGAATTTGCATGGCCCATTCAACAGTGGTTTCGCGTGTCTTTGTCGGTTTGGAACGACGCAAACGGAGTCCCTGCGCGCCTGGCGAATCGTATTTGTGCTGAATATCGTTGCGG
>Ga0209550_10007130_pt1 | contig 10362 bp, 8 predicted proteins | sample LauGreSuBDMM15SN_2_FD_187567 | JGI IMG/M metagenome (GOLD analysis project Ga0209550, IMG submission 187567) | Freshwater lake microbial communities from Lake Michigan, USA - Su13.BD.MM15.SN (SPAdes) (version 5) | ecosystem: Environmental > Aquatic > Freshwater > Lake | place: Lake Michigan, USA... | reverse complement strand
GGGTTTGGTGACCGAAGTGCACACCCGCTTCTAACATTTCACGCATTAACGACATGATTTAAGGCTCCGAGGGTTAAGTCTTGTATTACGTCTGCACTGGTTTCCTAAAAGAAATTCAGCACCCTGGTGACGTAACACGCGATTTGGTCTAATCCTGCACGAAAATCTGCGCAATCAAGTTGTGCAAAGCCGCAAAAGACATAGACCTGTGGTTTTGAGTAAGCCTATAATTCTACTATCTTTCACCACTTACATTCAAGTAGCCATGGGATTAGTCACCAATCCAGCCGATTTAGACCTGATGCGAGCAGCTTGTCGCGATGCGGCAAAAGTGCTCGACTTCATTACCCCACACGTTAAAGCAGGGGTAACAACCGGCCAGCTTGACAAACTTTGCCTGCAATATTTGACCCAAGAGCTCAAGGTCATCTCGGCCACCGTCGGTTACGCTCCACCGGGTTACCCCCCGTTTCCGGGTGCAATTTGCACCTCGGTCAACCATCAGGTGTGCCATGGCGTCCCCGGCGATCGGGTACTCAAAAATGGCGATGTCTTAAATATTGACGTCACAATCATCAAAGATGGCTGGTTTGGCGATACCAGCCGAATGTATTTTGTCGGTGAACCTTCAATTTTGGCCAAGAGGCTGGCCGATGTGACTTACGAGTGTATGTGGCTCGGGATTCAGCAGGTCAAACCGGGTAACACCTTGGGTGATATTGGCAGTGCCATTCAAAAATACGCCGAAAAACAAGGATTTTCAGTGGTACGCGAGTTTTGCGGTCATGGCATTGGCCAACGCTTTCACCAAGAACCTCAAATCTTGCATTATGGGCGCCCCGGTACCGGCGACAAACTCGAGCCAGGCTTAATTTTCACGATTGAACCGATGATCAACGCCGGTCGCCGTGAAATTAGACAACTGGCAGATGGCTGGACAGTCGTGACGCGTGATCACAGCTTGTCGGCGCAATGGGAACACACGATTTTGGTGACCGACACGGGCTACGAGGTGCTGACAATCTCTGAAGGCATGCCTGCACCACCGGCTCGGATCGCAGCCTAAGCGCCAATGTCATGACTGACGTGACCGCGATCGCAGCCATCCGCACACAGTTGCAGAGCAGCCGTCAGGCTGCCATTGCCCAATACCGTCAGTCTATGCGCCCCGATACTTTGCTTGCTGCACTCTGTCGTTGTGCTGACCAAACATTGCGAGCGCTACTTGAACTGTTTCCCCTGCCAAAAGGGGCCGCGCTCGCTGCGGTTGGGGGCTATGGCCGTGGTGAGCTCTATCCTTTTTCGGATGTCGACCTCCTGATCATCTTGAAAGACGAGCTTGACGCGCAGGCCGAAGCGACCCTCAGTGGTTTAGTTGCGGCAATGTGGGACGTCGGTCTTGAGCCAGGCTATAGCGTCAGAACCATTGCACAATGCGTCAAAGAGGCCAGTGCCGACATCACAGTCGAGACCTCTTTACTTGAAAGCCGCTGGATCGCTGGCAGTAAAACGTTGGCGAAACTCTTTGAAAAAACAATGAGTGAGCGGCTCAATGCGCAGCAGTTTTTTCGAGCAAAGCGTGCCGAAATGCAGCAGCGTCATGCTCGGCATCAAGACACGCCCTACTCGCTAGAGCCAAACTGCAAAGAGTCGCCGGGTGGCCTGCGAGATCTGCAAGTCATCATGTGGATGGCCAGAGCCGCTGGCTTTGGTTCGAATTGGCAAGCCATTGCACGCGCTGGTCTATTGACCAGCGCCGAAGCGCGCGACCTCAAGCGTGCCGAGCAAGCGTTCAAGCGGGTACGCATTGAGCTCCACTTACTGGTCAACCGACGCGAAGACCGTCTGTTATTTGATTTGCAACACGGTTTGGCGCAAGCCTACGGCATCACCGCGACAGCGACTCGCCGCGCCAGTGAACTCTTGATGCAGCGTTATTACTGGGCTGCACGCCTGGTCACTCAACTGAACACGCTGTTGGTTCAGAACCTTGACGAAAAATTATTTGCGCTGCAAGAGTCTGACATCCGAGTCCTGGATGAGCACTATGTTTTCAGACACAATTGCCTAGACATTAAAGATGAGTTGCTGTTTGAAAAAAATCCAAGCCAGTTACTGAATGTATTTTTAGTGTTGCAGCAACACCCCGAGCTCAATGAGTTGTCTGGCCGGGCCTTGCGCGCGATCTGGCACGCTCGCGATCGAATCGATGCGCCCTTCCGCCGTGACCCTGAAAACAAAAAGATTTTTCTAAAGATTTTGCAACAACCACAAGGCATCGTACACGCTTTGCGACGCATGACAATGCTCAACATCTTGCCACGCTACTTGCCTGTTTTTAGGCGTGTTGTCGGCCAAATGCAGCACGATTTGTTTCATGTCTACACAGTCGATCAACACACGCTGGCGGTCATTCGCAACCTGAGACGCTTCACCATGCCCGAGCATGCGCAAGAATATCCCTTGGCTAGCAAATTAAGCGCGGGATTCGAGCGCCACTGGTTACTTTACGTGGCCGCGCTGTTTCACGATATTGCCAAAGGACGCGGTGGCGATCACTCAACGCTCGGTACGCTCGAAGTCAAGCGTTTTGCAAAGGCACACGCCCTTGAGCGCGAAGACACTGAACTTGTCATGTTTTTAGTAGACGGTCACTTACTGATGTCACAGGTCGCTCAGAAAAAAGATTTGTCTGACCCGCAAGTGATTCTCGACTTTGCGACGCGGGTGAAAACCTTGCGCAACTTACAAGCGCTCTATTTGTTAACCGTCGCCGATATTCGCGGAACAAGCCCCAAGGTCTGGAACACCTGGAAAGGCAAACTGCTTGAGAATCTCTATGATTTAACGCGCGCAACGCTCGGTGGTTCGGTCGACGACACGAATACTGTATTGAGGCAAAGGCTTGAGCAGGCGGCAACCTTGACACGCTTGGCAGGCCTACGCGACGATACGCGCGAGACTTTTTGGCAACAGCTTGATGTTGCCTATTTCTTACGCCACGAAGCGTCTGACATTGCCTGGCACACCCGTCATCTTTATTATCGCGTTTCGCCCGAGCAAGCAATCGTTAAAGTGCGCCCGACAGAAGGCGATGAAGGGCTACAAGTAATGGTGTACACCAAAGATGTGCCAGATCTCTTTGCACGCATTTGCAGCTTTTTCGGTGGCCGCGGCCTGAGTATTCTTGATGCGCGCATTCACACGACACGACGAGGCTATGCGTTAGACAGCTTTATCGTTTTGCCTGCAGACAGTCATGAAGAACTGCGCACCTTGGCCACCCTGATCGAACACGAATTAGACGCCCATCTCAATACGGCGCCTTCTAGTTCGCTTACGACCCGCAGCGCAAACGCGCGTCCTTCTCGTTTGTCGCGTGCGTTTCCGATCCCGCCGCTCGTGACCTTACACCCTGATGAGGGAAGCCAGAACTGGCGCCTCGAAATTGTCGCGACTGACCGCTCTGGCCTATTAGGCGACATCGCACAGGTCTTTGTCAGTTACAACATTAACCTCCAAACGGCAAAAGTCATGACCTTAGGCGATCGCGTTGAAGACGTTTTTGTGGTGAGTGGTGAAACTCTCGCGCAACCGCGCACTCAACGACAATTTGAACGCGCCATGCTAGATGCACTCACACAAGTTGAACGCCGTGCTGCTTGAAAAGAAAATCTGGTGGCTCATCTCGTTTCTCTGTATCGCGGGCGTTGGTATCGCGTTGTTGTCGCAACACGCTTTTGATATGCAGCCCTGCGCTTGGTGTGTGTTTCAACGCCTGCTTTACCTGATTCTGGCGGTCATCGCTGCGACCGCAGCCCTGAGTCAAGGTTTGATCACGCGCGTGGTTTGTACGATGCTAAGCTTGAGCCTAACGATTGCTGGTGTCTTGGCGGCATGGTTTCAGGCACAAGTCGCGTCCCAGTCCTTTTCGTGCGCGCAGACACTGGCCGATTTGTTGATGACACAAACTGGGCTAGAAACTGCGATGCCCGCGTTGTTTGGTATTTATGCAAGCTGCATGGAGGCTCGAGTCAAATTGTTTGGCCTCGAGTACGCCTACTGGAGCCTGCTGCTCTTTGCGCTGTTAGGGATTTTGGTGGCCTTTGTCATCAAAGGCTTTCGAGCCTCACCTGAACAAAAAGCTTAGTGATCCTCTGCGGCAAACCCCATATTGAACAGTAGCCCGTTTTGTTCTTCGCGAACGGCTTGGCGGGTTAAGCCTAAACGTTCGAGATATTCTTGAGTAATGTCGCCTGTGACATATTCACCGGTAAAACACGACGTATCAAAATGCTTCAAAGTCGGATTGAGATCTGATACCGACTTTTGCATCGCATCAATATCTTGATACACCAGCGCATCAGCACCAATAATCTTGGCAATCTCTTGTTCGTCACGCCCCGTGGCAATGAGTTCTTGCTGGGTTGGCATATCAATGCCATAAACATTTTGATAGCGCACCGGCGGCGCTGCTGAGGCCATGTAAACCTTATTTGCCCCGGCTGCCCGTGCCATCTCAACAATCTCACGGCTCGTTGTTCCGCGTACGATTGAATCGTCGACGAGCAACACGTTTTTACCCTTGAACTCCATCCCAATCGTGTTGAGTTTTTGACGGACTGATTTTTTGCGCACAGCCTGCCCTGGCATAATAAAAGTTCTGCCGACATAGCGATTTTTGATTAAGCCCTCACGATAGCTTAGGCCTAAACGATCTGCCAACTGCATCGCTGAAGGACGCGACGAATCAGGGATTGGCATCACCACATCGATATCGCCTAAGCGCAAAGTACGCGCTAACTTATCAGCCAAATACTCGCCCATCTTTAAACGCGAACCATAGACCGACACGCCGTCTAAAACCGAATCAGGCCGGGCAAAATACACATATTCAAAAATACAGGGTGCGTGCAGCGCACCCTTGACGCATACTTCACTACTAAACTTGCCATCCAGCGAAATGAACACAGCCTCGCCCGGCAAGACGTCGCGCACAAATTGAAAGCCTGAGCCCTCAAGAGCAACAGACTCAGAGGCAACCATCCACTCGGGGCCTTTTGCGGTATCGAAGCGGCCGATACACAAGGGACGAATCCCGTGCGGATCACGAAACGCCAGCAAGCCATAGCCTGCAATTTGTGCAACAACTGCGTAAGCACCCTTGACTCGCTCATGCACGGCTTTCACCGCGCGGAAAATCGCTGACTCGTCAAGAGACACACCATTGGCGGCTCGTTGCAATTCATGCGCCAAGACGTTTAACAGTACCTCTGAGTCTGAATTGGTATTGATGTGACGCTGATCGTTTGTAAAAAGCGATACACGTAACTCGCGCCAATTGGTCAGATTGCCATTGTGGGCGAATGTGATTCCAAACGGCGCATTAACATAAAAGGGTTGCGCTTCTTCGACGCTGTCTGAAGAGCCTGCTGTTGGGTAACGCACTTGGCCGATGCCGGTTGTGCCGGGCAGCGAGCGCATATTGCGGGTACGAAACACATCGCGCACGAGGCCATGCGCTTTATACATATTGAAATGATTGCCGTTTGAGGTGGCAATACCTGCAGCATCTTGACCGCGGTGCTGCAATAGCAGCAAGCTGTCATACAAAAGCTGATTCACAGGACCACGACCAATCACACCAACAATTCCGCACATGTACTTTCCTGATAACCGTTAAACCACGTTTAAATTCTGTCGTACCTAGTCAGGCAACCCGCCACGTTTAAATTCTGTTGTACTCGGTCAGGCAACCCGCCAAGTTCAAACTCTGTCGTACCTAGTCAGGCAACCCGTCACGTTCAAATTCTTTTGTACTCGGTCAGGCAACCCGTGACTTTTAAAATGTTGTTGTACTTAATAGGGCAACCACTCACGAATTGGCTCTGGTACGCGCGACTTAATTTGCTGCACAACCCCGACGACTTGCTTTGAGAACATGGCCTGCTTCCACCATGGTTCTTCGGGAAGTGGCGTATAGCCAGCCACCGTCACAAGCAGCAACACAAACAAAACACCTCTAGCCAAACCAAACACTGCACCCAAGCCATGATCTGCCGGGGTCAACCCCGTTTTATCAATCAAGGCCGATAAGGTCATATTGACCAGCCCAATCGACAACAACACGACAATAAACACGCCTAAGTAGGCTAAGGTCATGCGCAAAAACGGCTGAGCGATCCAGCTCGCTAGCCAGTCAGCAGCGCGTGGGCCCCACCAAATCGCCGCAATAAAGGCAAAGGCATAGGCCGCAAGGGACAAGACCTCTTTGAGCAAACCGCGAATCAGGCCTAGCACGACCGAAACGCCCAACACACCTAACACAACAAAATCAAACCCAGTCACTGCGTTGCAATAAAGGCGCCGTCATACCCAAGCGTGCGCAGACGGGTCTGAGCAGCTTGCGCGGCTTCGCGAGAAGGAAACGGCCCCACTCGTACGCGATATCTGGGTTTACCGTTGACATCAACTGGGCCATCGACAAAAGCGTTGCCTACGCCAGCTGCCAATAATTTATTTTTTTGGGTTTGTGCGTCACCTGCTGCGTCAAGCGACATTGCCTGCACAACAAAGTTGCCACGAGTTGGCGCCTTGGGTGTTGTAACCGAGCCAGGCGGGCCAGACGACTCTGCTGTTGGGCGCCCTTCTAACAAGGCAACCGCGCGTGCGCCGTCGTCTGAGCGAACTGCAGCGGGCGGATTAGGTGTGGGTTTAGCCGGTTCAACTTTAGCCGCTGCTGGGGGTGGCTCGACGCGAGGCTTGGCCTCAGGCTTGGGGGGCGTCGTTGTCACTGGAGCCGACGCAGTGGGTGGCACCACTGTCGAAGAGGCTACTGGCGCAGCAGGCGTAACTGAACTATTGGCGGCCACTGGGTCGCTTAGATTAGGCTGAAACGGTGCATTGCGATCAGGGATTTTGATCGGAATTTTATTTGAGACTGGCGCGGGTTCAGAGTCGAGCAGCATAGGCAGTACCACAACTGCGGCCAGCACCAAGGCAACGGCACCCGCTAAACGTCTGCGAGCTCTGACGCGCAGATCGGCCGCCTGAGCCTCGCTCGACACAGAGGGGCGCACCTTACCCGGAGGCTTACGCGGTGCTGCACTATCTTTTCTGGAAAATAGTCCCATTGATTCAAACACCCTGACTCAAAAAAAAGACAGACCCGAAAAGCGCCTGACAACGGCGAAAAGCGTTTATGCTGACCTTCCGCTGGCTTGCAATGCACCCGCGACAGTCAGAAACGATCCGAATACGATGATTCTATCATCCGGCTTGCTGAGTTTGTGGGCCGCTGCAAGTGCTTCGGCGACCGTAGGAAAGTGGCTAACGGCCACTTCGGCCTCGCCGGACGTTTGATGACCCGCGATAGATTCTTTGACTTTGGCTGCTAACTGTTCAGCGCTTAACGCCCGAGCACCGGGCAAGCCCGCACAGAACCAGTGGTCGATGCGGGGGGCCATGTGCTTGACCACAGCGGCGATATCTTTGTCTGACAGCATCCCGAATACAGCGTAGGTGTAGGGATGAAAACCCATATTACCCAGATTCTTTTCAAGAACGGCAGCGGCATGGGGGTTATGTGCCACATCAAGAATGACAGTCGGCTGACCCGGCAAAATTTGAAAACGCCCTGGCAACGACGCTTGCAGCAAGCCCAAGCGCACGGCCTGCTGCGGCACCGCTAAGCGCTCACGCAAGGCCTCAAGCGCAGCCAAGGCACCCGAGGCGTTGAGCAATTGATTGGCGCCCCGTAAGGCTGGATACGCTAACGCATTGCGCCGTTGCTGGCGCCCGGCAAACGCCCATTGCTGGCGATCACCCGAGTAGTTAAAGTCACGGCCGAATAACCACAGATCGCAGCCTATGGCTTTTGCGTAATCGATTAAGGATTGGGGAGGCGCGGGGTCACTGCAAATCGCAGGACGATCATTGCGATAGATGTGCGCTTTTTCGAAACCGATTTTCTCACGCGTATCACCCAGCCAGTCGACGTGATCGATATCGACACTGGTGATAATTGAGCAATCAGCGTCAACAATATTCACCGCATCCAGGCGCCCGCCTAAGCCCACCTCAAGCACCATCACATCAAGCGAGGCAGCGGCAAACATGGCCAGCGTGGCGAGTGTTGAATATTCAAAATAGGTTAAAGATACGCCCTGGCGGGCGGCCTCGACCAAGCTGAAATAACGCACAAACTCAGCGTCAGAGACGATTTCACCGTTCAGGCGAGCTCGCTCGTTAAAGTTCACCAGATGGGGCGACGTGTAAAGCCCTACCCGATACCCAGCAGCGAGCAAAATTGCCTCGAGCATGGCACAGGTTGAGCCTTTGCCGTTGGTGCCACCCACAACAATTTTGAGTGCCTTGGTTTCGATTGGCAAACGCGCAGCGACTTCGCGCACACGCTCAAGCCCCATGTCAATCGCGTTTGGATGAAGCTGTTCAAGGTAACTGAGCCACTCAGCGAGTGAGGCGGTATGTGAGGGTGCAGCAAGGGTCATGGCAAAAGTGGCATTAAATCAGCTAACAAGACTCTAGTTTAACAGCGGCTCTGCCGACACCCCAGAAGCTTGAGGTAATAGCTGCTCTGCCGACACCTCAGGCGCTTGAGGTATAAGTCGTTGACATCCTCACCGCCCTCGCCCTAAGGGACGCCGCTAACTAGGAAAGGTATAGCGATTTCTACTGCGCTGCTCGATTTCTACTAAACTCGCAACACATGAATGACCGCAAACCCTTGGACTTAACTGCTTGTCTTAGCATCGTGCTGCTCTGCTCTCTATGGGGTGGGCAGCAGGTTCTGTTTAAGCTCACGATTCACGACATTCACCCCAACATGCAGATCGCCTTGCGCTCGGCGATTGGATGTGTGTTGTTGGCCGCATTCATGTGGCACAAAGGCGTTTCGTTGGCGCTCTGGCGCGGGCCATGGCGAGCGGGCACGATAGTAGGATCCTTATTTGCCCTAGAGTGGTGGATGATCGGCGAAGCCCTTCAGTATACGAGCGCCTCACATGCGGTGGTATTTTTATATACGGCCCCAATTTTTACTGCACTGGGCCTGCACGTCTGGCGTCCTGATGAGCGCTTGAATTGGTGGCAATGGGTAGGGGTCTTGATTTGCTTTAGCGGAATCGGTCTGGCATTTTTAGGCTCGTCCGCAGCAACACAACTTGACCCACAGACGCTGCTCGGAGATTGTCTTGCCTTAGGTGGCGGCGTTCTTTGGGCTGCGACAACGGTCGTCACCCGCTGTTCAGGTTTAGCGCGTATCCCCGCCACACAAACGACCATGTATCAACTGTTAATTGGCGCTGTGGTGATACTGCTATTGTGCCTTGTTCTGGGTGAGACCGAGATCCACTGGAGCCCTTTTTTGGTGGCCAGCATCGTGGGCCAAGGCATAGTGATTTCGTTTTTTAGCCTCTTGGTATGGATTTGGCTGCTCAGACACTATTTGGCCTCGAGAGTTTCGATTTTTACCTTTATCGCGCCACTCATCGGCGTAGGCTTGAGTGTGTGGCTGTTAGACGAGCCTCTGCACAGTGAATTTGTGTGGGGTGCCTTAATGGTGATGGCGGGGATGATTTTGGTGAACCTTGCGCCTCAGACCCGGCGTTTGAACGGAGCATAGTTTTGCCATGTGTTTAGCTATTTTTGCGCAAAATGTTTTACCGGACTGGCCGCTGATTGTTGTGGCAAACCGAGATGAACTGCACGCGCGCCCAACCGAGGCCGCACGGCCGTGGGATGAAGCGCCTTCACTGCTGGCTGGCCGTGACTTACAGGCTAGCGGCACCTGGCTTGGCTTGACCACCACGGGGCGTATTGCTTTACTGACCAACTATCGCGAAACAGGCATGCACGATGACCGGGCTCCCTCGCGTGGCCGTCTTGCAGAGCACTATTTACGACAAAATCAATCGGCGCAACAATATCTGCAGGCATTACAGCAAAACAATGCGCCCTACAACGGCTTTAATTTACTGGCCGGCGATCAAAGCGGCTTGTGGTATTACTCAAATCGTCTGAACGCAGCACCGTTTAAGATCCCTGATGGCGTCAGTGGGGTGTCAAACGCTACGCTCAATACGCCTTGGCCCAAACTGCTTCGCACGCAACGCAGCGTCTCTGAGCATCTGGCACAGGCTCAAGCTCCCGCCCCTGCTCGGCTGTTTGAAATTTTTCAGGATACGGTGCGCGCTGCTGACCACGAGCTCCCTGATACCGGTGTTGGCCTAGATCGCGAAAAGCTGCTGGGCAGCCCGTTTATTAAAAACGAACGCTACGGTACGCGTTGCACGACAATTATTTTGCAGCATCGCCAAGGCTACGCTTTGTTTTACGAAAAAC
>Ga0209550_10007129_pt1 | contig 10363 bp, 10 predicted proteins | sample LauGreSuBDMM15SN_2_FD_187567 | JGI IMG/M metagenome (GOLD analysis project Ga0209550, IMG submission 187567) | Freshwater lake microbial communities from Lake Michigan, USA - Su13.BD.MM15.SN (SPAdes) (version 5) | ecosystem: Environmental > Aquatic > Freshwater > Lake | place: Lake Michigan... | reverse complement strand
TAACTCTTTTTGATGCGCCAGTTGCTTTTGTCGCGCTAATTCTTTGGCACGCAATTGCTTTTCATGAACTATTTCAGCCCGCTTCTTCTGTCGCTGCCTAGCCAAATGCTCTTTTTTATCGATCGTGGCATTTTTAACAACGGTTTGTTCAACGGCCTGTTCTTTAGTGATAGTACGACGATGCATGGGTTTTTGTTGCTGCGGTTTTGGTGTCGGTTGTTTAGGCACAGGGATTGGCGGAGCAGACTTAACCTCAGGCTGTTGCTGCGCAGCTTGTGACGGCAGCGAGTTCAACACATTGGCATTGATAACGCTGACAGACTGTTCTTGGAAAATTTTCTCGGGAAATGAAAAACTGATGATTAATAAAAAAAGAATAATGCCACCGTGTAGACCAAGGGCATAATAAAAGGGTTTTTTAAGTGGCAGTGGTGGTTGTATCATATGTCCTAGCTACTCTGTAGGTTGGGCTTCGCAAGCTCAGCCTAACCTACTCGACTACTCCCGGGCTACATTTAATTTGAGTTATCATCCTTCCCCGGCTTCGTAATCAACCCAATCTGTTTAGCGCCCGCCTTTTGCAATAACACCATCGCCTGAACCACTTTGCCATAATCGACCGCTTGATCACCTTTAACTAATACTGCCGGCGGTTGCTGCCCAGCGGCTTGTAGTTTAGCGGTTACCAATTCCAATACCGCTTGTGGCGAAATAATTTGTTTGCTATCCGGCGCAATATTCAAATAATAAGCTCCCTGATTATCAACCGATAAAATGATGGGCTGTTGCTTTTCATGCGATAAGGTTTGCGCTTGCGCTTTGGGCAAATTGACTTTTATCCCCTGTGTCAATAACGGCGTAGTAATCATAAAAATTACCAGCAAGACCAACATCACATCGATGTAAGGAACGATGTTGATCTCCGCCATCGCACGTCGAGGTCTATTGCGCGACATCATCTAACCCCTGACTGTGTTTATGCTGTTTCTGAGTATGACGGTACAACAAGCTCGCAAATTCATCTTCAAAAGCTTCAAAACGATTTAACAGCCGATCAACCAATTGCACAAAACGATTATAACCAATCACCGCTGGAATAGCCGCAAACAAGCCTAATGCTGTCGCGACCAACGCTTCCGAAATACCCGGCGCTACCATGGCAATACTGGCTTCAGAGACTTGTGACAACGATGAAAACGCCGCCATGATGCCCCACACCGTACCAAACAGTCCAACATAAGGACTGACCGAGCCGATGGTTGCCAATAAGGGTAAATAACTTTCAAGTTTTTCATTTTCGCGAATTTGCGCCACCCGCATTGCTCGTTTAGCACCACTCATCACATGATTGGCCATAATTCCCGGTTGATTGAGCTGCAAAAACTCTTTAAATCCAGCCACAAAAATAGCTGATAATCCGCTGACAGCGCCACGTTGTTGTAACGATTTATAAAATTGCGACAAATCATCACTGCTCCAAAATAGCTTTTCGAAGTGATCAACAGCTGCTTTGGTTTTTTTCAAATAACGAATGCGCTCAAAAATCACCGTCCACGATGCAATCGATGCTGCAATCAACAACAACATCACCAATTTAACGATCGGCCCTGCCGAAAAAAAATAAGACCAAATTGAAGGATTATTCATGCTATTAGTGTCTCCCGAATACTGCTTGGAATGGCTACTGGTTTATAGGTATCATCAACACAGGCTATTTTCACGGCGATTTTTGCAACCAGCTCATTATTTTTAAACATGCCCTGCTCAAACTGGATACTCACCTGTCCCGCTTTAATAATATCACTTTTAATTAATAAGGCATCATTAAAAAACACCGGCCGCAAATAGTCAATGGTCAACGTTGCTACGGGAAAAAAAATTCTTTGTCGCGCCCATTCCGCCAAATTGATGCCCACATGGTTAAACCACTCAACCCGCGCACGCTCGAAAAAATCAATGTAATTGGCGTGATACATCACCCCACCGTAATCGGTATCTCCCGCATGAACACGAAAGGTATAATCAAACTTCTCCATCAAACAAATCCTTCTGCAATAATGATTCCGGTATATTTAATCCAAAATGTAAGTACGCATGACGGGTTGCCACACGACCGCGCGGTGTTCGCATAATAAAACCTTGCTGAATCAGATACGGCTCGATCACGTCTTCAATCGTACCTCGTTCTTCACTCATCGCCGCTGCTAAACTGTCGACGCCAACGGGGCCGCCAAAAAACTTATCAATTAGCGTCAATAATAGCTTTCTGTCCATCATATCAAAACCATGCACATCAACATCTAGCATAGTTAAGGCGGCATCAGCGACGTCACTGGTAATCACGCCACCGGCTTTGACTTGGGCATAATCACGAGAACGGCGCAACAGCCGATTGGCAATGCGTGGCGTACCGCGTGAACGTTTAGCGATTTCTGCGGCACCTTTGGTATCAATCGGAACATCTAAAATAGTCGCCGAACGCTGCACAATCGCTGTTAATTCATCCAAAGAATAGAATTCCAAACGTTGCACGATACCAAAGCGATCGCGCAACGGCGACGTTAACAATCCCGCCCTCGTCGTAGCACCAATTAACGTGAACGGTGGTAAATCTAGCTTAATTGACCGCGCAGCTGGGCCTTCACCAATAATAATATCCAATTGAAAATCTTCCATAGCTGGATATAAAATTTCTTCGATCTGTGGACTTAAGCGGTGGATTTCATCGATGAATAAGACATCGTTTTTTTCAAGATTAGTCAGTAATGCCGCCAAATCTCCCGCTTTCTCCAAAACCGGCCCGGCCGTATGGCGAATATTCACACCTAGCTCATGGGCAATAATGCTAGCTAATGTTGTTTTACCCAGACCCGGTGGCCCAAAGATAAGAACATGATCCAAATGCTCACGCCGCCCTAACGCCGCTTGAATAAAGATTTCCATTTGCGCTTTGGCCTGCGTTTGACCAACATAATCTTTTAATGTTTGCGGACGAATGCGATGAAAGTCGTCATCCATTTTTTCATCGGCACCAATGAGACGATCCGGTTCGAGCATAGGAGTTCCTTTGGTTAATTCACGGCAATAGTAACACCATACTGATAATAAATGTAGTAGTCGTAGGTTGGGCTGAGCTTGCGAAGCCCAACAGATGAGGTTTGATAAGGCCACGGCTGTTGGGCTTCGCAAGCTCAGCCCAACCTACATTGAATACATAACGGGAATTTTAAAGTGGAAGCGCTATATATGTTAAAAAAGTTGCATTCCGAAATGAACTTGTTACAATTTTCCGGTAAGAGAAGTTGACCTGAAAACAACCTAACAGAGAGATACAAAGACTTATGGAACCCAAAAAACAATTTTTAGGTACATTTAAGTTAGCCATGATTAACGTGGCTGCTGTTATTAGCATTTCCAATTTGCCGATTATGTCGATTACAGGCATGCCGTTGGTGAGCTATTTTATTTTAGCGGCTATTTTCTTCTTTTTACCCATGTCGTTTGTTGCAGCCGAATTAGCAACGGGATGGCCTCTGCGAGGTGGTTTTTATTCGTGGGTTAAATTGGGCCTAGGCAATCATGCTGGCTTTTTAGCAATTTGGCTGCAATGGGCCGCCAATATTGTCTGGTACCCAACGATTATGGCCCCTGCTGTCGCCAGCGTTGCTTATTTAATTTCGCCACCGCTAGCATCAAACCCTTGGTTTATGTTTATTGGTATGAACTTGGCTTACTGGCTTATTACATTTTTGAATTTACGCGGCATGAAGGAATCAAGCACCCTCAGTGCAATAGGCGTTATTTTAGGGAGCATCATCCCTGGTTTAGCCATAGTTTTATTTGCCGTCATTTGGTTATTGACACACCACCCATCGGCCATCGTTTTTCACCTCAGCAATATGATGCCACCGTTGAGCAATTTGAACAATTTAGTTTTATTAACTGGACTCATCACTACCTTGGTCGGTATGGAAATGTCCGCCGTCCATGTCCGCGACGTACACAATCCTCAACGAGATTATCCACGAGCGATTTTCCTCTGTGCATTCATCGTGATGGGCGTATCGATTTTAGCCGCCTTATCATTAGCCATCTTAATTCCTTCCAAACAAATCGATTTAACAGCCGGCATGATGCAAGGTTATCAATTATTCAGTCATGCTTTCCATATGCCCTGGTTAGGAATCCTGATGGGTGTCTTGTTAGCAATCGGTATGCTCACCATGGCCAGCACCTGGATTGGTGGCCCAGCGAAAGCCATCTCAGTCGCCGCAGCCGATGGCGATATTCCACGGTTCTTCCACAAACTCAATAAAAGAGAAATGCCTTTTCGCGTCATGATGGTAGAAGGTTTATTTTTCAGTAGCTTAATCTCTTTATTTCTAATTCTACCGTCAGTGACCGATGCTTTTTGGGCGCTGATTGCCCTAACCAGTCAATTATACATGTTTATGTATTTTATTATGTTCGTAACAGGTATTGTAATGCGTTATCGCTATCCGCGTGTTTATCGTGCTTATTACATTCCAGGGCCGTTTAATCTGGGCATGTGGGTAGTGGCAGGGGCTGGTATTATTGGATCAGTAGCATCCTTTTTATTAGCAATGGTTCCACCGACTGATTTTAACCACGCCAATGTGATGCATTACATTTTCACCTTGCTCAGTTGCTTTGGTGCGATTACATTTGTTCCGTTTATCATCTTCTCGATTGTTCACTATTTCCGTCGTCACAACGTACCTGATCGTGAATTTGTCTTAGTAAAACATGCGTCGCATGTGCCGGTGAAACAAGTTTTGGTTTAAATTAAAAAGCAGGGGACAATAAGATAGGCTGAGCTTGCTATCATCCCAACCTACTCATTACCTATTTAAACCTAATACTTGTTGACGTTGCAGCGAGGCGCTGCCCTCAAAAGTGGCTTTGTTGCGGAAAAAATCTGTCAGAATAATCGCTTTACTTTCTTTATCATCTAACAAATCAGGCGGTTGAATCGAATAATCGTCCGATGCATCTATTTCAACAGACTCAGCAATAACCCTCGGCAATTCTGGGGCTAACTCTGGCATTTCATAGATTGATTGGTCTTCGTCGTCTTCTGCGTCATCGCATAACGCTAAGTCATCCGCCTCTTCTTCATCGGCATCGTCGTCTTCGTCATCTGTGGCTTGGTCTAATTCCATTAAGTCTTGATCACCGTCTTCTTGACCTTCAGCCGCAAGCAATGGCTCAAGCTCTTCTGCTGGCGCGCTATCGTCTGATTCTAAAGGGGAATAATCGGGGGCATCTTGCTCTGCTTCATCTATTGCCGCAGCAGAAAGGTCGTCAAAGCCCTCATCCGTATCATCAGTTAACGCTTCTTCATCAGCGTCTTCTTCCGGTAAGGTATTCTTAAATTGGGGGTCTTTGGTTAGAGACCTATAATAAACGTAATAGGTTTCTTGTTTTTGCAGTTGGCGTTGGAGCTGAAGGTCAGCCTCCGGGTCAAATTCAAAGCCAGCTTCCCCTTCGCCCTCATCACGGCCTGGGATAGTTAATAGGGACTCACCTAATTGTCTGCGTATTTCAAAATGAGAATTGTGCACCGGCTGCCCCTCCCACTAGCTAAGCTAATTTGTTAATGAAATTGATCGATAACACCACCTATAGTTTGCGGTATCCTCACCGCTGCGCAAAAATACTAATATTTTTATCAGAAATCAAGAAAAACTTTCCCTGGAAAGGATATTTTATCTGTTTTTGGTTTTTTTACGCCTTAGCTAACGCAGCTTTAATGATTTGCTCCACCGCCATACCTTCTTCGGCTACCTGGTTAATCCGGTGACTGGCTTCTTGCGGTTTATAACCCAACGCAATCAACGCTGCTAACGCCTCATTGCTGGCTAGAGTTGAAATAGCTTTCGAACCCGAGATCAGCGCCGGCGAACCCCAGTCTTTTAATTTATCGCGCATTTCAATTAATAACCGCTCAGCGGTCTTTTTGCCGATTCCTGGCAGACGGGTCAAGCTGCTGGCGTCTTCATTCATGACGCAGACCACGAAATCATCGGGATTAATGCCGGATAATATCGTCAACGCCAATTTTGGCCCAACGCCATTCACCTTAATGAGACTGCGAAAAAGCTTACGCTCGGCTAACTGATAAAAACCATATAGACCTTGAAAATCTTCACGAACCACAAAATGAGTATGCAATACCAGCTCTTGACCAACTGCAGGCAAATGGTAAAACGTCGACATCGGCGCTTCGACTTCGTAACTGACGCCGCGTACATCGATTAATAACACCGGCGGTTGTTTTTCCAGCAAAATTCCTTGTAAACGCCCAATCATGACCATACCCTTTCATTGAAAAATCAATGCAAATTGTAACTGAAGACTCGTCATTTGTATCGACAAATCAACGCGATAAATAAAATCCCATACTCAAACAACGGAATAATTGTAGGCATATATCTTGAATCATTTTGCGATCCGGCGGCTGATGCAAATAAGGATACGTTTCAAATAACGCCATGATTTTTTGACGGTCGTAACTCTGCCATAAGATTTCCTGCGCACCAGGGGTTAATGCCAGCAAGTGATCACGCCAACGTTGACGATGATGGTTATAATGCAAATACCAATCAGCACCTTGCTCACCGCGATAAGGATTTTGTGCAATAGCCTCTGGCAATAACTGACTGAGCCCTTCCCTTGTTAATAAACGCTGTTGCAGCGGCTGCTTGCCGCTGCGGTATACCCATTGTGGTACGTTATAACAAAAAACCGATAACTCCAATTCTTGCGTGGGATCCAAGCGGCGCACACCATACCACAATTGCAATGCGTATACACTGGCGCGTAGCGGCGCTGTTAAGCATCCGGATAGCATGACCTCATGCGGATCACGGATCCATCGATGCGGCCTTCCTAAAGCTTTTGCTTTAAGGGCAACGTAACAGGCTTTTAAACGTTCTGACAAGGAAGTTCCCGCCCAAGAAATCGTGCCATTACCGCCAGCGCCTATCAATAATACTCGACCTTGTTGTGCTAAGACCTGCTCATAACAAGCCAATGTCCAATCGAAATTATTAATATTACGCAAGGGCCGATCGAAACAACGCTGTAGCGGTTTTAATTTTTCAAAAATATCCGCACCCGGTGTTGCGGTGTAAGCAATGTGGTGGATATTGGAATACTGTTCCAATAAGGCTTCTATCCTCGGCAACTCATGATAATACCAACCTGGCCGATAGCTTTCTCCGGATAAATGATTTGGAATGCTGGTGAATGCAGACACTGTGTGTTGCTGCTGAGCCAACAGTAACGCGGCTTGTGCAGTAACGGCAGAAGAATCCAAGCCACCACTGACCTGCGTGGTTAAGGGGCCAAGGCGACGTGAACACCGTTGTACAGCCCGTTCAAAGTGTTGCTGGAACGCTGCGTAGTATTGCCCTCGTGTTTGACAAGGCAGTGTTTTTCGCTGGTTTTTCCAGCACCAATAACGCTGCTGACATAACGTTTGTGCCGTTATAATCACTTGATGCCCCGGAGGTAATTTATGTATTTCTTGGTAGGCTGTCTCCGTTGCAGAATGCTTATCGCGGGCAAAATCAACAAAACACTGCGTATTCAACGTTAACGATGGACATAAGGCATGAAATGGCGAACATTCATTGGCTACAATTAAACATTGCCCCGGTCGATACACATAAAACAAAGGACAATGAGCAAACTGATCAACCGCCGCAAAAAGCTGTTGCTGGCGTGGATCCCAAATGATAAAACAAAATGATCCAGCGAGGTACTGTGTACAACGCTCCCCCCATTTTAAATACGCTTGCAACAACAATACGGCATCAGCCGTCTGCAGATCACCGGCTAATAACGCACATAAGGTCTCGCGATTCGTTAAATAAACATCGGCATTGATCAGGCAACCACTGTCGATATCTTGATAAGGCATTAACCCAGCGTGGCATTGAGGCGTAATAAAGCGTTGGGTTGCCGACATGACAAGCCTGTCTTCGACATAAATAGCATGATGATCCGCTTGCCAATGAGGCGTGTTGAATTGACAAGCTTTTATCGTTTCATCTACCAGCATTGAACCATCCAGCGTCCACACCGCCCACAATCGATTCATGACAATTAACCGACAGTAATGGTAGTTTGGTTACCGACGGCGATGGCAGAGATCATCCCACCTTCATCGACTCCAGTGGCATAGGGATTAGTGTCAGCCACAAAATTAGAGCATTGACCTTCCGGTGTACACACGGCCAACATATTACCGCCACTGACAGGCGTTGCACCGCCAATAGCAGTGAACCGCCCCCCCACGTATAAATCACCCCCCGAATAGGTGAGCCCTTCAATATAGCCATTAGCATCCAGAGTTCCAGCAAGCGCATTAATGCATGTTGTGTTAGTTGCTAGCGTACACTTTACTAAGGGATAACCGCCTGTAGCATCAGTATAGCCACCAATCTGAGTAAACGTTCCGCCCATATAAAGATTGGTTCCATCATCGATCATGCCTAAGATCGAATTATTAGGATTACCAGCACCCATCCCATTGGTACAATTGCTGCTAGTACAACTAGCAAAAGTAGTTCCACTCTGAGGTAGAGAGGAAGGATAATCTGCAATTTGGGTAAACAATCCGCCAACATTGACCTGAGGAGCGTTAGAAGCACTCCCCAAAGTATCTAATGCAGTGATGGCATTATTAGCATACTTATAGTTAAGGTTAAGATAATTGCTACAGGTTGAAGAAGTAGTCGCATTATACGCACATTTAGCCAACATTCGGCCGCCACCCAAGGTTGAAAAAATTCTGATGTGGCTAAAATCTCCGCCTACTGCTATATATGGTATATTGCTAATGGTAATAGAAGGAATTGTTATCGCATCAATATAGCCATTGCTAAACGCATAAGGAGAAGTAATGCCGCTCATTTGATTAATACACGCATTGCCCGATACCGCACCTGGCGTGCACTGCGCTAGCAAAGCATTTTTGCCAGCAGTAGCTCCGGAGGTTGCGCCACCAACGGCTCCAAACACGCCACCTACGATTAGATTACCCGTGGGAGTAACCGCCATGGCATTAATCCATGCACCAACACTGAAATTCTCAGAGGCATAATTATTTCCCGTTGTACCTTGTAATGCATTGGAGCACGTTCCTGCTGTGCATTGAGCAAGAAGATCGCCATCCGATCCCGATACAGTGGCATTGCCTAATGTATTAAATCCTCCGGCGGCATAAACGTAGGTAGTGTCCGTCAACGTAAACCTTAACGTATCAGCACTAACTCCGTCACCGATCGTTAAGGTGGCTGTTTTAGGTGCTGATGATGGATTACCCGCCGTACTTTTAATAATAATTTCACGACTAGCACCACTGGTAAGCGTCAGGGCATTATTATAAAAAGCAGGAACACCCTGATAGTCAGCGCTATTAGTATCTATACTAAAAAATGAAGCATCAGTACCGCCGATGGTCGGTGTCTCTAACGTAACATTATCACTCCCATTATTGGTAACGTTAATCATCTGATATACAGGACCATTGGAACTAGACGTATAATAAGTGCTACTTTGGCTATGTGGCATGATAGTACCAGTCAAATTACCCGCCGTTAATTTCATTGAGTGTTGAGCATGCGGCGCAGCAGTACGGGCAGCGACGTTTCTTTTATTACCCATTGGATAAAAAGGCGCAACAGGTAGCGAATTAATCTTTGATACGTAAGAGTGTGCATATCCATGGGCATTAATGACTGATAGCGAAAAAATAGGTTTATTCATTGCCGCCGATTCACTCACCGTGACGGGTACTGCCATGTAATTTAGGCTGGTAGGTGCTGCGGTTATCAGTAATGTACAACCATTGGCTGATAAATGACAACCTGGGCCTGCCATAAACGTAACATCACCCGGTTGAAAGGCGCCACTTGCCGTTAAATCTGACGCAATCGGTAGATCACTGGACAGAGGAATCTCAACTGTCTGCCCCGCCATCAGTACCACCGAGGGACTGCCCACTTGCAAGGTTGTCGTATCGACCGCTGCCATCGCTATTGTTATCATACATCCAGTCAACAGGATTGTCAGTTTGGTTCGCATCATCAATCTCCTTTAGGAAGCAAGAGCAGCATCTGAATCATCATTACTACCAGGATAATTCAATGTGTAATTCGGCAGAGGAATAGAAACCACCACCGGAGGTAACCACGTTTTTTTTGTGCCATTTAATATAGTAGGTAGCATTACTTCACTCTTTCACTGTAATAATTTCGCCATTACCTATAGTATATACTCCTCGGGAATCATTTTGCGGCTTTTTTATCTTCGCTTAAACGGTAGCTTTAAA
>Ga0209550_10007128_pt1 | contig 10363 bp, 9 predicted proteins | sample LauGreSuBDMM15SN_2_FD_187567 | JGI IMG/M metagenome (GOLD analysis project Ga0209550, IMG submission 187567) | Freshwater lake microbial communities from Lake Michigan, USA - Su13.BD.MM15.SN (SPAdes) (version 5) | ecosystem: Environmental > Aquatic > Freshwater > Lake | place: Lake Michigan, USA... | reverse complement strand
ATCGTCCATGACTAACGCTCATTACGAAAACTTCCCTGTCGCATCACCGCTCTTACCGCCTGAGCTGCGGGCGCCGGTGCGAGTGATCTATGCCTTTGCACGTAGCGCTGATGATCTGGCCGACGAAGGCGATGCCAGCGCCTCAGAGCGCATAGAGGCGCTCAATGCCTATGAGCGCGAGTTAGATCACATCGATGCCGGCCGAGAACCCAGCAGCGATTTATTTTTGCAACTCGCACTAACCTTAAAAGAACATCACCTCAACACACAGCTCTTGCGCGACTTGTTATCGGCCTTTAGACAAGATGTGGTGCAAACGCGCTACGCCAGCTTCGATGAATTATTAGATTACTGCTCCCGCTCAGCCAATCCGGTCGGGCGCATCATGCTGGCGCTCTCTGAACAATATTCACCCGAGATGCTCGATCAAAGCGATGCAATATGCAGCGCGCTGCAGCTCATAAACTTTTTGCAAGACGTCGCGATTGATCGGAAAAAGTCTCGGATTTATATTCCGCAAGAAGATATTGCAAAGTTTTCTGTGAGCGAGCAGCTGATTGCCGAAGGAAAAACCGATCATCGCTGGCGCGCATTGATGCAATTTCAAGTCGCTCGTGCTCGGAGCCTAATGCTAAAAGGTGCTCCACTAGCCACTCATGTGGGCGGTCGCCTTGGCTGGGAATTGCGCTTTATTGTGCATGGCGGTTTACGTATTTTAGAAAAGATCGAGGCCGTTCATTACGATGTTTTTAATCGTCGCCCAACGCTTAAATCCTACGATTGGCTGCTACTAGGATGGCGCGCATTACGCTATGACTCGTCTCTCGCTGGCTAGCTTAGTCAGGAGCAGCTCCAGACTGCGATACCATGCAGTGAAATAACAGTAAATCAACTCTTTTGAATTCCTGATGACTCCTGAAGACTACTGCCAACAGAAAGCAGCGCAAAGCGGCTCCAGCTTTTACTACAGCTTTTTATTCCTTCCACCCCAGCGTAGGCAGGCCATTACTGCGCTGTATGCTTTTTGTCGCGAAGTCGATGATGTGGTCGATGAAACTTCCGATGCATCGATTGCACAAACCACGCTGCAATGGTGGCGACACGAAGTGAAACAAATGCTGGCAGGCTCACCGAACCATCCCGTTACCAAAGCATTGCAACCTCATTTGCAAACATTTAATCTGCGCGGCGAACATTTGCTGGCAGTGATTGATGGTATGGAAATGGATTTAACTCAAACACGCTATTTAGATTTTCCTGCGCTTGAGCGTTATTGCTGGCATGTCGCCAGTGTGGTGGGAATTATGTCAGCCAGTATTTTTGGTTATACCGATCAGCGTACATTGGCATACGCAGAAAAGTTAGGCATGGCTTTCCAGCTGACCAACATCATTCGTGATGTGGGTGAAGATGCGCGCCGTGGCCGCATCTATTTACCTATTAATGAGTTACAAAAATTTGAGGTCACCGCTGCTGAAGTACTTAACGCAAAGCATAGTGATCGCTTTGAAGCCTTGATGAAGTTCCAATTAGCCAGAGCGCAGGCTTACTACAACGAAGCATTCACCCTGCTACCGCAGACTGATCGCCGAGCACAACGCCCGGGCTTGATCATGGCCGCGATTTATCGCACGCTGCTCGATGAAATATCCAATGATGGCCTACGTGTGTTGCAGCACAAAGTCTCACTCACTCCTTTGCGCAAACTGTGGTTAGCTTGGAAAACATGGATTAACCCGGCCAGAATTCAACCCACGTGAAATTTGCCGTCATAGGAGCTGGATGGGCCGGGTGCGCTGCAGCGGTGGAATTAACGCGCCGCGGCGAACAGGTCACATTAATTGAAGCGGCCCGCACGGCTGGTGGAAGAGCACGGCGCGTGGAGCATGAAGGCTACCACCTCGACAACGGGCAACATATTCTGCTAGGTGCGTACCACGACAGTTTGCGCTTGATGCGAACCGTCGGCATCACACCGTCGCAAGCATTGCTACGCTTACCACTGCAGATGCGCTATCCACCGGGTTGCGATGGTATGGAGTTCATCGCTGGACGTTTGCCTGCACCGCTTCATCTTCTATCTGCACTGCTGACTTCACGAGGACTCTCGGTCGCCGATAAATTATCGCTAGCGAGATTTTCTAGTGCCGCACGATGGATGAATTGGCGACTGGATGTCGACTGCAGCGTGGCTGAATTACTAGAACGCTTTGAACAAACCGAACGCCTGATTCAACTGATGTGGCGACCGCTGTGTATCTCTGCATTAAACACACCACCAGAGCGCGCCTCGGCCAGAGTTTTTTTAAAAACATTAGGTGATAGTTTGGGGGCTGCACGCAGCGCCTCCGACATGCTGTTACCCACGCGTGATTTATCCGCCCTGTTTCCCGACGCGGCTATTAGTTATGTAGAAAAGCACGGCGGTAAAGTCCACTTGGGTGTGCATGTGCGCGCGCTCAATCACCCAGCGCATCAATGGCAAATTACGGGCGATGATTTTGATGAGTGCTTTGACAAAGTAATCGTTGCCACGCCAGCCTACGCAGCGCAAACTTTGCTAATGCCCTTAAACACTGCTCTGTCAGACGCATTAAATTTTACGTATGAGCCGATTACTACCTGTTATCTGAAGTACGACTCATCCGTGCGGCTGGCCGCACCGTTTTTCGCCTTAAGAGATCATGCGGAATCCGCGCAGTGGGGACAATTTGTGTTCGATCGTGGGCAGTTAGATACTACTCAAGCAGGTTTACTTGCAGTGGTTATCAGCGCATCCACTGGAGCGGTAGCACTGGGCCAAGCCGCGCTAGCGAACGCTGTATCGCAACAACTCGCCGAGGTGTTTCAACGCAAAGAGTTTGCGGCACCGGCGTGGTCATGGATTATTACTGAAAAGCGCGCCACGTTTGCTTGTGAGCCGAATCTTCGTCGACCACCGAATGAAACCGCGCTTAATCATCTGTGGCTAGCTGGTGACTACACCGCGGGCGATTATCCGGCCACGATTGAAGGCGCGGTGCAAAGTGGCCTTAAAGCAGCGTCACTGGCGCTGCAGTAAACCACTAGCAGCAAATCTACTACAGTGAATTTACTGCATTTCCCGAACTTGATTCATCGCCTGATCAATACGTTCAACACCGATCACTTGAAGCCCTTCAATTTTTTGCTTGGGCAAATTAGCTTTCGGCACCAAGGCAATCGAAAAACCTAATTTCGCTGCTTCACGCAGACGCTCTTGACCGCGCGGCGCTGGCCGTATTTCACCAGCCAAACCGACTTCACCAAAAGCCACCAAACCGCGCGGTAAAGGCTTATTGCGCATAGACGATTGAATCGCCAACAGCACCGGAAGATCAGCTGCAGGCTCGGTAATTTTCACCCCGCCCACGGCATTAATAAAAACATCTTGATCAAATGCTGCGACTCCCGCATGTTTGTGCAAAACCGCTAGCAACATGGCTAAACGATTTTGCTCTAGCCCCACGGTCAAACGACGCGCATTCGGCACATGCGATGCATCGACCAAGGCTTGTATTTCAACTAGCAAAGGGCGTGTTCCCTCTTGCGTCACCATTACGCATGAACCCGGCACTTGAGTGTCATGCTGAGACAAAAATAAGGCAGAGGGATTGGATACTCCTTTCAGACCTTTATCAGTCATTGCAAACACACCGAGTTCATTGACGGCGCCAAAACGATTTTTAAACGCACGCACTAATCGAAAACTAGAATGCGTATCACCTTCAAAGTAAAGTACCGTGTCAACGATATGTTCCAGCACACGCGGCCCGGCCAACGTACCTTCTTTGGTGACATGACCCACCAAAATAATAGTGATGCCCGATTGTTTGGCTACACGCGTGAGTTGCGCCGCGCACTCCCGCACTTGCGCCACAGATCCCGGAGCAGAACTGAGAGCATCCGAATAGACAGTCTGTATGGAGTCAATGACGGCCACATCGGGCTTTTCTTCCGCCAGTGTGGATAGAATTTTTTCCAGCTGTATCTCGGCCTGTAATTGAAGATTTTCAGCATCAATCACCAGCCTGCGCGCACGCAAAGCCACTTGAGCACCCGACTCTTCACCACTCACATACAGAGCACGTTTAAACTTCGAAAGATTCGCCAAGGCCTGCAACAGCAAGGTCGATTTACCGATCCCCGGGTCACCACCAATCAAAACCACTCCACCGGCCACTAAGCCACCACCGAGTACCCGATCAAACTCATCAATCCCCGTACCAAAGCGCGGCACATCGATCGCTTCAATATCCGCCAGGCGCATGACCGGCGCACCTTTGACTAAACCCTGAGCGGAAGAAAAACGATTAACGGAAGATTCAACGACAGATTCAACCAAGGTGTTCCAGCGCTCACAGGCAGGACATTGGCCTACCCATTTGTTACTAACGCCACCACATTCGGTGCAGCTGTACTGCGTTTTTGACTTGGCCATAGCGCTCTTTATAGTCGTACTTGTCGTTGCACGCGTGGCGTAATGGCGCACATGAGCTCATAACCAATAGTTCCTGCTGCCGCGGCGACTTCATCGATAGGCAAATCATCACCCCACAAAGTCACGTCACTGCCCACATGAGCATTCGGAACAGATGACAGATCAACGTTCAACATATCCATCGAGACTCGCCCCAACAGCTGGGTACGAATGCCATCGACCAACACTGGCGCACCGGTGCTGGCATGGCGTGGATAGCCATCGGCATAACCACAGGCGACGATACCAATGCGCATATCGCGTTCAGCTCTAAACAAGCTGCCATACCCGACCGAATCTCCCGCACGAATAGACTGCACGGCAATGACTTGACTACTCAGTGTCATGGCGGCTTTGAGTCCAAAGGATGCGGCATCACCGCCACCAGGCGAACCACCATACAGCATCACACCCGGCCTGATCCAATCGCCCTTGATTTCAGGATGAATCAAAATCGCTGGCGAGTTCGACAAACTGTTTTCGGCTTGAATAGTCGAAGTGGCTCGTTGAAATGCAGCGATTTGTGTCGCAACGTCGGGCGACACGGACTGAGTGTCTGCATTGGCAAAATGCGTAATCAGAGATATTTTTCCTACTGCTGGCATTGCCTGCAGGCGCGCATACGCATCACGAGTTTGTTCGGGTAAAAACCCTAAACGATTCATGCCCGTATTGATTTTTAAATGCACATGAATGGGGGAAATGAGACGTGCCTTAGACAACATCTCCAACTGCTCAAGGTTATGCACTACAGGCTGAAGGTCATACTGACTAATCAGGTCGAGATCAGCCGACTCAAACATCCCCTGCATCATCATGATGGGCTTAGTCCAGCCCAAATCGCGCAGCCGCACGGCACGATCATATTCAATCAACGAGAGCCCATCAGCCGCAGCAAAACCGCGTAATCCATTCTCAAGCCCATGGCCATAGGCATCGGCCTTTACCACAGCCCAAATTTTAGCGCCCGGTATCGTTGAGCGAGCAATGGCCAGGTTAGATTGCATGGCCGTGACGTTGGTGGTAGCGACAATTGGTCGGGGCATCGAGAATCAGGTAAAAGTGGTCAACGTGTAGCCCCGCATTTTACCGGACACCCGGCTAGCAAAGTGGCTTACTCGGCTTAGAGCGCAGATTTCATGGTATAAAGTCGTGGGTCAAAGGCGGATATAAGCCGACTGATACTGAGCTCTACGGCCTGGCAACCGTACTCCAACAACCAAGGAATGCAATCGCTGGTGTGATTAAATGTTCGCACAAAGTTTCGTTCAACTGACAGTACCGCAAAGACCGCCTGTCGTCATACTCTGGCTGAATTTTTCTGAATGAATCGCGGTTTCTACACCATCATGGCAGCGCAGTTTTTTTCGTCGCTTGCCGATAACGCGCTGCTTATCCTAGCCATTTCTGTGCTGGCGTCGAGTCAATCCCCTGCGTGGATGACGCCCATGCTCAAGCTTTTTTTTGTCGCTTCCTATGTACTGCTAGCGCCGTTTGTTGGCGCGTTTGCCGATGAGTTGCCTAAAGGTCGGGTGATGTTCATCACCAATTTAGTTAAAGTCGTTGGCTGCATGATGATGTTCTTTAATGTTCATCCACTGCTAGCGTATGCCGTGGTTGGTTTTGGCGCAGCCGCCTACTCACCGGCAAAGTACGGCATCCTTACTGAACTTCTGCCCCCTGAAAAATTAGTCGTTGCCAACGGTTGGATAGAAGGCTTGACCGTGTTGTCGATTATTTTTGGCACCGTATTGGGCGGTACATTAGTCAGCGAACAATTTGCAGCCTCCATCACCGCCATGCTGCCGGTGAATGATCTTGAACTGAGTATCTCCCTAGAAGTCGGACTGGGCGTAGTGATGTGTTCTTATTTGCTGGCTGCGGCATTCAATCTCAAAATTCCGGATACCGGTGCACGTTACGCGGCGCAAGAGCGCAATCCTTTTAAACTGATACTCGATTTTTCTCACTGCTTCATGAGCCTTTGGAAAGATAGGCTCGGGCAAATTTCCCTTGCCGTCACCTCACTTTTTTGGGGTGCCGGAGCGACTTTACAATTTATTGTTTTGAAATGGGCAGAGCAAGCGCTCAACATGCCGCTGGCCAAGGCTGCCATTCTTCAAGGCGTGGTGGCATTTGGTGTCGCCTTTGGTGCGATGGCTGCTGCGCGCCTCATACCACTGAAAAAATCACTGGCGGTTATGCCTTTAGGATTTGCGATGGGCATCATCGTTACCCTTATGACCTTGGCACATAGCGTGGAACTAGCCTACCCATTATTAGTTTTGGTCGGCGCACTCTCCGGCTTTTTCGTCGTACCTATGAATGCTCTTTTGCAGCACCGTGGTCACGTCATCATGAGCGCGGGCCATTCGATTGCGGTGCAAAACTTCAGTGAGAATGCATCCATTCTGATGATGCTGGCCTTGTATGCCTTACTGATTAAACTAGATTTCAGTGTCAACACAGTGATCGTTTTATTTGGCTTATTTGTGGCCGGCATTATGTGGATGGTCATGCGCCGACACGCAGCCAATCAACGTGAATACGATTCCATGCATTTAATCGGCGAGAAAAAACACATCGATAGCTGAAATACTATGTGGCTATCAGTGGCTAGGCGCTACTATTCCTCTGACGCGTTCGTTAGCGCGCTCCTTCCAGTCATTCGGCACCACAAAACCGCGATCCACTTCCAATAATTCATCGCCTTGTTTTTTAAACGTGGCAACCATGACCGGCATCGGGTCATCATGAAAGTGTTGCGTTAGCCAGTCGCGCAAATTCGCACGCTGCATTCCTTCTTCAAGCGGCAATCGCGCCGGCGCCAGCCACGCAAGGCGTGGCAGGACGGCACAATCTTCGCCCACATGATCGTCAAACTCAGCCAGCGTGCACCACCAACCATGACAATGTGAAGACGAGATACCCAGTGCTATGGTGTCGACAGGCTCTTCTTTTCGATAAAACAACCAACCCTTGACCAGCGCCTGCGCAGCGACCAAAGGCTCACTCAACAGTGCTTGTGCGGCGGGATGAGTACCCAGCAATAACTGCCGCCCAAAAATTTTTTTCATCTTAGCGCCTAGCGTATCCGCCAAATTGGGACCGACAAAATAATCGGCCTGCTGAATTTGTGCATAGGCAGCATTACGTGAGCAAAGCAGATAAAACTTGGTCGCAAATTCCCAATGCACCAATCCTTCTTTTTCACGCAAAATAAAATCAAACTCACCTACTGTTTCATCTTTGCCAGCGCGCACCTGCAAGCCATGTACATGCAATCGTTTGACATGCGCGAAGTACACCGCAAGTAATTTTTCAGCGTAACGACCTAATCGCGTAAATCGATTAATATCTAAAATCGCGTGTAACTCATCCGGTTGGCGGTCAAGATCAATCAACCAGTCATTGACATTATCGTCAACAGAATTTTCTAAGGACGCAATTTTTTTTTGCCACTGAGGCGCATTGCTATCGAGTAGATTCGGCGCATCGAGCAACCACGCCAATGCACGAACGTGTGGATTTTTTAGGTGGTGCCAGCGCTCATGGAAGGCAAGTTGATACGAACGCATTTCAGCGTTCATCATACAGACTCTGAGCCAGACAGAGATCACGCCAGCTTTTCGCTTTGTCTTCTGGCTTGCGTAACAAGTACGCGGGGTGATAGGTCACCACCACTGGGATACCCTGATAAGAATGCGACTCTCCGCGCAACGATGCCAAGCTGGTTTCTTCATTCAAGCCCAAGAGCGAGATCGCGGCAGTTTTCCCCAAAGCGACTATCACTGTCGGTTTGATTAAATCAATTTGACGCTCCAGAAAAGGTCGGCAGGTAGCGACTTCATTTCGCACTGGTGGACGGTCACGACCGTCAGCATCGACTGGACGGCATTTAACGATATTGGCGATGTAGGTATCGACGCCGCGCGCAAGCTTGAGAGCTTTGAGCATGTTGTCGAGTAGCTTACCCGCAGGCCCAACAAACGGTTCGCCTTCAAGGTCTTCGTTGCGACCCGGCCCCTCGCCTACAAACAACCAGCTCGCATTACGATCGCCGATACCGGGCACGGCATGTGTGCGGCCACGGCACAAACCACACCGCGCACACTCGCGGATCGTTGCCTCTAACTCATCCCAATCAAGTGCGGCAAGGTCAGCGGTAAGTTCAGTTGCAAGGTCAGTCGCGAATTCAGTAGTAACTTGAGTCGCAGCCGCGGTTACTGCCATTCCAACAGACTCATCAGCGTGTGAACGTAGCTGCCATACAGGCCCTAAGCCCATGCGTTCTAATCGTAATAATTTTTCAGGATTCATGGCTATGATCGGTGAGCATCAAACGCATAACGATGGCATCCTCGCGACTAGCGCCATGCGAAGGGTAGTAATTTTTACGAATACCAATTTGCTCAAACCCGACATGCTGATAAAACGCCAGTGCATGCGGATTCGACGGACGAACTTCCAGCAGTATCGATTGCATGTTCACTGCGCGCGTCAATGCGATGACTTTATCCAGCAGACATCGACCCAGTTTTTTTCCTTGCCGTGTCGGGCGCACGGTAATGTTTAACAAATGCATTTCATCTACTACCGGCATTGCCAAAAAATAACCCGCTATCTGACCTTCTGACTCTCGCACTATCCATGCATCGTAACGACTATTCAATGAATCTAAAAAATTACCGCGGGTCCAGGGAAACGGATAGGCTTGATTTTCAATTGACACCACCTCTTCTACGTCTTGTGCGCGCATAGTCGCCATCAACAACGAGGTTGCTGAAAAAATCTCACTCTCTGGAACGTGACTCATACACGAACTCCAGACTGACGCTCGAGCGTCGTCAATGCGACCTTATTTCGCAGATACACAGGTTGCGCATCACGCGCATGAACAGTTTGGCCAGTTAAAAATAAATCAGCACCCAGTCGCGCAACCTCTGCAGCATGCGGCATAATCTCTGGCAGTGATTGTGCATGGCTCAAATGAGTCAGCTCATCGCCATGATGTATCAAACCATTGCCACATAGCGCGGGTGAACCTTCTGGACTGACTTGTGAAGCGTGCGATAAACGTGGGGCAATGACCTGCTGCCAACCACCATCAAAACGATACTGCGCCCAATACACTTCGCCCATGCGCGCATCAAGCAAGGCCAACACGTCATTGCCAGCACCGGCGAGCCGCGCTCGTTCAGCCATCGCGAGTAAGGTAATGACTGGGGCTGTGGGTAGATTGGCACCAAACGCGACACCTTGTGCAAGTCCACACGCGGTGCGCACACCGGTAAATGAACCCGGGCCTGAACCAAACGCCAGCGCATCGCAGTGACTCAAGTTGAGTTGTGCCTGTTCAAGCAAAGCCTGCAATAAACGCGGCACCGTCTGCGAGTGGGTCTGTGAACCTTGGGATTCAAGAAAACTCAGCTGATTAGCTCGCAATAGTGCAACAGAGGCGAGATCAGTGGATGTTTCAATCGCAATAAGGGTGGGATAAACAGTCGACATGGGCGCCATTTTACCGTGCGCGCTCCGCATATTCAGGAGCATCGTCATGTCATCACGATAAGCTAACCGCAGTAACGAGTTAAAACGTCGCGTCCCTACGGTAAAATAAAGCCATGAGCAGTCTGTTTCTAACTCCCGACACGTTTCCACAACTCTCCGCCACACTCGCTTCAGGTCAGTGGGTGGTGGCCTGTTTGTGCGCTGGCTGGTGCGATGTATGCAAACAATATCGTGCGGGCTTTGATGCGCTGGCCGAGCAGTATCCCGAGCAGCAGTTTGTATGGATAGATATTGAAGATCAATCCGATCTGGTCGGCGATCTGGATGTTGAGAATTTTCCGACCATCCTCATAC
>Ga0209550_10007127_pt1 | contig 10363 bp, 10 predicted proteins | sample LauGreSuBDMM15SN_2_FD_187567 | JGI IMG/M metagenome (GOLD analysis project Ga0209550, IMG submission 187567) | Freshwater lake microbial communities from Lake Michigan, USA - Su13.BD.MM15.SN (SPAdes) (version 5) | ecosystem: Environmental > Aquatic > Freshwater > Lake | place: Lake Michigan... | reverse complement strand
GGTGGCGTTGTCACTCTCATGACTCTTCACACCGCCAAAGGTTTAGAGTTCCCAACGGTTTTTCTTACAGGAATGGAAGATGGAATATTTCCTCACTCACGAACTTTGGGCGAGAAAGATGAAATAGAAGAAGAGCGACGACTTGCTTACGTTGGACTTACTCGTGCAGAAAAGCGGCTCTACATTTCTCGTGCGGAGTATCGATCTTCATGGGGATCTCCAACCTATAACCCTGCATCACGTTTCCTTGATGAAATTCCTGAAGGAATAATTGAGTGGCGAAATCACGGTGGATCTTCCTCATCACTATCTCCATCGCTTACGAAGAAGTCTCGTGTGGCAACGGCGCCACCACCGCGTGCAACAGGAAAGAAAAGCACTGCGATGGAATTGGCCGTTGGTGAACGTGTGTCACATGACACATTTGGACTCGGAACTGTTGTAGCCATTGCAGGTGAGGGCGATAAGTCCGAAGCCACCATAAACTTCGGTCAGTACGGCGAGAAGCGATTGCTGCTGCGTTATGCACCAGTTGAGAAGCTCTAGTATTAGCAAATACTTTTTCGATATGAGTGGAGTTTTCTGTGGATCTCTTTGAATACCAAGCACGAGATCTCTTTGAAAAACACGGAATCCCCGTTCTATCTGCTGCCATTGCAACTACTGCAGATCAAGCACATGATGCTGCTGCAAAAATTGGCGGAAAAGTTGTCGTTAAAGCGCAAGTAAAAGTTGGCGGACGCGGAAAAGCTGGTGGCGTAAAAGTAGCTGCTGATGCAAATGAAGCCAAAGAAAAAGCCAGTGCAATTCTTGGCATGGATATTAAGGGTCACACTGTTCGCACAGTAATGATTGCGCAAGCGGCCCCAATTGAATCTGAGTATTACTTAGCAATCCTGCTAGATCGCTCGAACCGAACATTTCTTGTTATGGCATCAGTATCAGGCGGAATGGATATTGAGGAAGTTGCACATACTGCACCTGAAAAACTCGCCAAAATTCCTGTCGATGCAAACGTAGGCATTTCAACAGAGAAAGCCAAAGAGATTGTTACAGCAGCTGCCTTTCCTGCCGATGTTGCATCACAAGTGGAAAAAGTTCTTTTAACTCTGTGGAAGGTTTTCCAATCTGAAGATGCCACACTCGTGGAAATTAACCCACTAGTAAAGACAGTTGATGGAAAAGTTATTGCACTCGATGGAAAAGTAACGTTGGATGACAACGCAGGCTTTAGACATCCAGATCACGAAGCACTGATTGATCACGCTGCAACAAATGCCCTAGAAGCTGCAGCTAAAGAAAAAGACCTCAATTACGTAAAGCTTGATGGTCAAGTTGGAATTATTGGTAATGGTGCAGGCCTTGTGATGAGCACGCTCGATGTTGTTGCGTATGCAGGAGAAAAATTTGGGGGAGTCAGACCAGCTAACTTCTTAGATATTGGTGGAGGCGCATCCGCACAAGTCATGGCTGATGGGCTTTCAATTATTTTAGGCGATTCAGATGTAAAGAGTGTTTTCGTAAATGTCTTTGGTGGAATTACCGCGTGTGATGCGGTTGCTAACGGCATTGTTCAAGCGTTGGATTTATTGGGTTCAAAGGCAACGAAACCGATTGTTGTCAGACTTGATGGAAACAATGTGATTGAAGGACGTGCAATTTTAAAAGCTGCCGCACATCCGCTCATTGAACAAGTGGACACCATGGATGGAGCAGCAAATCGTGCTGCAGAATTGGCGGCCAAGTAATGTCTATTTTTATTGATAATAAGAGCATCGTCATTGTGCAAGGAATGACAGGCGCTGAAGGAACAAAACATACAAAACGCATGTTGGCTTCAGGTACAAAAATTGTAGGCGGAGTTACACCTGGTAAAGGTGGACAAAGCGTCGACATAGATGGCCACACACTTCCTGTTTTTAACACTGTGGCAGAAGCCATGAAGGCAACAGGAGCCAATACATCTGTTGTCTTCGTTCCACCAAAATTTGCAAAAGCCGCTGTCATTGACGCAATCGATGCATCCATGCCGCTAGTGGTTGTCATCACTGAAGGTATTCCAGTTCATGATTCAGCAAGTTTCTACGCACACGCAGTAAGCAAAGGAACAACTCGCATTATTGGACCAAACTGTCCAGGACTCATCAGCCCAGGTAAATCAAATGTTGGAATTATTCCTGCAGACATCACAAGCAGTGGACCGATTGGTTTGGTTTCAAAATCCGGAACACTGACGTATCAGATGATGTACGAGCTTCGCGATATTGGCTTTAGCACTGCAGTTGGAATTGGTGGAGATCCCGTAATTGGCACCACGCATATCGATTGCTTAAGAGCATTTCAAGATGATCCAGATACAAAAGCAATTGTCATGATTGGTGAAATTGGTGGCGATGCCGAAGAGCGTGCAGCAGCATTTATTAGCGAATATGTCACTAAGCCAGTTGTTGGTTATGTCGCAGGATTTACTGCTCCTGAAGGAAAAACAATGGGGCACGCAGGTGCAATTGTTTCCGGATCTTCAGGAACAGCACAAGCAAAGAAAGATGCACTTGAAGCCGCAGGAGTAAAAGTTGGCAAGACACCAAGTGAGAGCGCGCAACTAATGCGCGCAATATTGGGCCGCTAGCTCAAATGTTTCAACGCGTCCTGTGGGTCTCGTTGTCACAAGTTCTTCGCAGCATCGCACTCGTATTACTGCCAATTTCTTTCCTATCGCTCATCGCATGGGCAACTGCCGGAAGTCTTACCGGAAATACTTCAGATCCAATCAGAGCTTCACTCTGGGTATGGCTAGGAATTCACAGAATTCCATTTTCGCTAAGCATTCCACCAGCTGCTGTTGAAGGTTATCTTTCATACCTTCCACTTGGTGGACTGCTCTTTCCGTTCTTAGCAATCAGAAGTTCTTTTTCACGAATTGTTGATCGCTTAGATCGAGATACAACACTAATTAACGTAGCTCGGATTCACTTCACAGTGATCTATTGCCTGATTGCTCAACTCTTGGTATTTGTCTCTACAACAAATGCAATTCGTCCTGTGTGGTACTTCGCATTGATGATTTTAGTTCCTTCTGTTTACCTGACGACCTTAACGGTGGGCAAAAAAGTTACGCTCACGCTGCCCGTAAGTTTTGGCACACGGATAGTTGCTTTGTTGCTCGCTGTGAGCGCTTTATTCCTGGCGTTCTCATTTTTCATGAATCTTTCAACGGTTAAAGATTTGATAACAGTCTTGCAACCAGGAATCTTTGGTGGACTTTTGCTCTTGTTGATCAACATTGTTTACTTACCAAATGCTGCGGTATCAGCCATGGCTTACTTAAGTGGCACAGGTTTTGGCGTAGGGGCAAACACTCTGGTGTCGCCACTACAACACTCCGTTGATCAAATTCCGGCTCTGCCAATTCTCGGAGCACTTCCAAGTGCTGAACATCCGCAATTCTTGTTCTCAATATTCTTCTTTGTTATGGCTGGCGCTCTATTGGCCAGTTGGGCTATTTCTTCGAGTACGAGAGTGTTGTTGCAGAGTTACTTTGTGAGCATCGCCTGTGTTTTCCTTCTTGCTTTTTTTGCAAGCGGATCCCTACTCACTCAAGAAATGTCTACTGTCGGGCCTTCGTTATGGATGTTTCCACTGAGTGTTGCAATTGAAATGGGAATTGGTATTGCACTAGCAATACTGATTCCACGAATATCACTTCCAAGTAAAAAGAATAAGTCTGATGGATAGAACACTTCTTCTCTTGGCTTCGGGCACAGGTTCATTAGCAGAAGCAATAATCATGGCAAGCAACAGAGGTGATCTTGCAGCACATGTTGTTGCAGTATTAACTGATAAGCCAGATGCAGAAGTTGTTGCAAAGTGCGCAGCGCTCGGAGTGCCAATAATTTCACACCCCATGCATGAAAATCGCGCGGACTGGAATCACGAATTATTGTTGATAACAGAGTCTCTTAATCCAGCTCTGGTTGTTAGTGCTGGATTCATGCGGATTTTAGATGCCGAGTACGTTTCAACATTTAAAGTAATCAATAGTCACCCATCCTTGTTGCCAAATTTTCCTGGCGCACACGCAGTCCGAGATGCTTTAGATGCCAGGTCTAGCAAAACTGGAGCAACGATTCACTGGGTTGATGCCGGCGTAGACACTGGAAAAGTAATTGTTTCCAGAGAAGTGCCTATTCTGGAAGGCGATACAGAAGCGGTTTTGCATGAGCGTATTAAGATTGTCGAACGCGGCCTCATTGTTGAGACCATTTCTGAGTTGTTAGATTCTTTGGAGAATTCCCATGAGTGAGCGAAAGAAAATACGTAGAGCACTCATCAGCGTCTATGACAAAAATCGCCTACAAGAAATCGGTGCTGCACTAAGCGCTGCAGGTGTTCAGATTGTTTCTACCGGATCAACTGCAAAAACTCTTGCAGCCGCGGGGATAGAAGTTACTGAAGTAAGCGCTGTTACAGGATTTCCCGAGATTATGGGCGGACGAGTAAAAACACTACATCCAACAATTCACTCCGGAATTCTTGCTGATCAAGAAAATTCCGAGCACATGTCTGCCATAAAGAATTTGGGAATTGAACCCTTTGATTTAATTGTTATCAATCTTTATCCATTTGCCGAAACAATTGCAACAGGTGCAACTTTTGCAGAGTGTATTGAACAAATTGATATCGGTGGCCCTTCGATGCTCAGAGGTGCCGCTAAAAATCATGGTTCAGTAGCCGTTATTTCAAATCCTTCTCAGTACGATCAATTAATCGGTGCAATATCTGCCGGAGGCTTTACCGCGGCGCAACGTCAGAGATTAGCTTTAGAAGTCTTTAGAACAACTGCTGAATATGACTTAACAATTGCTAATTGGTTAGGTCAAAATTCTGGTGCAACATTGCCAGAATGGTTTGGAAGCATTTACGTCCAAGAAAACACTCTTCGCTACGGAGAAAATCCTCATCAATCCGCGGCAATTTATCGGGGAAGTTCAGAAGGTATTGTTCAATCTAAACAACTACATGGCAAAGAAATGTCATTTAATAACTACACAGATGCTGATGCTGCATGGCGTGCAGCCTTTGATCACGCCGAACCATGCGTTGCCATTATTAAGCATGCCAATCCATGTGGGATTGCAGTCGGAAAAGATATCGCTTCTGCATATTTGAAGGCCCACGAATGTGATCCTGTGTCAGCATTTGGTGGAGTGGTAGCCTCTAATCGAATCGTCACAACTGAGATGGCTAAAGCTCTTTCAGAAACTTTCACTGAAGTTCTTATTGCGCCTAGTTATGAGGATGCAGCAGTAGAAATACTTTCGCAAAAACCATCTATTCGTATTTTGCAATGTAGCGCCACCGAATCAAGTGCAATCGAAATGCGTCCGGTCAGTGGTGGAGTTTTATTACAGGAGATAGATGCAATTGATGCCTCAGGTGATGCTTCATCGTCATGGAAGTTAGTTGCGGGCCCAAAGGTTTCTGCTGATACGTTGAAGGATCTTGAATTTGCATGGCGCGCTGTCCGCGCAGTTAAAAGCAATGCAATTTTGTTAGCAAAAAACGGCGCAAGTGTCGGTGTTGGTATGGGTCAAGTTAATCGCGTCGATAGTGCAGAGCTTGCGGTAAAGCGAGCAGGTAATCGAGCAGCAGGTAGCGTTGCATCGAGCGATGCATTTTTTCCATTTGCTGATGGATTACAGATTCTTATCAACGCTGGGATCAATGCTGTTGTTTCACCTGGTGGAAGTGTGCGCGATGAAGAAGTCATTGCCGCCGCAGAACAGGCTGGAATTAGCTTGTATTTCACCGGTACTCGGCATTTCTCACACGCATAAATCTTCAATAAGATACGAGCATGACCGCAACTATTCTCGATGGCAAGGCTCTAGCCGCATCAATTAAGAAAGATCTGGCGGTAAGAGTTCTTGAGTTGAAGAAAAAAGGAATCACTCCAGGACTCGGAACAGTTTTAGTTGGCGATGATCCCGGTTCACATTCATACGTTGGCGGCAAGCATCGCGATTGCGAGGAAGTCGGAGTTACCTCAATCCGTGTAGATCTTCCAGATTCAGCTTCGCAAGCTGATGTACTTGCTGCGATTAAAGATCTTAACAATGCAAAAGAGTGCACTGGATATATTGTGCAATTACCAATGCCTAAGGGAATTGATCCTCAAGTAATTCTTGAAGCGATTGATCCAGCAAAAGATGCTGATGGATTGCACCCAATGAATCTAGGCAGACTCGTTGCAGGTTATGACGCGCCACTGCCATGTACTCCTCGCGGAATAGTTGCGTTGTTGCAGCATTACAACGTTGCCCTTAAAGGTGCCGAAGTTACAGTTATTGGTCGCGGACTTACAGTTGGTCGTCCACTCGGTTTATTGCTCACCCGCAAGCAAGAAAATGCAACCGTTACTTTGACTCACACCGGAACAAAAGATTTAGCTTTGCACACTCGCAATGCTGACATTGTTATTGCAGCTATTGGTCAAGCGCACTTTCTTAACGCCTCAATGATTAAAGCAGGTGCTGCGGTTATTGATGTTGGAATTTCACGTACTGACGCGGGTTTACTGGGCGATGTACATCCAGATGTAATGGAAAAAGCAGGATTCGTTGCTCCAATGCCAGGTGGTGTTGGGCCCATGACACGAGCAATGCTCGTTACGAATGTTGTGGACGCGTGTTCTTAGATTCGCGCGTAATTAGAATCGCTAGCTATTCATTAGTAGCGGCGGGTATCGTTTTAGGAGCCTTTAGTTTTGTGCGATCAGGAGCGCTCTTAATTGCCCTTGGAACTTTAGGGATTGCTTTTCCGTCACGGCATCTACGCACAATTGAGTTCTATTTTCCGGTGGGCATTGCAGTGGGGCTCTTTGTCCTGGCAATTTCACTGCCTAACGGGTTGTAGAGTTATCTTGATATCAAGGCACTTTAGATTCGAATATTGAAAGAGGGATGTAAACCATGGCAGGCAAAGTAACCGTCGTCGGTGCAGGTTTTTATGGTTCAACAACTGCAATGCGATTAGCTGAGTACAACATATTCGACACCGTTGTTCTCACTGACATACTTGAAGGCAAGCCAGAAGGTTTGGCGCTAGATATGAATCAATCTCGTTCGATTGAAGGATTTGAAACAAAAATTGTAGGTGCCACAACAAGTGCCGATGGCGCAGGATATGAAGCAACTGCGAATTCAGATGTAGTTGTCATTACTGCAGGACTTCCACGCAAACCAGGCATGAGTCGAATGGATCTCATCGGAGTAAATGCAGGAATTGTTCGTGGAGTTGCTGAAAACATTGCGAAACACTCACCGAATGCGGTCATTATCGTGGTTTCAAACCCACTCGATGAAATGACTGCGCTGACGCAAATCGCAACGGCATTTCCATACAACCGCGTAATGGGTCAGGCAGGAATGCTAGATACCGCGCGCTTTACACACTTTGTTGCCGAAAAACTCAACGTTCCAGTTTCATCAGTAAGTACTCTCACACTTGGTTCACACGGCGAAACAATGGTGCCGGTTCCAAGTCGCTGCACAGTTGGCGGAGTAGCACTGAGTGAAAAATTGTCTCAAGCAGAAATTGATGAACTAGTTGATCGCACAAGAAATGGTGGAGCAGAAGTCGTTGCACTCTTAAAGACTGGTTCTGCATATTACGCACCATCTGCAGCAGCAGCTCGAATGGCAAAGGCTGTCATTGAAGATTCTGGCGCAACGATGCCGGTGTGTGCGTGGGTTGATGGCGAATACGGCATCTCTGGTGTTTACCTTGGCGTTGAAGCACAAATCGGTCGTCAAGGTGTTAAGAAAGTCGTTGAAACAAAACTTACGGATAGCGAATTAGCAGCACTTAAAGTTGCTGCTGAAGCTGTTCGTGCAAAACAAGCAGACGTACAGACACTCTAAGGGGAGCGCGCAGCATGGCCAAGATCAAAGTTGAAGGAACTGTTGTCGAATTAGATGGCGATGAAATGACTCGCATCATTTGGCAGTTCATTAAGGATTCGTTGATTCTTCCTTACTTAGATGTAAATCTTGAGTATTACGATCTTGGAATTGAAAAGCGTGATGAGACTGATGATCAAATTACTATTGATGCAGCTCGAGCTATTCAAAAGCACGGAGTCGGAATCAAGTGCGCCACTATTACTCCAGATGAAGCCCGCGTTGAAGAGTTTGGGCTTAAGAAGATGTGGAAGTCTCCTAACGGAACAATCCGCAACATCTTAGGTGGCGTAATTTTCCGCGAACCAATCATCATCAGCAATGTTCCACGTTTGGTACCGCACTGGACTAAGCCAATTGTTATTGGCCGTCACGCTTTTGGTGATCAATACAAAGCAACTGATTTCAAAGTTCCTGGTCCAGGAAAGTTAACTCTCTCCTTTGTACCAGAAGATGGTTCTGCTCCTATGGAGTTTAATGTTTTTGATTTCCCAGCTGCCGGTGTCGCAATGGGTATGTACAACCTTGATGACTCCATCCGCGACTTTGCACGTGCATCACTAAATTATGGATTGAACAGAAAGTATCCTGTTTATCTCTCAACAAAGAACACAATTCTTAAGGCTTATGACGGACGCTTTAAAGATATTTTCGAAGAGATTTATCAAGCAGAGTTCAAATCAGCATTTGATGCTGCTGGAATTTGGTATGAACATCGCCTCATCGATGACATGGTTGCAATGTCACTTCGTATGGAAGGTGGCTATGTTTGGGCCTGCAAGAACTATGACGGTGACGTGCAATCAGACACTGTTGCACAAGGTTATGGCTCACTCGGATTAATGACATCAGTGCTGATGACACCAGATGGAAAAGTTGTTGAATCTGAGGCTGCACACGGAACTGTGACTCGTCACTATCGTGATCATCAGGCCGGAAAAGCTACATCGACAAATCCAATCGCATCAATTTTTGCGTGGACTCGCGGTCTTGCACACCGTGCAAAACTTGATAATAACAAGGAGCTTGCAAAGTTTTGTGACACTCTCGAACAAGTCTGTATACAAACTGTCGAACAAGGCAAGATGACAAAGGATTTATCACTCTTGATGGCACCAGATGCCCCATGGCAAACAACACAAGAGTTCCTCAATTCAATTGATGAAAATCTCAAGAAGGTTATGGCCTAATTTCATGAACTCTGAGCGCGGTGCTGTGGCACTTGTTGGCTCAGGTGAGTACTTAATCCAGATGCAGGAGATCGAAGCTGATCTTCTGCATCGTGGCATTTCTAGAGGTAAATCAAATACATATATTCAAATTCCCACAGGCGCTGGTCAAGAGAGTGCCGATCGCATCGAATTTTGGAAAGAGCGCGGAGCAGCGCAGGCAGAACGAGTGGGCGCCACATGTCATTTTTTGCCAATCCTAAAGAGAGAAGATGCATTTAATCCGCAGTACATTGAAGAAGTAACAAATGCTGGACTTATTTATTTTTCAGGTGGAGATCCTGGTTACATCACTGAAGTTTTTGAAGGAACGCCACTGTGGGAAAAGATAAAACAAGAGTTCAATTCAGGTTCTTCGTTAGCCGGTTGCTCGGCGGGCGCAATGGCATTTGGATCAAAGATTGTGGGCTTGCGAATATCACATGCCCAGAGTGGACTTGGATTAATTCCAGAAATTGAAGTTATTCCACACTATGACAAGTTTCTTGGATGGGTTCCAGATCGCATTGCATCAATTGCACTTCGAAGCGATGAAGGAACATACCTACTTGGTATTGATGAAGATACTGCACTTGTGCTCACTGATAAATGGCGAGTACAAGGCCGCGCCAAGGTTCATGTATTAAAGGGTCTTGCAGAATCACCACAGACATTTGCAAGTGGTGAAGAAATTACCCTGCTTCACACATTTGCCTAGCTAGGAATTGAGCTGTCCGGCACCAATAAAATCTGCGACAAATGCATTTGCTGGTTTGTTAGTTAAATTAGCAGGCGTATCAACTTGTTGTAACACTCCATCATTGAGCACAGCAACGCGATCACCCAGTGCCATAGCTTCTTCTTTATCATGCGTAACGTAGACAGTTGTAATTCCTAAGCGTCTTTGCAGTGCTGCAATTTGTGTGCGAGTTGCAACGCGCAATTTTGCATCAAGGTTTGAGAGAGGTTCGTCCATGAGAAAAACTTGTGGCTCTCGAACAATTGCGCGACCCATTGCAACACGTTGACGCTGGCCACCGGAAAGTGCTTTCGGTTTGCGTTCTAAGAATTCTTCGAGGTCTAAGAGCTTTGCAGCTTCAAGAACTCTGCGATCACGTTCTTCTTTTGCAATCCCTGCAATCTTGAGTGCAAAGCCCATATTTTCTGCAACGCTCATGTGGGGATACAACGCAT
>Ga0209550_10007126_pt1 | contig 10363 bp, 9 predicted proteins | sample LauGreSuBDMM15SN_2_FD_187567 | JGI IMG/M metagenome (GOLD analysis project Ga0209550, IMG submission 187567) | Freshwater lake microbial communities from Lake Michigan, USA - Su13.BD.MM15.SN (SPAdes) (version 5) | ecosystem: Environmental > Aquatic > Freshwater > Lake | place: Lake Michigan, USA... | reverse complement strand
ACAGAAGAAGTGCATCATGAATGCAAAGTTGAACTTCCAATCAATGCGCACCTCTCTAGTGATTACGTCCCTGGTGAACGTTTGCGCCTTGATCTCTATCGCCGATTAGCAGATGTTCGAAATAGTGATGATGTCGAAGCGATTCGCGCAGAATTAGTTGATCGATTTGGCGAATTACCAACAGAGGCACAAGCACTTCTGGGAGTTGCATCTCTTCGAGCTCTAGCAAAATCAGTTGGATTGAGAGAAGTAGTTGCCGCTGGAAAATTCTTACGTTTATCACCCATCACCCTTGCCGAATCTCGTCAGTTGCGAATGTCACGGATGTATCCCGGTTCACTCTATAAATCAGCCTTGAATACAGCGATGATTGCCTTTCCTGTGAGTAAATCTTGGAGCCCGTCACAAAGTGGTCTGGAGATAGTGGATACTTCTCTTCTGGCCTGGGTAATCGAGGCCGTTGACCAACTGACCGCCACTTCGAAAGAGAGCACCACGTGAAAAAGTTCCTTGCCATGAGCGCAATTGCAGCAGCACTTCTTCTGAGCGGATGCTCACAAGTTGGCTCAGCAGCAACAATTGGCGATACAAAGATTACTCAAGAAGTAGTTCAGACAAGTATCGATTCAATTCTTGCAGAGCGCGCAAAGATTGATATTTCCCAGATGGAACTTCAAACTGGCGCAGATCTCAATCTTTCACAATTGCGCTTTCAAGTTCTCACAGTTCTAATCCGCGAAGTTGGAAAAGATTTCAAAATAGAGGCATCAAAGGCTGAAATCGATACACGTCGCGCCGGAATTCTTGAACAAGTTGGTGGAGAAGCCGGACTTCCTAAAGCACTTGTTGGCGCAGGAATTGCCCCAGCAAACTTGGATCTCTATCTTGAGGCAGTTATCGTCTCTGGAAAAATCAGTGATGCAATTGTCGCTTCAGGAGTTACTGAAGATTTACTCGGTGGCGAAATCACACGCTTAGTTGCAGCAAAGGCAGCCCAACTCAAAGTAGAAGTAAACCCACGCTACGGTAAATGGGATCCAATCAGTGCCGATGTTGTCCCTGTTGATTCTGCCGGCGATGCCGTCAAGTCAAATACTCCATAAGTAAAAAAGTATGAGCACTTCCTATCTTCAGCGTCTCGTTGAAGTGATGGATACCTTGCGCTCTCCTGGTGGTTGTCCGTGGGATGGCGAACAGACGCATGAATCACTCGTGAAATATTTACTTGAAGAGTCTTACGAATTTGTTGATTCACTTGAAAATGGTGACCGTGCAGGAATGCGCGAAGAACTCGGCGATATCTTGCTCCAGGTCTATTTCCACGCACGTATTGCTCAAGATAATCTTGAGGATCCATTTACCATCGAAGATGTTGCGCAATCAATAACCGAAAAACTCATTCGTCGCCACCCGCATGTATTTGGTGATGCAAAAGTTTCTGGTTCGGGCGAAGTCCTAGAAAATTGGGAAAAGATAAAGGCTGCCGAAAAGGGGCGAACATCTGCACTCGATGGAATTGCAATGGCGCAGCCAGCACTGCCACTTGTTGAAAAATTGCTCTATCGCGCAGAGAAAAATGATCTAGAAATTTCACTTCCAACTGCGCCACATCTCGAAGGCAGCGCCACAGAAGATTCTGTTGGAAAGGCTCTTCTAGAAGTAATTGCCTGGGCTAATCGCAATGGAATTGATGCAGAACGCGCACTTCGCAGCCAAGCCCATCAAATAATTGCACGTATAAAAGAGGCTGAAGGCAAGGCCACATAAGCACGGTAGACTTGCCTCACTCAGCCGTTTCAACGCAGACACGATTGCAGAGACACATTAGATAAAGTTTTTTAGGAGATATCTCAGTGGCAATTATCGAAGCAATCGCAGCTCGTGAAATTCTTGACTCCCGTGGAAATCCAACGGTTGAAGTTGAAATCGAATTAGAAGATGGCACACAAGCACGTGCTGCGGTACCAAGTGGAGCATCAACTGGTGCATTTGAAGCATCAGAGCTTCGCGATGGTGGAAAGCGTTATGCCGGTAAAGGTGTAGAAAAAGCAGTTGCATTCGTCAACGAAGAGATTGCACAAGCAATCGTTGGTTATGACTCACAAGATCAACGCCTCATTGATACAGAGATGATTGAACTTGATGGAACAAAGAACAAGTCACGCCTTGGAGCAAACTCAATTCTTGGTGTTTCACTCGCAGTTGCTAAGGCATCTGCCGAATCTGCAGATCTCTCACTCTTTCGTTATCTTGGCGGACCAAATGCGCATATCTTGCCTGTGCCAATGATGAATATTCTCAACGGTGGCGCACATGCTGATACCAATGTTGATATTCAAGAATTTATGATCGCACCAATTGGTGCACCAACATTCCGCGAATCATTGCGATGGGGCGCTGAGATTTACCACGCACTCAAATCAGTTCTGAAAAAGCGTGGACTTGCAACAAGTGTTGGCGATGAAGGCGGTTTTGCTCCAAATCTTGAAAGCAATCGTGCAGCACTCGACCTTATTATCGAAGCTATTTCACTCGCTGGCTTCAAGCCAGGTTCTGATATTGCATTAGCAATGGATGTTGCTGCAACTGAATTCCACGACGCTGGAAAGTACACATTTGAAGGCTCTTCAAAGAGCTCAGAGCAGATGATTGCCTATTACAAAGAACTCGTAGATTCATACCCATTAGTTTCTATTGAAGATCCACTCAATGAAGAAGATTGGGCTGGCTGGACTGAGATGACGAAGGTATTGGGTTCACGTGTTCAAATAGTTGGAGATGACCTATTTGTAACTAACCCAGAGCGCCTTGCTCGCGGTATCGCATCAGATACTGCAAATGCACTTCTTGTAAAAGTAAATCAAATTGGAACTCTTACAGAAACTCTTGATGCTGTAGATATGGCACACCGTGCAAATTATCGAAGCATGCTTAGCCACCGTTCAGGTGAAACGGAAGATACGACTATTGCCGATCTTGCTGTTGCAACAAATTGTGGTCAAATAAAGACTGGTGCACCCGCACGAAGTGAACGCGTCGCTAAATACAACCAACTTCTTCGCATTGAAGAAGAGTTGGCTGATGGCGCTGTCTACGCCGGTCGCGACGCTTTCCCACGCTTCAAAGGATAATTACACAATGGCCAGACGCCGCGGCAAACTAAATTTCACACCACGTCGCCGCGGTTCTGGTCGCACCCTTGCACTCTCTGCAATCTTCTTTGTTTTAGCCCTCACAATTGCGCCACCAATCCAGCATTACTTCACACAACGCGCACAAATCAATTCACTGCGCGCACAAGTAAGTTCAGATACGAAGGCACTACAAGAGGCAGAAAAAGAATTGCAGCTCTGGCGCGATCCTGAATATATAAAGTCACAAGCACGCGAACGCCTGCATTTTGTCTTACCAGGGGAGCGTCAATACATTGTTACTGATTCGACATCGCGAAGCGCCCAAGAGCAAAGCACTCTTGTTGCCGATAATGTTCCTGATAATCAACCGTGGTACACGCGCCTTATTGCATCAATCACTGAAACCGGTAGCAAGTGAACCCTGTTCCACAAGAAGATTTAGATTGCATTGAAAGACAATTAGGTCGCACGCCTCGTGATGTTCACGGGATTGCATACCGTTGTCCTTGCGGAAAACCTGCAGTTGTTGAAACAAATCCCCGGCTAGCCGATGGCACACCATTTCCAACTTTTTACTATGCCACATGCCCAAAGCTCACCGGTGCTATTTCAACACTAGAAACAACAGGAATGATGGGCGAAATGAATGCGCGCCTTGTAACAGATCCAGAATTATCTGGGGCATATAGCGCAGCCCACGAAGATTATTTAGCTGCTCGCGCCGTACTCAAAGTTGATGTTCCTGAAATTGAAGGTATTACTGCAGGTGGAATGCCAGATCGCGTCAAATGTTTGCACTCACTCGTTGCGCATTCACTCTCTGCTGGCCCTGATGTAAACCCATTAGGTGATGAAGCACTTGCAGCGCTGCCACAATGGTGGAAGAACGAACCATGCGAGTAGCAGCAATTGATTGCGGAACTAATTCAATTCGTTTACTGATTGCAGATGTAGAAGGAACAACGTTTCGAGAAGTACTTCGCACAATGGAGATTGTCCGACTTGGTCAAGGCGTAGATAAAACTGGTGAATTTCATCCTGATGCAATTGCTCGAACCCTTGCAGCCGTTGATTTATTTGCAGTAGAGATTGCTCGCAAAGGTGTTCAAAAGATTCGCTTCTGTGCAACAAGTGCCACGCGCGATGCAACAAATCGCCACCTCTTCATAGATGGAGTCAAAGAGCGCCTAGGCATCGAGCCAGAAGTTATTTCAGGTGAAGAAGAAGCAGCGCTTTCATTTGCCGGCGCGATTCAAGATCTGCCACAAGAAGATGGCCCATTCCTTGTTGTAGATATTGGTGGGGGATCTACCGAATTTGTCTATGGACAATCAAGTGTTGAATTTGCAAAGAGCGTCAACATTGGTTGCGTGCGTATGTCTGAACGCCATTTCACCCAAGATCCAGCAGGTGTCCAAGAGATAGAAGATGCACGCAAAGATATCCAAGAAGCAATCAAGGTTGCGGCCTCCATTGTTCCAATTACCAAAGCAAAAACACTTGTTGCTGTTGCAGGAACTGCCACGACAGTTGCAGCTGCTGCCCTTGAACTAGGCGAATATGACCGTCACTCAATACATTTATCGCGAATAAGTGCAGAAAAGACCCACATTGCTTCACAACGTTTTCTCTCGATGACACGTGAAGAACGCTTAGCACTTGGTTATATGCACCCAGGCCGAGTCGATGTTATTGCTGCAGGATCTCTAGTTCTCTCTGAAATTATGAAAGCAACAGGTGCTAAAGAATTTATTGCCTGTGAGTCAGACATTCTCGATGGAATGGCTTGGTCTATTTAGTTCTTATCCCAAAATTTCACAAGAACATCAGTGAGTAACTCTGGAGTATCTTCATTAGGACAATGCCCAGCACCAGGGATTACATCTAATGGTGCTTCTAGGTCTATAGCCATTTGATCTTGCAATGCCAGTGGCCATGCATCATCGTTTTCACCGTAGAGAACATGAGCTGAAATTCCTGTCTCATGTATCTCTTTCACAATTGATGGTTCATCCATTAGATGATCTATATGAGTTGCAACTGAGCGAGGATCACTCATTGCCCATCGTCTCTTCTTCATCTCATACGTTGGCTTTCCTAAATCATTTGTATCCATGTAGTCATCCCAAATCTTTTCCATGGGTACAGACCTCAACACTTCATGGCTCAGCATTTCTTCTCTAAAACCAATCCCTGCCGGACCAGTACACATCAGTGTGAGTGACTTCCAATAATTTGGCGCCATAAGAACTGCGCGCTGTGCAACTAAACCACCAAATGAATGACCGAGTAAATGAGGATTTGTCATCCCAAGTAATTGCGCCATATCAATTGCATCACGTGCAAGTGATTTGATTGTGTATGCATCTTCTCGTTTGCTATGTGGAGACTCATGTTGTCCGCGATTATCTAGAGTCAATACGCGATAACCATGATCGGCAATCATTGGACCACAATCTGTAAAATCTTCTTTACTTCCAGTAAAGCCATGAACTAATACGACATCACCGCGATGAACCTTTGGCTCAAATACAACGGTTGCAATTGGTTCGCCTTGGACAACTATTAGTTTGGTCATGAGGCGACCTTATTAGTAATCGCCATTTTCTCTGCAATTTGAGTTGGTAAATAGAGCATTTAGCGCCTAGTAGACTCTCTTTTTCACGTGGCCCCGATAGCCCAATGGCAGAGGCAGAGGACTTAAAATCCTCCCAGTGTGGGTTCGACCCCCACTCGGGGCACTATCTGTGTGTAATTTATGACATTTACCTAACCGCTACACAAATATCCTATTAACAATGCATGGATAAAGATCAAGGAATCCCTAGAAATCTCAAGTTGCTCAAGGCGTGTAGCTAACTTAGGGTACGAGTCAGTGGAGTCTCGAATCTGAGGTTTTGCCTTTACTTCGAGACTGAAAGATTCATATAAATGCTCAAGAGAATCATTAAAATATTCTTAGTAACAATTTTGGCACTCCCACAATTAGCAATTGTAAATCCTGCATGGGCTACAGACACCACTTTCACTTGTGGAGACGGCGGCTATACATATACTGTAAACGCTACGGGCCATCTAACTCATGGGTCCTGTTCAGCCCCGTCATTAGTGCTTGATTCAAGTGTTGTATTCATCGATTATGCGAGCCTGAATGGCTGGCAAACAGAATCTTTAACTATTCCAGCGAGCGTTACAACAATCTCGGACGGTGCGTTCTATGGTCTTCCGAAATTAGAAACCATAACTGTCGATGCATCAAATACTAATTTCAAAACAGTCGGTGGCGTTCTAATGAATATTTCAGAAGATCGTATTATCTATTATCCGAGTAAATTACCCTCACAAAATTACAATGTACCCAATACTATTCTGAAGATAGATAATCGTGCATTTAGTTGTCTAACTTATCTTGAGGTAGTACAGATAAACACTTATACAACGAATATCGACCCAGCATCTTTTATATCTTGTCCATACATTGCTTCCTCCTTACAAGAAATAAATGTTTTGACAGGAAACTCTTCCTATATTTCAATTGATCACGTACTTTATTCTGCAGATGGAAAAAATTTGTTGAATTTTCCAGCTAATTACCAGCAAAGAGATTATGTGGTGCCAAACGGAACGCTAACCATTGCAGGTAGTGCATTTGAGTACTCAAATATTCGAAGTATTACATTCCCAAGCTCTCTTACCACCATCGGTTCATATGCTTTCCAAAGTGCCAGAAGCCTTGAATCAGTCGGAGAATTTCCTGCCAGTTACACATATTCTGGAGCATCCTCACCTTTCTTTAATGCAGACAAAGTTACGAGTTTTACTGTCTCGGGCGATAACCTCTCATTCAAAAGTGTTGGGGGAGTTTTATTCTCGAAAAACGGAAGTAATCTTCGTGAATACCCGGGAGGAAAAGAGAGCACCGAATACCGTATTCCAGATAGCGTGATTACGGTCGATGGTCAGGCCTTTGTAAATAATTATATAAAAACCCTCGTTGTGCCAAGTACTCTTACAACTCTTGGATACTCCTATATTTCACTAGATTATTTGGTATTTAGTGGTACTAGTTCAGTATCTCAGATCGATGGTTACAATTTAGTTGATCGTTTCGTCTATTGTGGAACCACAAACTCAGTTATAAATAGTTTTGCAACTGGCAGTGGTAAAATCGTAGAGTGCATAGATAGCTATTTTGTGGACGAGGCGGAAGTTGTGGCTGCAAGAGTGGCTGCGGCTGCAAGAGTGGCTGCGGAAGCTGCGGCTGCAAGAGTGGCTGTCGAGCTAGCTGCGGCAAAAGCGGCTAAAGAAAGACGTGAGGCAGAGAAGAAATCAGCGCGTAGTGAGATCTCAAGTAACGCTATCGTTGTGGAGAAATTATCTGTTGAAACATTTGATAAGGCAGAGATTCCGGGTGTTACTTCAAAGAATATCGATGCGGTACAGGCAGAAATTCTGGCACTTCCTGCAGAGGCTCGAGCAGATATATCTCAAGTTCTAATGATTGCCCGCAAGTTTGAAGTAGTGGAGATTATTGCCTCGGATAGAATTAACTCTATTTCTTCGGCTCCTTTAGTTGAGATTGGTCTGATTCCAGAAGATAGTAAGTACAAGTCAACACTTGTTGCTGCACTGAGAAAATTGCCAGTAACACAGCGTTCCGATCTCTCCTCTATCAAGACAGCGATTAATACAAAGTTGAAAGAGATTCAAGAAAGATTGGATCGCACGGCTGCAATCAGGGCGCGAATCCCTACACGCTTAGCGTGAGGCTCGAGCGAAGCTCTCACTCCCCTGCCTTTGCCATGAGGCAAGAGCAGATTCCCCGTTGTTATTTTTAGGTTATACGCCGGTGCTATAGCGCTAGAGATATTTTCAGAGGCATAAGATTCATTAGAAAGGTATTGCTCTAATCTCCTACGTCTCATACCCTCAAGTTGTGAGACGTAAATTTATAACAACTGTTCTTTTATCAATACTTTTTATCCCTTCAATCTCTCCTGCCAATGCTGGCTTAGATGCACCGATAAATCTTGATAATCCAAGAGTGGTGCCGATATATGGTGGCCCTTTTGATGCGGCCAGTTGGTCCGGTTATTTATACTCATCACGAATTGTATTTTCTGCTGCACACTCTACTTACAAATTTGATAGCAACGGTAATCGAATATTAAATGAACCAGATCAGATCACGGTGGGTAGACCAAATTCATCTGCCAAAGACTTTACTGGCAGAGTTAGGGTAATCAAAACATTTGTAGGCGACTACAAAATGTCAAAAGTGGGTGGTTTAAATGATTTTATTGTTTATGTCCTCGAAAAAGACTTAGTTTCAATATCTAATGGAAAATTACTAACTGTAGATATCGAAAAAGAACTAGTAGCAGCTCAAACAGAGGTAAGTGCGCACGGATATGGCGAGTATCGAGGTCGTTGCGCCCCTGAAGAAACTCTTCCTTGCAAGAAAGATTGGAATAATCCAAATCAAAGGACTAGTGAACTTCCTCGATCACCGACGGGAAGTATGAAATTAGTTGCACCATCTTATTTCCCTTGGCTGTATTCGGATCAAAAAGAAGCTTTATCAAATGAGACACTATTGTCAGATAACCTCGTTTGCTCAGGAGATTCCGGTGGTCCTATCACAGCGTTGCATGAGGGAGAATCAATTTATTTAGGTACAACACCTCTTGGATTTACTGAGGGCTATTTCTGTGGAGCAGGCACCTCCAGGACTGCTTCTAGACCTTCGGGATATTTTTCACCTGTTCATAAACATTTAGATTTACTCAAAGAGGCAGAGGCGTTTGTGGCACAACAGAGTGCGTCTAGTGCCTCGAATAAAGAAACCGTCGTGACTCCTAATCTTAAGAAAACCGCCATTACCTGCATCAAAGGTAAGGTAACCAAAAAAGTAACCGCCGTTCGCCCTAAATGCCCTGCTGGTTATAAGAAGAAATAAATCCTCCCAGTGTGGGTTGGACCCCCACTCGGGGCATGACTTCATACCTTGAGTCTGCGCGCAGAATTCTTTGCGAATATCTGTTGCCGTCGGCATAAATAACCCCGAGAATCTCGGTATGAAAGCTATGGGAAAAAGGGAACTTCTTAGCCGTCTAATTCTTGTTGCCGCATTAGCTATTTCTCCAATAGCGCCGGCCAGCGCCGCCGATCCTTTTCCAATGCCACCAGAACCAAAGTGGTGGAAACAGACTGGTCTAACCGATATCCGTTATGGTCAATGGCTGCCTTGTCGCGATGAATGGCAGATTACAAACGATTGCATATCAGCGATCCACCTTTATAAATCAGATGGAACAGATGCAGGGGCCCTTACTTATCAGGTTCCGAAGGATTTCAAACCTAGTGAGGCTGTGCAATATTGGTTGATCTCAAATACTCCTCAAGGCGAACCTTATGAGAACTCTGCTTATGTGAAAGATATACAATATTCAATTACTCATTGGAAATTGCCGGTAGGCATAGCCAATAGCGATGGCACAGATTTGATAAACTCATATGTACACCTTATGAGCGCTAGTTTGCAGATCAACACGACTGGATACAATCAAGATATAAGCTCGCTTCCTGAAGGCTACTATTTTGAATTTAAATTAAAGAGCAGTGGATTTGCAAAAAAAATCAAGTGGGTGCTTTCTAATGTGCGCGATCCAGAGGTGAGTGTTGCTGGCGACATAATCACGGTAAAGGGACTTCCTGAAAATAGCCCGTCTGCAAACCTTGGCGATCAGGTCTGCGAGCAGAATTTACTGAAAGCAAAAACCACGAAAAGAAATATCGCAGTAAATATGATTTATTATGATGCAGGTAATAAAACCGGGGAAACCCGCCCCGATGATGTGATTCTGGGAACTAATGGTTGGTGGTGTCTAAGCGATTTCCGCTTTGATCGCGAAAGTCAGCAGATCATTGTGAAGGTAGGCAATGTTCACTTTGATGAATTCGGTAACGAAATTCAAGGTTGGATGGAGTTAAAAGTTAAGGGCAATCGCGCTCGCGAATGGTGGGGAATCGATCCAGCCATTGCTGCCGGCTATGCCAAAGTAGAAGTTTCTTATCCAGATGGCACCAAAAAAGTGGCCACAGTCACCGCTAAATATGATTCGAAAAATGACTGGATCAATCTGCGCGCCTATGGCTTTACCTATTCGACGCCACAGTTGGCGATTAGCTTTAAACCTCCCGCTGAGGCTAACAAAGTGGTTCCGGCT
>Ga0209550_10007125_pt1 | contig 10363 bp, 6 predicted proteins | sample LauGreSuBDMM15SN_2_FD_187567 | JGI IMG/M metagenome (GOLD analysis project Ga0209550, IMG submission 187567) | Freshwater lake microbial communities from Lake Michigan, USA - Su13.BD.MM15.SN (SPAdes) (version 5) | ecosystem: Environmental > Aquatic > Freshwater > Lake | place: Lake Michigan, USA... | reverse complement strand
TGTCTGGTGAGGCGCTTGAGTCGCTACCACCTGCTGTTCAAGAAGGTGGAGGAGCTCGAGAAGCCGCCGAAGCCGTCGAGCGCGCCGACCCCGCACGATTGGTTCCGGGTGCTCTCCCTTGCTATGCGACAGCAACCGGTAGATGAGCTCTTCCACTACGCCGCCTATTATTGGCTCCTGTACAGACAGCGGGCCGACATGTTGCTACTGCTGGCTCAGGAGAAGAGCTCTCCGTACCTCGAGCGTTTCGTCTTCGATATGCAGCGTTTCAAAGTGAGGACTACGACAGAGCCCGATCTTCGTCAAGAGCACCGCGAGCTCCTGCACGCCCTTGTTCGCGCGCACGAGGTGTGGAGCCGCTTCGTCTTCGTCTCATCGCAGGAATCCTTCGCCACACTCGACAAGCTCATGGAGAGCTCGCCCGATGACTCGAAGTGGCAACATGTGGAAGAGGAGCTCGACTCGGGCGAGCTGCTGCCGAGGTTGTATGCCCGCCAGGAGAGATTTCTCGAAGCAGCGATGGCCTTCGCAGAGCTCGCCGAGCGGCCCGACTCGGCTGCACCCCAGCCGCCCGCGCCAACCGCGCCCGGGCTCGCTCCCGCGCCAACGAACCCACCGCCAGCCACGAGCGCTGCCCCGAGCGCTAACCAGCTGGAGCAGCGCCGTCGGCATGTCGAGAAGCGCGTTTTTTATATGAATCAGGCGCTGTCCTATGCGCCGAAGGGCGGGTTGGGCGCGGACGAGCGCCGCTCGCTAGAGGACAATCTGCAGCGCGGGAAGCTGCAGATTGACGTGGCGAAGTGGCTTGAAGCACTCCTGCTGAGCCACGCGGACGTGGAGCTCGAAAGATTGCGGCCGCACACATTGGACGACCGCACTGGAGCTCCACGGGACAAGGAGGAGCTGCGTCAGGCGATTGTTCACTTCCACGCGCAGGTGTGCGGCCGGCTGCTCGACATCATCGCGCTCTTCAAGGGCGCGTGGGCAGCTCGCCTCTGGCGGCCGTCGCTGGCAATCCTTGACTTTTCGCGCCCGTACCGCGAGTACCCGCAGTTGATTACGAGCGCTCTGCAGGAAATACTCGGCCAGCCGCCGAGTGTCTGGGCGCTGCCCGCCGTCGACGCCCGCGCCGCCTTTCGCGAGCGCGACGAGCTGCTGCGCGAGGTGGTGGAGCTTCGAAAGCACTTTCCGAATGAATATGCCTTCCAGGCCGACGCGGTGATTGCGTGCCTCGAGGCTCACGAGCTAGCCCGCCCAGACCAGGCGAAGCCAGGCGAAGTTGTGAAGATGTTCTGCGCGGGCCGCGCGGGCGTGCAGCCGCCTGTGTGGCCGCAAGTGCCATGGCCCGTTCTGTACCAGTGCTATGGCTCGCCGGAGCGGTGCGGACCTCTCATGCAGAAGCTCTGGGCGGGGAGCCGGCGCAACCTCGGCCAAGGAGTGAGGCAGAGTGACGCAGAGGCTCGAGTGACGCAGAGACTCCACCTCATCGGTGGGTTAGTGGAGCTGTTGAGCCGTTGGAGGGAAGCCGCGCGCGTGGAGTTCATGGCCGCGCAGCGCCAGCTGGGGATCGCCTCCGACTTGGAACGGCTGATGACCGAGCTGGACGGCATCCTCTCGGCGAACTCGGGAACGTTCCCGAGCGCTCAGGACCTGAGACGTCGAGTCACCGAGCTCCACCATTCCCTCGGCCGCTAGTGACACACGCTTGGGACACACGCTTGTGACACACGGCCATTCTGGACGGCGCGCCGGAGGGGACGAGAAGGGCAGCAGGCATGTGCTCACCACTATGCTCTCTCCCCACTGGACGGCGCGCCGGATGGGACGGCGCGCTGAAGCGGCCGGCGCGGCGCGAAAGTGCTGAATGTTTTGGCACGGTGCTGAATTTGGGACTGTGCTGAATTTGGCCATGTAAGTGCCGCAGAGGCGGATGCGGGAGACGAGGACGGTGGCGGCGGCGACGCTGATGCGGCCATAGTATTGAGGGTATTGGAGGATGCGCGCCGTTGTGAGCGCGGAGCCCACGAGGGAGCTGGGGCACGTGCGATGACGACGCTACTCTCGAGAGCGGCTCAGCTCACAGCTGGACGCTGCGGGTCGGGTGGCGAGCGTGACTTTGTGGCAGAGCTACTTTGGAGGACGCCGCGGCGGCTCCTGTGCGGTCGAGCGCAGATCGGGACGGACACGATATCCCAGCGGCAGCGGCTGCGGGGCGGAGAACAGAATCCAGGTGTGTGCGTTCGGCCATTCTTGGTTCATGTCGTTGCGGTTCATCTTGTGTGTTTTGTGTGTCATTGCACATTGCGGTGCGCGAGCAAGCGCGCCGGTCCGTCGGTCCGGTTGTTCCGTTATCGGTGGTGTCGGTGCCGCCCACATACGTATGGTTCGTAACCATTATCGGGTATTGAAAGGAAGGAAAGGAAAGGCTGAGACACATCCGCGGTGCACGTTCTCAGATAAATTATCATTTGAGATTTCGTACTAACCATGAATTTGAGGACACACACATCCACACAGACACACCGCATCACCGGGGCCACGGCCAGCACGGTCCACCGCAGATAGGTGTTCGCAGCGGCGCCACCTAAGTTTAGGGGCGAGTCGTGAGTCGACGTGTCCACCAGGATATAACTATCTCGTAGGAGCGTATGTGAGATGTGAGCGGGTGTGAGATGTGAGCGGGTGGCTGGTGTGGCGCGTGGAAAATTTGCAAGGTCCTGTCCTCATGTGAATTGCGGAGGTTCTCGTTTTCCAGTGGAATTCGATGCCTTGATTCGATGAAGCGAGTTCCGTCATTGAGCGTTTGTGTTTCACAGCCAATGTTTATAATTCGACACCCAAGACACCGGACCTGCGTACCAGTACATACGTGTGCGGTTACATCGTTTCACTATCGTTTCACAGCAGCAAGCCGGAGTGAGGTCTAGAAAACGATGCTCGCTCGCGCCTGCAGCTCGCGCCCCGCGAAGCTGCACTACTTTCGCGGTCGCGGGCGCTCGCAGCTGTCGCGGTGGGCGCTGTTGGTCGGGATCATCATCTTTGCACGGAGGAGGAAGATCCGCGTGCTGGCAGCAATAGCAGCGGCAGCGGCGCTAGTAGCTGGTGGGGTGTACTATCACCGACTGAGAGCGGCGCTCGCAGCACTCGTGGCCACAAACCGAGATCTTGCCGTGCAATATCACCGACTTAGTGCAGAACTCGCGACACTCACGACCACATGCCGATATCTTGCAAGATATTACCACCAGATGAAAGCAGCAGTGGCGACGCTTGCGACCGCAAACCGAGCACTTACCATCGAGGCCGAGAGCGTGGTCAGAGCCCAGCCTCTCCTAGGTCGCGTTGCGCTCGTCACGGGTGCGGGCGCTGGGATTGGACAAGGTGTGGCAGTGGCGCTTGCGAGCGCGGGCGCAGTTCTGGTGCTCAGTGACATTTCGCAAGCGGCTGCGAACGAGACTGCCGCGCACTGCAGGGCGATCGGCGCAAAGAGCGTGAGCGTCGTCGTTGCAGATGTGTTCGACGACGAGAAAGCGGGCAGGCTCATCGTCGAACACGCCATCTCACAGCACGGAAGGCTGGACTGCGTCGTGACAAACGCAACCTGCTGGTCGAGCAGGTCATTGAGCGCACGTGCGTCGCTAGTCGAGCAAGACGCGAAGGAGACGATGCGGAGCATTGAAGCCAACCAGCTCGGAACACTGCATACGCTGCAAGCCGCTGCCGAGGCGATGCAACTTCAGGAGCCGCTCGATGGGAGTGAGAGCCGAGGGAAGATGGTGATCATCTCCTCGATCATGGGTCAGCCCATGCTCTCCAAGCAGGCGGCTTCATACTCGATGAGTAAGGCCGCCATTAGCCACCTCGGCGCGTGCCTCGCTTCACAGCTGATCGACGAGCGCATCAACGTCAACACAGTCAACACAGTTTGCCCAGGCTGGCTTGACGCATCGGAGGCGGACATTGCTCGACTTGGGGCACAGATGCCATGGAGGCGACTCGGCAAGCCTTCCGAGATAGGGAAGGCTGTCGTCTTCCTGTGCAGCGAGGATGCCACGTACATCACGGGTAGCACGCTAGTGGTTGACGGGGGCTACACAGTGAGCAACAGGCTTTCGTGTGGCGGCGCGTAACATAAAGTAGCGCTCCCGGTCAGCACTCAGGGTCGAGGGTCCTCAGTCCTGTCACGTCAGGTTTTTTGGCGTTTTGCTCAACGGGCCCGCGCACTCGCACAGCTCACCGGCTCAGCGGCCCTCACGGCAGCGGAGAGGAGTGGGCATAAACTTTTGGTAGGAATGCAGAGGTTTCGAGGCAATTTGCCGCTTTTTTTCACAAATTTCATTTCTACGGGCGCCACCCTGCCATGCGCGGGAGCAGCTCACCCGTCATGAAATGCGAGGTGGATGCGGCGCGTCGGGAGACGATTGGCACTCCGCGCCGCCACCGCTCGCGCATCGGTGTCGACGCGGGCACACCGCCGACTCCTGTTCCGATGGCATTGCCCTTGCCGCCTGCAGAGCCGTCCACGCCGGCAAATGAAGGCGTTGCGTGCACGCCTCACCGGCCGCCGGGAGAGCCCACCAGCGCCAATCGACCACCTCCCCCGCACGCACGGCCCCAAAGGCACTCCTCGCGCACGGCCGCGGCAACGGCGGAGGCCACGGCGCGCGCCTCACGCATCTGCGTCGGACTCATGCGCATCATCCAGCAGGGGACAGAGCTGCAGCGATGGGTGGACAGCGCCGAGGGTGTCCAGTGCCCGCTCGATCAGCTGGAGAGAATCGTGAGTGCGCTACAGCTCGCCGAGGACGCGCTCTCGCGCCTGCGCGCATGCATCGAGGGCGCTTCGCAACGGGAGAATGTGTGCGCCGCACTCCTGCGACAGGCAGACAAGACGAACGCTCTAAACGAGGCGTACGAGCTGGGCAGCAGGCGCACCCCCGCGCTGACCATGCTGCTGCACAACCTCCTCACGTCCATCTCGGCCACCGCCTGCGCGTGCGTCAAGCAGCTCAGGCCGGCGCCCTCGCCGGCGTGCTTGGTGCAGCTGGACGACGGGACGGAGGAGGCGCTTAGGCAGGCAGAGCTCGAGCTGAGCCGTGCGTGCGGCACCGACGGGTGCCTGCCCGAGCCAGCGGAGGGCGCGGCGCCCTCCGACGGTCCCCTGCGCCCCTGGTCGGCGGCGAGCTCGGCGGCGGACGCGTCGGTGGATGCGTCGGCGGCGTCGTCCTCGGGGTCCTCGTCCTCGACGGCGGCCTCGGCCTCTGTGACATGGCAGTCGACCTCTCGAAGCTCCAAGTGGCAGACTACGACAATCGAGACCCTCGAGTGGGAGGCGTGCGTGGCAAGCTGCACGCCGCAGCAGCAGTGCGACTCGCCGGTGCCTCGCTCGCCGCGTCCGCCCTCATCAAGCGCGTACCGCGCGCGTGCAGAGGCCGCTGCCCTAGCTGCCCGCGTACCCCTGCGGCGCGTGATGCATCAGCAGCATCGTGACTCGCCGCCGCCCTACGGGCTGGGCGCCGAGAACCACGAGCCCGCCTCCGCGAGTGGAAGTGCTCCGAACAGCGCCTCGGCCGGGCGGCCCTTTTCGAGCCCGCTCCCCTTGGCGGACTTGGGCGCTCGTCTGGGCGCGGGCGTGCTTGAGCGCCTGGCGGCGGTTGCGCCGCCGCCGCCGCCGCCGCCCACGGACGCGCTCGGCGCGTCGCAGCCGCCGCAAGGCGACACCTCCACGGCGCGCCCACCCAGCTCTTGTAGCCGCCGATGCGCATCCTATGCCCCACAGCCGCCGCCTGCCGAGGCCGATCCGCTCGGGGCGGCGCGCCACGGCACGCCACGCACGCGACCCGAGACGCCAGCCGGCGACGGCTGGCGTGTGCCCGTGCGACCCGAGACGCCGGCGGCCGGCGCGACTTGCGCTGCGCCCTTGGCGGTGCCGCGGCCCATTGCGGCTATCGCCGGTCCTGATGGCATTCGACCGGCCTCAGCCTACGAGCGGAGGCCCTCGTTCGGCAATCTGGAGCCGCTGCGCGATCCGCCAGCGTGCCCCCCTCTCGAGCTCTGCTTCGCCTCCCTGGCCGACCGGCCCGATCTCGAGGAGGACTCGCTGAGCGATCGAAGCTTCGAAGCTGCCTTTGGCGACAAGGGTGGCGGCCTTGGCGGGCTGGGCGGCGGCCCTGGAAGCTTCGGCCGCCCCCGTCGTCTCGAATTCCTCTCGCGCCCGGGCTCAGCGGCGTCGCTGCGGGGGGCACCACCACCGCTCCTCTCGCCCAGCTCCGCGTCCTCAGCCGCCTCGTCCTCGCCTACCTCGCTCACCCCGAGCACGTCGCTCACGCCTCTCTCGAACACCTACAGCCCCTCGCCGCTCGCCGCCTCGATCGATGCGGCCATGCGGGCAGCCAACTCGGCGCGCAGCTCGGCGGTCAGTGACGCCTCCAGGCCAAGCAGTGAATCGCCGGTGGCGTTGCCGCACAGGCCGCACTCGCCGCCTCCGCTGAGCCGCTGGCCGACCTCTCTGGCGGCCGCCGAGGGCGATTCTTGATGATGGAGGCAATCAGACTGATGAGGGAGGCAATCAGCATGCCCAGAGCAGCCGAGGGCGATTCTTGATGATGCTATTCATCGACGAGCCAGTGCCACACCGATTCGTGAGAGTGAGCGAGGGGTCGCACCGCACACGCACTGCCGCACGCGTGCACATGGCGCGCCCAGGCCCTCCGGCACGCGACTGCGGATGCCGCTCGCGTTCGCATGAGGCCGGGGCGTTTCAGATGGAGACCAACAAGGATTCAACGAGGGCGAGGCTCAGCTGAGCGTATGGGTGAAGCTTGTCACCCATAGCTGAACAAGGCTCAGCTGTACTCAGCTGCATGTCTGCGTATGGGTGACACGGCTGGGATGGGCCGCGACGAGGCACTGGCATTGCGACACGGCCATCGCTTGGAGCGATGCGCCCATCGCTTGGCGCAACGCTGGGCGCTCTGCGCTGGAAACTGTCCATGTGCGGGCGTGGTCGTGGTGTGCAGCGAATCGATCTCGGCGGTGAAGCTGAGTGACTTATCGGGAGTGCTGTGCGATGTGTGGATGTGGGCGAGGTGGCGCGGGCGTGTACATGTCGGGTGATGGGGGGCGAGCGGCGTGTGGGACCTCTGCCTCCACACCTGAGTGTGGCCAGCGGCGACTACCGCCATCGACACATTTGTGAATTGAGAGACATGTGGGAGTGTCTGGCTACGACGCGTGGCTTCGTGAGTGTACGTGTTATATCAGAGGAATATGACATGGGGTCCATGAACGATGATCTACCCTGTGGGCTGCTCTTTATCGTGGATGTCCACTGTGCCTGGCATGTTGCCTTTGATGCGCTTGCGCATATCGAGTTGTCCACGTTTGCACTCGTAATAGGCGGTGCGAAACTCCTTGCAGCCGGATTCCTCCTTTGTCAAAGTCATGCACTCCTTCACTGGACGGCCGTTGAGTACGAGAGGCGAGTCAGCGAGGCACTCAAGGAGTGCGTATTTCTGGTCGGCGCATGAGGAAGCCATGGCACTATCGCCGCGACTGCGACAGTTGGAGGACAGCGTGTCAGCAACAGAGTCACGAAAATGATGCTGAGAACTTCAGGCCTTGCGCGCCTCTCTCTGCGTCGCGGCCCGCTTTGGTCGCCGCGATGATCGGAAAGAGTCCAACACTTCCGTGTCCTCTTCTCCCCTACTTCCAACTTCCAACTTCAGCACAGGCTGTTAACACACAATCATCAGCCCCCAGATCACGCAGGATCAGGTGTGGGGCGTTGGCCTCCATGTATATATAACGTTTGGGGGCGTGTTGAGGAGGTAGTCGTCCATCGATGCCGCGGCGAGCGTGCCGAGCGTCTTTGTTCCTAGCTATTTTTCGTTTTTTGGGGGGGCGGCCTCCAAGGCCGGGCGGGACCAGTGTGAAGTGTGTGACGATCGCAAAGCTCAAAAGCACAAGCTAGGACGCTGTGTGAAGTGCTGAGCGAAGCAACTCGGAGGGCTTCATCTTCTTCCCTTCTTAAGACTCTTTGAAGGATCATACTACTTGTCAGCGGTGAATGGCGATCAACCGGGTAACCGGTTGGGCGCCCCTTGTCTGTTGTCACCTGTGCATGCGCGCCCTTTGCTGCCGCGCGCCAAGCATCGGCTCGGGCAAGTATAATTGGTCCGGGCGGCCCGCAGCCAGCGGCACCTAGGTGACGTGATGCACCTCGTCCTCGTCCTCTTCGCCGTCCTCGTCGAGCATGTCCCACTTGGAGTAGTCGACGGTGCCCTTGCCCCACGCGCGGCTGCCGGCCTGGGGCTTCTTTGGGGTCATCTTTGGAGGGTCGAGGGGCTTCTTTGGAGGGTCGAGCATCGCCGGGTCGATCTTGTCATACATGAGCTTGCCGAGGACCTCCTGTAGCTTGCATTTGATAAGTGCGAGCGCGGCAGGCGCGAGCATTGTCGAGATCGCATCCTGCGCCGGCCCCGACTCAGCCGCGTGCGTGCTGCGCAAGTGAAGGTGCTTCCAATCGTGAAAAGCGGTGTAATGGTTCACGTTCCACAGGCGCGTCTTGCCACCCAGCTGCTCTTCCCGCTCCGTGCCCTCGCCCAACACGGCGCGCCAGGGCACTTCGAGCGTCAAGTCGAAGAAAAGCGCGCGCCGCCCACCATGGTACCGGATCGTGCACTCGCCCTCGAGGATGCCGAACACATCGCGCTTGCGACCCTCTTCGGGGTCGGGATCAAAGTCGCTCAAGCGTATGATGCCGTGGCGAGCCGTGTAACCGTTGGGTGCCGTGAAGGGTTCCTTGCGCTCAAATTGGAGACCCTTGAAGCCACGCGCGCAGTGCTGCCGCACGAACCAGATGTAGTCCTGCGTCTTGTCGCCTTGCAACGCGTAGTGGCAGTAGCCGCTCTTGCTCTTCGCGTCGGAAAGGGCTCCGAGCGTGATGCCATGCTCCTCAAGCTCGCGCCGCTCCTTGCCTTCGACTTCGGCCTTTGCCTCCTGTTGAACGGATTCCACAAAGCGCTCCATCTCGGCGCCCATCTGCTTGCCCGCCTCGCCGATGGGCTTACCGCCACCCGCGTCACACAGAGCTTTGTAGGCGAGCTGGGCGTCTTGCAGCGCCCCCTCAGGGTCACACAGATGGCGCTTTGCCTGTGCACGTCGGAAGAGCGCCTTCGTGAAACAAGGGTACAACGCGCACGCACTGTCGCACTCTGAAACCGCGTCGCGCCAGCGTCGCTGCTTGAGACGGCACGCGGCTAGGTTGCTGTGCAGCACTGCACGCGCTTTCGGCTCGGCCTCGACCTCGTCGAGCTGCAGAGCTCTCTCGTAGAGTTCGGCGGCCTCAGTGATCTTGCCCTTGGCGAAGAGCATGTTTGCCTTCTCCTTAGCATCCGACGACGCGCGCGGCGCTGTGGCGATCGCGTTTGCCTCCGCCTCCGCCTTTGCTTTCGCGTTCGCGTCCACGTGGCGCTTCGACTCCACATCGAGCTCCTGCTGCTTGGCGGCGATCACGTCGGCGCCCTTCAGACCCACCGCCTTGACCTGCTTCGACAGCTCCGAGAGCATCTTGTCCACGCCTGGCTGCGGCGGCGGCGGCGGCGGCGACTCAATCAAAGCCGAACTTTCCTCCTCGCCCTGCTCCTCGCCCAGCTCCTCGGAGGCCTCGCCCTCCCTCGAGCAAGGCTTGCGGCCTGACGCCTTGCGCTCGAGTACCTTAGCGCACGACTCGTGACCGGCGTCTTCGGCGAGTTCGAACGCGATCTTGCCCTCGTACTCGACCAACTCATCGGCGCCCGCACCCACGAGCAGCTTGACGCACTCGATGTGGCCGTGGTGTGCCGCAAGGATGAGCGGCGTTGCGCCGTCCTTGTCGACCACGTTGAGCAGCGCGCGCGCTTGGAGAAGAAGCTCGACACACTCAACCGCGCCGTTGAGACACGCACCGTGCAAGGCAGTCGCCGCGTTGAGATTCTCCGCCTTGTCGATTGCCGCTGTTGCCTTGACCAGGATATGAGCGCAGCCATGCCAGCCGTTCTCACATGCGATGATAAGCGGCGTCAGGCCATGCTTGCTGGTGCTATCAACGCGTGCACCGGCGCGCAGCAGCAGCTCAACGCATTGGTCGTGGCCCTCCTGACACGCGGCGTGGAGCGGCGTCATACCATCCTGATCGGCATAGTCCACAGACGGGCAGTCGAGCAGCGTGCCATCCTCCTCCTCCAGGTACCTTTGCAGCTTCGAAAGCTTGCCGTGGAAGGCAGCCGCGCTCACCTTGGGGCCGAGAGCTCGGTCCATGTGCGTTTTCATTCACAACACACCAAGTTCCACAAACGAAACTCAATTGCGAGAAGGGCAACAC
>Ga0209550_10007124_pt1 | contig 10364 bp, 9 predicted proteins | sample LauGreSuBDMM15SN_2_FD_187567 | JGI IMG/M metagenome (GOLD analysis project Ga0209550, IMG submission 187567) | Freshwater lake microbial communities from Lake Michigan, USA - Su13.BD.MM15.SN (SPAdes) (version 5) | ecosystem: Environmental > Aquatic > Freshwater > Lake | place: Lake Michigan, USA... | reverse complement strand
GCATTTTATGATGCCGAGACTGAACAACGCAAATCCGCTGGTGCGCCTCCATTCGGGCGATTTGCAGCCATCATTATTTCGTCCGAAGATGAGCGCGAAGCCATTGAGGCCGCACGCGCCGTGGGTGGCGCCGCACCGCAGGTGGACGGAATGATTGTCTATGGGCCGGCGCCAGCGCCGCTCGCCATGTTGCGCGGGCGTTATCGGCAACGCCTTTTGGTTCATGCCCAGCGCTCGGTGGAGGTGCAGAATATCATCCGTCAATGGCTTGGCGGCCTTCAATTTCCGCGCGGCGTGCGGGTTGGGATCGACGTCGACCCGTATAGTTTCCTGTGATGGGCTTTAAGTGGTCCTGACCCTAGACGCGCAAATAGCGGATTTACCTGATGCATCTAATATTTACCTGATGCATCTAATGTTGCATCGTGCCGACAAAATATAGGGGAGAGCAAGATGCACAAAATGATATGGGCAGCGTTATTGAGCACGGCGTCAGCGACAGGCGCATTTGCGCAAGATGCAAAGCCAGCCTCGGACGCAACGGTCGCCGCGCAACGCAGCGTCGCGGCGCAGCTTCCCGTCGAAGATGGTCGTGACCTCGATTTTGCCGACAGGGGCTTTATCGGTACTTTGTCCGACCCCGTCATCACCAACAAGGATGGTCAGCCTGTCTGGAACCTTGGCGCTTATGACTGGATGGTTGACGGCCAGTCACCCGATACTGTGAACCCAAGCCTATGGCGGCATATGGGCCTGTTGCGTAAACATGGGCTCTATGCGTTGACCGATAATATCTGGCAAGTGCGCGGCTTTGATGTGTCGAATATGACGGTGATCAAGGGCCAAACAGGTTGGATCATCATCGACCCGTTGACCAGTCGGGATACAGCGGCGGCGGCGCTGAAACTGGTGAATGAAAAGCTGGGAACACGACCAGTGACTGCAGTCATCTATAGCCATAGCCATGCCGACCATTTCGGCGGTGTGCGTGGGATTATCGATGAAGCCGACGTCAAAGCGGGCAAGGTGGCAATTATCGCGCCAGAGCATTTTCTGGCGGAGACTGCGTCTGAAAATGTCATGGCTGGTCCAGCCATGGGCAGGCGCGCGACGTTTCAATTTGGCAGTAACCTGACGCCCGGCCCGCAGGGGCAAATGGGCAGTGGCATCGGCAAAGGCATTGGCGGCGGTGATCTCACGCTGATCCCGCCCACAATCGACATTCGCAAAACGGGCGAACAGCGCGAAGTTGATGGCGTGACGTTGGAGTTCCAAATGGTGCCACATACAGAAGCGCCAGCCGAAATGAACGTCTATATGCCTGCGGCGCGGACGTTTCTGGCCGCTGAAATTGCGACATGCAGCCTGCACAATATCCTGACCCCGCGCGGGGCGAAAGTGCGTGATACGTTAAGCTGGTCCGTGTTTCTGAACGAAGCCTTCAACCTATATGGCGAACGAAGCGATGTTATCGCGTCCAGCCATTGCTGGCCGCGTTTTGGTCCATCCGAAGTCAAGGGCTGGCTGGCGGGGCAGCGCGACAATTATCGGTATATGCACGACCAAACCGTGCGCATGATGAACAAAGGCATGACACAAGCGGAGATCGCAGAAGTTTTGAAGGCGCCGCCAGCGATTGGCGACCAATGGTTTAACAAGGGCTATTATGGCACCTACAGCCATAATTCGAAGGCGATTTATCAATATTATCTGGGTTGGTATGACGCCGTCCCCGCCAATCTCAATCCGCATCCGCCCCAGATTCGCGCCGCCAAGATGGTCGCAGCGATGGGCGGCGCAAAGAAGGTTTTGGCAGAAGCGAGAAAGGCGATGAAAGCGGGCGATTATCGCTGGTCATCCGACCTGTTGAACCAACTCGTGTTTGCGGAACCCAAAAATGTTGAAGGGCGGGCCTTGCTTGCCGACAGCTATGAACAGCAAGGCTATCAGTCCGAATCCGCGATCTGGCGCAACATGTTTCTGACGGGCGCGCGCGAACTGCGCGCAGGCATGAAGGCTGGCGTTAACACGCAAAGCATCGATATGATTTCGGCGATACCAACGGGTTTGTTGTTGGATTCGGTGTCGACCCGGCTGGACCCGAATGTTATTGGCAATGCCGCGCTGGCGCTGAATTTTGTGATTTCTGACCGAAAAGAGACGGCAAAAGTTACGGTCGGCAATTCGGTGATGTTCAGCGAAATGGGGCAGATCCATGCCGCGCCTATGGTGACGGTCACTGGCCCGCGCCAGTTGTTTTTGGCCTTATTGTTCCTGAAAATGCCGGCAGCGCAGTTACAGGCCGCTGGGCTGAAGATTGAAGGCGACAGGGCGGCAATTGAGAAGCTTCAGGCCGCGCTTGACCCCATGCCGGGCGCGTTCAACATTGTGGAGCCTTAGGTTCTGACCCTAGGGTCAGGACCCTAAAAGGACTACATTTCCCCACGCTGGCGGCGGATAGCGTACCATTTTGCCACATTCATATTGTGTTCTTGCAATGTGTCGGCGAATATATGTCCGCCTTTGCCGTCAGCGACGAAATAATATGCGCTGGTCTTTTGCGGGTTCAGAACGGCGGCAATGGCGGCGCGTGACGGGTTGGCGATCGGCCCTTTTGGCAGACCAGCCATAGCGTAAGTATTATAGTCGTTCACGTCCCGGATTTCGGACTTTCGAATGCGCCGACCAAGCGACTTGCCTTTTGTGATGGGGTAAATGATCGTCGGGTCGGCCTGCAACCGCATGCCGGTGCGTAAGCGATTGGAATAGACTCCAGAAACTATGCGCAATTCTGATTTAAGCGCCGTTTCCTTTTCAACAATCGACGCGAGTGTTAGCGCCTCTAACGGCGTTTTGACCATCGCGTTCGGGCTGCGTTCTGGCCACAACTCGGCCATTGTTTTTGTCATGGCATCCTGCATGCGTTTCAGGACGGCAGCGCGCGGTTCATTTTTGTCAAAGGCATAGCTGTCAGGCAAAACCGAGCCTTCGGGTGGAACCGAAATATCTCCGGTGAGCTGCGTATTGGCCATCAGGCGTTCGTACACCATGATCGAAGGCATGCCTTCGGGAATGGTGACCATGCGTTGCACGGTTTTCCCATCTGTCAGGATGGACAATATGTCGGAATTGGAGGCCTTTGTCGGAATGACAAATTCGCCTGCCTTGATAGTGTTAGATGCGCCAAAAATCTTTGCTCGGCTGACAAATGCATCGGCGGATTTGACCGCGCCGCTTTTTTCAAGCTGCTGTGCCGCCGACATCATGCTTGAGCCTGGCTTGATGATTACAGTGGCCGCGCGCTCCAGCGGTCCGGGCGCAGTCCATCCATAAATGAAGTTACCGGCGATGACGGCCAGCAGCAACGCCGCCACAACGACCGCCCATTTGGCAATGCGGCGGTTTGCCTGTTTTCCGTACCGTTTTGCCACAATTAACCCTTCTCATTCCCGTCGCCAGTTCCCGTGTGCGCTGGAATGACAGGTTGAGAGCTATGCGATGATATTAGCACGATCGTTTATTCAGCCAATTTCATGATGAGGCTGGCGTTCGTCCCGCCAAAGCCGAAGCTGTTGTTCAAAACAGCCTTCACTTCGCGTTTCTTGGCGACATGTGGAACAAGGTCAACGCCTTCGGTGCCTTCATCTGGATTGTCGAGATTGAGCGTTGGCGGCACAATCTGGTCACGCAGCGCAAGGATGCAGAAAATGCTCTCCACTGCGCCAGCGCCGCCCAGTAAATGGCCGATTGCGGACTTGGTCGAGCTCATCGACACATGTACCATGGCATCACCAAATAAGCGCTTTACCGCGCCCAGCTCAATCGTATCTGCCATGGTCGATGTGCCATGCGCGTTGATATAATCAATATCGGCGGGCGTCATGCCTGCTTTTTTCAGGGCCATCTGCATGGACCGAAACGCGCCGTCACCTTCGGGATGCGGGGCGGTGACGTGATAGGCATCACCCGACAAGCCATAGCCAACGACTTCGGCATAGATCTTCGCGCCGCGTGCCTTGGCATGTTCATATTCTTCCAACACGACAACGCCCGCGCCTTCGCCCATGACAAAACCGTCGCGGTCCTTGTCATAAGGGCGACTGGCTGCCTCTGGACGGTCGTTAAAGCTCATGTTGAGCGCGCGAGCCTGTGCAAAGCCTGCGATACCTAGCGGGTTGATGGTGCCCTCTGAACCGCCAGCCACCATGATGTCAGCATCATCGTCGCGGATCATGCGGGCGGCATCGCCAATCGAGTGCGCGCCGGTGGAGCATGCGGTGACGACGGCATGATTGGGGCCTTTGAGGCCATATCTGATGCTGACTTGGCCTGAGATCAGGTTGATTAAGCGGCCATGGACAAAATGCGGGCTGACGCGGCTCGGACCTTTCTCCGCAAGTAATAACGCTTCGCTTTCAATGCCTGGTAGACCGCCGATTCCGGACCCGATGGAGCAACCTGCGCGGACTTTTTGGTCTTCGGTTAAATCGGTGAGGCCCGCATCTTCCAATGCTTGGCCGGCGGCATCGATACCGTAAATGATAAACGGGTCGACCTGACGTTGAACCTTATGGTCCACGCGTTTGTCAGGGTCAAAGCCCCATGGATGGTCTTTTGCCTTCACTTCGCACGCAATCAGGCATTTCTGGTTGCTGGCGTCGAAATGCGTAATCATGCCAGCACCGGACTTTCCAGCAATCAGGTTGGACCAAGTGGTTTCAACATCTGCACCCAAGGGCGTAACCAGACCTAATCCAGTGACCACGACACGACGCATTGCGCTATCTCCAAAATCTAATCTTTACGGCCCGATACTGCGAACAGGGGCCAAAAAGCAAACGGCTTTCCGACAGGAGCGCTATTGACGCTAGCCGGAAAGCCGTTTGATTTCTAACTAATCGCGCAACATACAGCGCGTAACGGCTTAGCCGTTGCTGTTGATGAAATCGATCGCGTCCTTAACAGTAGCAATCTTTTCGGCAGCATCGTCGGGAATTTCAACGTTGAATTCCTCTTCAAACGCCATAACCAGCTCAACAATATCAAGGCTGTCCGCGCCCAGATCATCGATGAAGCTTGCTGCTTCTGTGACCTTGTTGGCTTCAACGCCCAGATGTTCAACTACGATCTTTTTGACCCGTTCAGCGATATCGCTCATTTTTTTGCCCCTTATTTGGTTGGGATGTTGAATTTCTGCTAATGCCCTAATGTGCAGATTAGCCGCTGGCAAGTGGCAAGCGACGCTTATGCATCAAAGCATCGCCATGCCGCCATTCACATGGATTGTTTGGCCGGTAACATAACCCGCTTCGCGTGAAGCGAGATATGCAACGGCAGCACCAATATCCGCGCCTTCGCCCATGCGGCCCATGGGGATACGTGCATTTAATGCCTCTTTCTGCGCATCGGGCAGGCTTTCGGTCATTGCGGTAGCGATAAAGCCCGGCGCAACGCAATTGGCCGTCACATTGCGGCTGGCGAGTTCTTGTGCGATTGCTTTGGTCATCGCAGTCAACCCGCCCTTGGACGCGGCGTAATTGGCTTGGCCGGGGTTGCCCGTGGTCCCAACGACGCTGGTGATGGTTATAATCCTACCAAAGCGCGCCTTCATCATGGGTTTAGTGGCGGCGCGCATCAGGCGAAATGTAGCCTCAAGATTGATGCGGATGACGTCATCCCATTCTTCATCTTTCATACGCATCGTCAAATTGTCGCGGGTAACGCCGGCATTGTTTACCAGAATGTCGATCTGACCCAGCTTTTGGAGCGCCGCAGGGACCAGCGCCTCAACGCTGTCCTTATCGCCAAGGTTACATGGGACCGCAACATGGTCGCCGCTTAAGGTTGCCCTGAATGCTTCAAGCTTCTCCACATTGGAGCCTGACACCGCAAGGCGCGCGCCTTGGGCCGCCAGCGCGTGACAGATTGCGCTGCCAATCCCGCCCGATGCCCCCGTAACGAGCGCGGTCATGCCGGTTAGATCAAACATATCATTCTCCCTTAAATTCGGGTGCGCGCTTTTCCAGAAACGCGGTGATAGCCTCGTCATTGTCCGCAGTGGCATGCGCCAAGCTTTGCATTGCGGCGGACATTTCAAGGATGTTTTTGAGGTCTGCCGTCTGACCCTCGCGCAACAGGCGCTTCGTCATCCGGACGGCATGCGGCGGGTTTGCGGCGATTTTGTCCGCAACCGTTCGCGCGGCGATCATCAGGTCAGCATCATCTACCACTTGCGTAACCAGCCCGATGCGCAATGCTTCGGCAGCGTCTATGGTTTCGCCTGTCAGGGCTAGTTCGGTGGCTTTTGAAAAACCGACGATGCGCGGCAGCAGCCATGCGCCACCATCGCCCGGCGTAATGCCCAATCGCACAAAGCTTTCGGCAAAACTGGCGGAAGACGCGGCAATCCGAATGTCGCACATCGTGCTAAGGTCAAGCCCTGCACCAATAGCCGCGCCGTTGACCGCCGCGATGACCGGAACCTCGAGCGCTTGAAACATCAAGGGCAGACGCTGGATGCCATATTTATAATTGCGGCGGGTTTCTGCAGGCAATCCTGCCCGCAAGCCACCACTATCTGGGCGCATTTGTTTAAGGTCGCCGCCGGAGGAAAACACCGTCCCCGCGCCCGTCAGGATGACGCAGCGCACAGACATATCCTGATCCGCTGCCATGAAGGCGTCGCACAATTGTTCGACGACAGACACATCCGAAATCGGGTTGCGCTTTTCGGGCATATTCAGCGTGATGGTCAGTATCCCGCCATCGCGCGACTGAAGAATTTGGTCGGTCATTATATCGCTTTCAACAAGGCTTCGATGTCATCCATATTGATGACAGTTGATGTGGTGATGTCTTCGCCCGCGCTGCGCTTTACCATGGGTGACAGTATCTTTCCGCCAAATTCGACAAAATGCATGACGCCGGCCTCCGCCATGGCAATCGCCGACTCGCGCCAGCGGACTCGGCCTGTAACTTGCTGCACCAATTGCCGAGATATGGTATCGGGGTCGGATACCGGCGCAGCGGTCACGTTTGCGAACAAAGGCACCAACGGCGCGTGGATGGTCGTCGTTGCAAGCGCGTTTGCCATGGCATCGGCGGCAGGTTGCATCAATGGGCAGTGAAAGGGTGCAGACACGGGCAATAATATGCCCCGCTTAATGCCATGGTCCTTCGCCAGCGCAATCGCGCGGTCAATCGCGCCTTTATGTCCGGAGATAACGACCTGCGACGGGTCATTGTCATTGGCGACGGTGCAGGTTTCCCCTTCTGCAGCCGCAGCCGCCAAGCTCTCCGCCTTTTCGATATCTGCGCCCAGCAAGGCGGCCATCGCGCCGACGCCAACCGGCACGGCGGCCTGCATCGCGCGCCCGCGCAGCTTCAACAATGCCGCCGTCACCGACAAAGGTAACGCACCGGCGGCACATAACGCGGTGTACTCGCCCAAGGAATGGCCAGCGACAAAATCGCATTTTTCCGATAGCCGAACGCCGCCTTCCTTTTCCAGTACGCGCAAGGTTGCCATCGCATTCGCCATGATCGCGGGTTGCGCATTTTCGGTGAGCGTTAGATCGCTTTCTGGCCCATCGCACATCAACCGAAACAGATGTTGGCCAAGCGCCTCATCGACCTCCTCAAACACTGCGCGTGCGATTGGGCTCGCTTCGGCGAGCATTTTGCCCATGCCAACAGCTTGGCTACCTTGCCCGGGGAAAATAAATGCGCGCATAACTGCTCCTGATGGTCGGTGTTTGTGCAAAATCGCCTATGGCGCGGCGCTGCATGTTGCAAGCCCGAACGGTACAATCCTGTTGTCGGCGTCGTGGCCAATATCCGCGCGGCCCAGATAATCGATACCCGTTTTTGCGCACCATCCTTGGGCAATCTCCTCGGCAGTTTCGCCAAAGGGCCGGTCATTTTCGGGTACATCGCTAACGCGGCCAAGCCGTAATCCGGCGAGTCCTGCGGATTGCAGATGGCTGGTTACATGAAAAAATGCGCGGTCATAGCCATAGAGATATTCGCTGACTTCCTCGACCATCAACACATGGTCTTTCAATGCAGGCATTAACGGCGTGCCGGCCATCATCGCCAAGGTCATCAGATTGAACGCCGCATATTTTTCGCCGGACTGCATATGTCGTTCAAGCGCGTGCGGCGATGCGTGCAGCATCCAATCGAGCGCGCGCAGGACGGCGGCCGCACCACCATCGCGCCGGATATCGGCTGGCATCGGCCCATGGCAGACACGGCCTATTTTTGCGGCATATAACGCGCCGAGCAGGTTGCCGGCGTCGCTATAGCCCATATAGATTTTATCCGCTGCTGCTGAATTGAGCGCCGCAACTGCGTCTTGGGCGATCCGGCAAGCCCCATAACCACCGCGCACGAACCAGACGGCGTCAAAGCCTGGGTCATTGGCGACATCCACAAACGCGGCGCTGCGCATTTTATCGGGTCCGGCAAAATGCCCAGCCTCTGCAAAGCATTGGTCGTGGAAGACGAGTTCCGCGCTTGGGTGGGAGGTTGCGGCAAGCGCAATAACACGCGCTGCGTCCTCACGCGTAAATGGCGTTGACGGCGCGCAAATAGCTATCCGCATATTTCACTCTCTTCCGCAAATATCGTCATTCCCGCGCAGGCGGGAATCCAACTCGGGGCGGTCATGTGTCGACAGAACGGGGGTTGGCCCCCCGCCTTCACGGGGGTGACGCAGTTTTGTATATACAGGACCATTGCCAAATTCATATTCCGGCCATAACCGCCACTGATGCACAAAAACAAATCCTATTTCTTCTGCGGCATCGGTGGTTCAGGCATGTTGCCCTTGGCCAACCTTGTCCGCGATACAAACGCTACTGTCGCCGGTTCCGATCGTGCGCTGGACCAAGGCCGGTTGGGGCCTAAATTCGCATGGCTACAAAGCCTTGGCATCGATCTGTTTCCACAAGACGGCAGTGGCCTGATAAATGGCGACCAAATCCTTATCGCGTCCGCCGCCATTGAGGACAGTGTGCCGGACATCGCAAAGGCCAACGCGCTTGGCTGCCCGCGCATGACCCGCGCGGAATTGCTGGCTGATTTGTTCAACGCCGCCCCGCGCAGCGTTGCGGTTGGCGGGACGAGCGGCAAATCGACGGTGACGGGAATGATCGGCTGGATATTGACCGATGCTGGCCTTGACCCGACGATCATGAACGGTGCGGTGATGAAGAATTTCGTCGCCGATGATGCGCCCTTTGCTAGCGCGCGCGTGGGGCAGGGGGAGGCTTTCGTTTCGGAGGTCGACGAAAGCGATGGCTCCATCGCTTTGTTCGCGCCCGAAGTTGCGGTGCTGAACAATGTCAGTCTTGATCACAAAACCCTACAAGAATTGCGGCAGTTGTTTGGGGACTTTGCCAAAAAGGCAAAAGTCTGTGTCTGGAATGCCGATGATGCGGAGACGGTGGCCTTGGTCGCACCGATGGCATTGCAGGGCGCTGTCAGCTTCGGATTTTCCTCCAACGCCGATTTCCGCGCGACCGACATCACTGATCTCCCGCTTGGTAGCCGCTTCACGCTCCATGCATTGGGCGAAGCTTACCCCGTGACCTTGATCGTCCCCGGCAGGCACAATATCGCCAACGCCCTTGCTGCGATAGCCGTCAGCGTTGCGCTTGGCGTGTCCGTCGCGCAAGCCGTGCGCAGCGTAGAAAGCTTTCATGGCCTCGCCCGCCGTTTCGACATTGTCGGCACGGCCAATAACATCACTGTCATTGACGATTTCGGCCACAATCCGGATAAGATCGCCGCAACGCTCGCGACGATGAAAGCCTTTCCCGGCCGCATCATCGCCTTCTTCCAACCGCATGGTTACGGCCCCATTCGCGTCATGGGCAGCGAACTGGCGGACGTGTTTGCGGATAAGTTGGGCGCAGACGACCATCTGCTCCTTTGCGACCCCGTCTATTTCGGCGGCACCGTGGACAAAAGCATCGGTAGCCAAAGCATCACCGACGCAGTCACCGCCGCTGGCCGCAACGCCGCATATATCCCCAGCCGCGAAGAATGTGGCAACCGCATCGTGGCGCTCGCAAGGCCCGGCGACCGGATTGTGATCATGGGCGCAAGGGATGATACATTGAGCGGGTTTGCGGCGGACATCTTGCAGCAGCTAGGGCGTTAAAGGCTGGCAACACATTTTCGCAACCCCGCGAATCGCTTGCATTCCGCGCCAATCCCCCCTAAGCGCGCCACTTCGCTCAGGTCCGCCTGACGGAAATCGAAGAAGGCCGGAGGGGCGTATGCATGGTGCTGCGTCAGCGATCGGTAGGAACAAGGAAACGCCCATGTCTCTGTACGAGCATGTATTTTTGGCGCGT
>Ga0209550_10007123_pt1 | contig 10365 bp, 7 predicted proteins | sample LauGreSuBDMM15SN_2_FD_187567 | JGI IMG/M metagenome (GOLD analysis project Ga0209550, IMG submission 187567) | Freshwater lake microbial communities from Lake Michigan, USA - Su13.BD.MM15.SN (SPAdes) (version 5) | ecosystem: Environmental > Aquatic > Freshwater > Lake | place: Lake Michigan, USA... | reverse complement strand
GTAGGGACCAACCCTTGGGGCATTGCGGCCCCTACCGATATGGGATTTCCAGTGGTTATGGACATTGCCCTGACGACGGCAGGCAAGGGCATGATGCAATGGCAGGCCCGGTCCGGCCAGCCGATGCCGCTGGACTGGGCGATGACGCCGGACGGCATGGAAACCGATGATCCGACCGCCGCCATGGCTGGGGCGCTTTTGGGCATTGGTCAGTACAAGGGCTATGGTCTGGCTTTCATGACAGATGTGCTGACGGGTGTGATTGGCGGCGGCGGTTATGGCCTGACGCCATATAAGGACCAAGCAAAACTTGATGTCAGCCACAGCCTCACGGCGGTGGACATCAGCTGGTTCATGCCGCTGCCCGAATTTCACGCCCGAATGGCCGACTTTGCCCAAATGGTGAAGTCGCGCGCCCTGAGGCCGGGGTTCAGTGAGATCCTTTTGCCGGGAGAACAAGAGGCGCGCCGTGTAAGTCGCAAATCGGCGACGGGTGTTCCGCTGGAGGATGTGGCGCTCGCAGACCTGCGCGCGCTGGCTTTGGAACTCGGGATCAAGGCAGAGATCGTTGCGACCGGGCCATATGAGGGACCACTGTGATGACCACTCCCGCAAAATTGGCCCCCCTTACCCCCGCCTTTCGCGCCATGATACGTGACCGTCTGCGCGCCCGTGCTCAAAAGGCCGGGCTGGACGGTCTGTTACTGCTGGCGCCCGGTAATGTCGGCTATGCATCGGGCTGGAAGTTTTCGATCCACGAACGCCCCATGGGATTGTGGCTGCCCGTGGGTGGCGACCCCACCTTATTCGTGCCGCATCTCGAACTGGAAAACGCCCTGGATGTGCCGGGTGTGACCGTGCGGACCTATGAGGAGTTTCCCGGCCTTTTGCCCCCCGTTTTGTGGATGATCGGGCAAACACGCGCCAAACGCCTTGGAATAGATACCCTAGACGCGCAGCTGCTGGCCCCGGCCAACGATTTGGCCCAGATCGACCTGACCGACCATGTCCTGCCCGAACGCAGTGTCAAACACCCTGAGGAACTGGCGCTCGTCCGTGCCGCCGCGGGATTTGCCGATATGGTGCTGGAACGATTTCTGTCCGCCGCCTCCGACATGATCTCTCAAGGTGCGACCGAATTGGACCTTGAAGCCGATTGCACCGGCCACGCCCGCGCGGCGCTGGCGCGCGCGCACAACGCTGCCTTTGCGGGCACCAAGATGGGGATCACCTCGTCTGTGCATTCCGGTCCGCGCGCGGCGCTGCCGCATGGCGCAGTGCTGCACCGCGTGCCGCAAAAAGGCGAGCCGATTATTGTGGGCATCGGGGCATCGCTTGGCGGCTATCATGCTGAAAGTGCGGCAACGTTTGTTTGTGGTGACCTGACGGGTGACCAGCGGCGCGTCATGGCAGCGATGCAGGCGGCCAATGATGCGACACGCGATGCTTTGGCGCGCGGTCTGACCTGCACACAGGTCAACGACGCGGCGCTTGCCCCGATCCGGGCAGCCGGGTTTGGGGCGGCGATCCGCCACCGCATTGGACACGGCATGGGGGTCGAGGGCCATGAAGCGCCCTGGCTTTCCATCGGTGACGATACCCCGACCGCCCCTGGCATGGTTTTTTCCTGCGAACCTGGCATTTATCGCCCCGCCCATGACGGCTGGCGCTGCATCGAGACCTTGATCGTGGGTCAAGCCCAGGTTGAAACACCAAGCCGATTTCAATCCAACCACCCTTTTGACGCCCGCGTCATCGCATAGGAGCCTCAGATGCCCGAACCCGCCGCCTGGCGTTACCAGAAGATTACCAAACCGATGTTCGATGTGCCCTTTGCCGACATCACGCTGGCGGGGCGCGTGATCCCGATGACAGGCGGCGTGATCGAAGATGGGCATGTCACCATCGCGGCCGGCAAGATCACCTCGGTCGGCAGGGGCGCGCCTGCGGGTGCGGTGGTCACGGGTGGCACGATCATGCCCGGCATGATCAACAGCCACGCTCATCTGAACTGGGACGGCATCCATGATCTCGCCCGCCAGTCGATGGACGACCCCAAGCCGATCTCGGCCTTCAAGGCGGCGGGCAACATGCTTAAGTCGCTGCGTGCCGGGATCACGATGGTACGGGATCTGGGGTTTCACGACATGAACCTATATTCCAAGCAGGCGGTGGAGCAGGGGATTTTCCCCGGGCCGCGGCTTAAGGTCTGTGGCAACGCGATCATTCAGACAGGCGGGCATACCTACTGGGTGTGCCGCGAGGCGAGCGGGGCCGACGAGATGCGCCGCGCTGTGCGCGAGCAGGTCAAGGGCGGTGCCGACCTTATCAAGATCATGGCCTGCCATGACACGCTGGAGTTTACCGACGAAGAGTTGGCTGCTGTCATCGACGAGGCGCACCGCAACCGCCTGCCGGTCACGGCGCATGCGACCTATGACGCCTGCATCCGGCGCGTCGCTGAGTTCGGCGTGGATTGTGTCGAACACGGAGGGGCCATGTCCGACGAGACCATTGCGGTTCTGTTGGCCAAGAATATCCCCATCGTCACCACCTTTGCCCCTCTGGTCATGCAGTCGCAACCTGAGATCGCCCGCAAGTTTGGCATTCCGGAATGGAAGATCGAAGAGCGGATTAAGGCGGTGGCCGACCCCTCCCGCTATGCGGGGCTGAAAAAGGCCGCCGAAGCAGGCGTTCAGATCAGCTTTGGCACCGACGCAGGTAGCCCTGCGGTGGAACATGACGTGATCGCACCAGAACTTGCACATATGGTCAAGGTTGGCGTCTGCCCCGACAATATGGATGCGCTGGCGTCGATCACTATTCGCCCGGCGCGGTTGTCGAAAATGGATCACCTGATCGGCACACTTGAGGTTGGCAAGGCAGCTGACCTGATCGTCGTCGATGGCAACCCCGATCAAGACTTGTTCGCGCTGGAAAGGGTCCGGCAAACCTATGTGAACGGCAAGAGGATGTTCGGATGAGCCTTCTTACAGACCGCCTCGCCCCCCGCATAGTTGAAGAAGATGGGTCCTACCGCACCAAAATGCTTGGGATCGCAGCAGGCATGAAGGACGTGATCGCCCTAGGCCGAGGCGACCCCGATTTTCACACGCCTGGGCATATCGTCGCCGCCGCCAAGGCAGCCCTTGATGCCAATCAACACCACTACACAGGCCCCACCGGCCTGCCGCCCTTGCGCGCCGCCATCGCAAAGGACCTGAAAGACAACTACGGCCTCGACTACACCGCCGACGAGATTGTGGTCACAGCGGGCGTGCAGGAAAGCATCATGCTGTGCATGCTGGCACTGGTCGCACCGGGGGATGAGGTTCTGATCACCTCGCCCCGTTTCACCACCTATGACACCGCCGTGCATTTGTGCGGCGGGGTGCCGGTGCCGGTGCCTACGGTCGAGGCAAACGATTTCGCGCTGGACGTGGCTGAAATCGAGGCGCGCATCACACCACGCACGCGGATGTTCGTGATGGTCTCGCCCAACAACCCCACCGGGGCAGTCACGCCGCCCGCCGTGATCCGCCAGATCGCGGACCTCGCCATCAAACATGATATCCTGATCATCGCGGACGAGATTTACGCCAAAATGATCTATGCCCCGAACGAGCACCTTTCCATCGCGACCCTGCCGGGCATGAAAGGCCGTACCATCACCCTGAACGGCTTTTCCAAAACTTATGCGATGACCGGATGGCGTGTAGGCTATCTGGCCGCACCGCTTGATTTTGTCGAAAAGGTTACCGAACCGCGTCATACCCTGTCGATCAACACCTGCACGATGAGCCAGCATGCGGCCCTTGCCGCGCTCACCGGCCCGCAGGAACCCTTGCACGCTATGTTGGCCGAATATGCCGAACGGCGCGATTGGTTGATGCCGGCACTGACGGCGGCCGGGTTCACTTATGGCCACCCCGGGGGCGCGTTCTACATCTATACCAACATCTCTTCGACCGGCATGCCCGCACCCGAGTTCTGCGAGCAGCTTTTGCGCGAAACCGGGGTGATGCTGTTCCCCGGCACAATGTTCGGCGATGACAGCACCGATTACATTCGCATCAGCTATCTGCAGCCACTTCCGATGATCCAGGAGGCAATGGCGCGCATCACCGCCTTTGCCACCCGCGCGAGGGCCGCCGCATGACTCCGAACCCCGCGGAAAAGTTTGTCGGTATCCAGATTAGCCCGATCAGCTTTGTCGATGAAGGCGTCGAGGCGGTTCTTGATACTTTGCAGAACCGGGTCGGCGTCAACGTCCTCATGTTGGGCACAGTGTCATGGCTTGGTCTGAAATCTGGGCGGTCGATCAGCCATGCGCTAGACGGCTGGCCTGATCATGGCGTGCCAGAACCCTATCAGATGCGGGGTGGGGCCTATTTTGATCCCGATCCGCGCTATTACAAAGACACGTTCATGGCCGATTACCGGTCGCGCGACCCCGAATTCGTTGGCAAAGATATCCTCAAAATGGTCATCCCCGCTGCTCATGCACGGGGCATGAAGGTCTTTGTCGAACTTATGGAGCCGTTTTTCAAATATGCCGGACATGGCTCTGCCGCGTCAGTGGAAATTCCCACACTGGCGCAGGCGATGGAGGTGGACATTTTTGGCCGCTTCGGCGGTGAGCCGTCGACCTCGCATCCCGGCTACCGAACATGGATTCATTCCATGATCGAGGATCAGGTGCGCAATCACGACCTGGATGGGTTCATGTGGTGCAACGAACGCAACTCGCCGTTGGATACGCTGATCCAAGGCGGCGCGCCGGGGGATTTTTCGCCCGACAGCCGCCGCGAAGCGGCCGAACGTGGCGTAAACGTGGAGGCGTGCCGTCAGGCGCTGCTGCGGCTTTATGATTTCATGCAAGAGTCAGCGGCGGGCAAGACGTTCCACGATGGCAGCCTGATCACTTTCCTTCGCACGCTTCTCGACAACCCCGAGGCGCTGGTGTGGGAAAAGTTCTGGCTGGAACGCAACAAGGATCTGGACCGCGAGCTTTACGGGCTGGTGAAATGGTGCAAGCCAAACCTACCCTTTGGTCTGAACATCTGGAACCGCAATCATTTTAATCTGATCCGCCGCGCGCAGTGGCCTTGGGCTGAACAAACCCGCTACGCCGATTTTGTAAAACCGATCACCTACCAGCATCAGGCGGGCGAGGTCTGGGCGAAAGAGCTTTCCTTCTTCCGCAAGACCGTGCTGCGCGATTTCGAACCAGGCGAGGCGACGACGGCGCTGTTTCGCATCCTCGGCCTGAACGAAGCACCTTTTGCTGATATCATCGGCGCAGGCATGGACCCTGATACCTATGTGTTCGGGCAATGCGCGGATGCGGTTAAAGGGGTTGAAGGTAAGGCACGCGTCTACATGGGTATTGGCATCGATGCCCCCCGCTCGCGCCCCGATACGGCAAAGATGACTCCCGACATCGCTTATCGCTCAATCCACGCCACTTACCGCGCGGGCGGGCATGGCGTGGTTTTGGCGCCCAACTATACTTCGATGCACCTTACCCATCTAGACGGAGTGGCGCAGGCGTTAACCGAACTGGGGCTGAAGTGAGCGTTGATCTAGCCATCACCGGGGGCGCGCTTGTCACCCCGGACGGCCTGCGCAACGGCACACTGTTGGTCAAAGGCGGAGCCATATTGGGCATCGCCGCTGTTGGTGACAGCGTCGAGGCGTCGCAGACAATCGACGCGACCGGCCAACACATCCTGCCCGGCCTGATCGACATTCACTGTCACATCCGCGCGCCCGCCTATCCGCAACGGGGTACGGTAAGTTCTGAAACCCGGGCCTGTGCGGCGGGTGGGATCACCACGGTGTTTGAAATGCCGATCACCAATCCCTGCTGCAACACGCCCGAACAGGTGGCAATGCGGCGCGACCATTTTGCAGCTTCCGCCCATGTCGATTTTGGACTTTACGGGGCGCCCTTGACGCTGACCGAAGGCGCCGTTGATGCGCTTGCAGACAGTGGAATCATCGCCTTCAAGATTTTCACCACCCCCGCCCCGCCTGGACGGGAGGTCGAGTTTGCCGGGTTGGCCTGGCCGAGCGAGGCCGACCAGTTTCGCGCCCTGCAACTGATCGCACGCACTGGCCTGCCAGTCGTGGTACATGCCGAAAGCGCTGATATCCTTGCCGCCGCTCCTCAGCTTGATCCGACTGATGCCCGCAGCCACGGCCTGTCGCGGCCGCCTTTGGCAGAAGCTTTGGCCGTAGCAAAACTGCTGACCCTGAACATCAACGCGCAGGCCAAACTGCATATCGCGCATGTGACGAGTGCGGCCACCGTCGATATCCTCCGCCGATTTAGCGGCACATCGGATTTCACCGCTGAGACCTGCCCGCACTACCTGCGCTATACCGAATCTGATGTGGCCCGCGTTGGCGTTGCCGCCAAGATCAACCCGCCGATCCGCCATGCAGCCGACCGGGAGGCGCTGTGGCAGGCCATAGCGGATGGTATCATCACCCATGTCACGACCGATCATGCCGGTTTCAGCGCCGCCGAAAAGGCCACCCATGCCGACAACTTCCTGACCGCGCCACCCGGCCACCCCGGCACAGAATGCATGTTGCCCGCGATGCTGGATGCGGTGGCGCAGAGAAAAGTGACACTGGAAGATGTGATGCACCTGCTGTGCCTGAATGCCGCCACGCGGTTTGGGCTATCAGACCGGGGCGCGCTTGCACCAGGTCGCAGGGCCGACTTAATCATCGTCGACCTTGGCGCTCCGACCCATGTGACCGAAACCAGCCTGATCACCGCCGCCGCCCCCATTGCGCGTCTGTCACACGGTGAGGTGTTTCGCGGCAGGCTCAACCGAACTTTTCTAGCGGGGCAGATCGTCTGGCGGGGCACCCCCACCGGCCCCGCGGTGGGCCGTTTCGTGACCCCGAAAGGACCACAATGAACGCTATACCTGCACCAGCCCCGCTGCTTGAAGTGCGCGATCTGCAGACCACTTTCGATCTTGGCCGCAATATCCAGATCAAGGCCGTTGACGGCGTGTCCTTTTCTGTCCAGCCGGGCGAGACGCTGGCCATCGTGGGCGAAAGCGGGTCGGGCAAATCTGTGACCTCGCTCTCTATTATGGGATTGTTGCCGAAAGGAACCGGCCGCATCACGCGGGGGCAGATCTTACTGCGTGGCCGGGACCTTGTTACGCTGCCAGAGCGGGAGATGCGCAAAGTTAGGGGCAAGGACATCGGTATGATCTTTCAAGAACCGATGACCAGCCTGAACCCTGTCCACACCATTGGCCACCAAATTGCCGAGGTCATCATCGAACATCAGGGCCTGAGCCAGGCCAAGGCGCAGGAGCGCGCGATCGAGATGCTCTCGTTGGTAGGCATTCCTGAACCGCGCAGGCGGGCTGACAACTTTCCCCACCAGATGTCGGGTGGAATGCGGCAGCGGGCCATGATCGCGATGGCGCTGTCTTGCCAGCCCAGTGTGCTGATCGCGGATGAACCAACCACAGCGCTTGACGTGACGATACAAGCGCAAATCCTTGAGCTTATGAAGGATCTGCAGTCCGAACTTGGGATGGCAATGATCTTTATAACGCACGACCTTGGCGTGGTGGCCGAAGTCGCGGACCGCGTTATCGTGATGTACGCGAGCCAGGTTGTTGAATCCGGTCCGGTTGCAGATATCTTTGAACGCCCGCAGATGCCCTATACTGCGGGTCTGTTGAAATCGATACCGCGACTTGGTTCTTCAGTGTTGCACCAACGGTTAGAGACGATCCCCGGGCAAGTGCCGATGCTGTCGCGGTTGCCGTCGGGTTGCCGGTTTCGCACCCGTTGCGCGCATGCCCTGCCTGCCTGCGCCCAAACTGAACCACCGCTGAGCCTGACGCCAGATGGCCGCGAAGTGCGCTGTCTGCGTTGGGCCGAGCTTACACTTGCCGAAGGGATTCCAGCATGACCGCCTTGTTGCAGGTCAAGGATCTGAAAAAATACTTCCCCATTCGCGGGGGCATCTTGAACCGCGTTGTCAACAATGTGCAGGCGGTCAATGATGTCACGTTTGACGTGCGCAAGGGCGAGGTCGTGGGCCTCGTCGGCGAAAGCGGGTCGGGCAAGACGACAGTCGGACGCACCTTGCTGCGGTTGGAAGAGGCGACGTCGGGCAGTGTCACCTTTGGCGGCACCGATATTCTGACCCTGCCGAAAGAAGACATGCGGAAATTCCGCAAGCGCATGCAGATCATCTTTCAGGATCCCTATGCCAGCTTGAACCCACGCGAAAAGATCCGCACCGTCATCGGCCATGCCCTAGCCCAGCATCAGATTGGCACCCCGGGCGACCGCGAGGATCGCATCGTCCGCCTGCTAGAACAAGTTGGCCTTTCGGCCGATTACATGGACCGCTTTCCACACGAGTTTTCTGGCGGTCAGCGTCAGCGGATTGGCATTGCCCGTGCGCTTGCAGTTGACCCTGAATTTGTTGTGGCGGATGAACCGGTGTCAGCGCTGGACGTGTCGATCCAGGCCCAGGTCATCAACTTGCTTGACGACCTAAAAGACGCTTTGAACCTGACCATGCTGTTTATTGCGCATGATCTGGCGGTGGTGGAACACATCTGCGACCGCGTTATCGTGATGTATCTGGGCCGGATCATGGAAATAGCGCCCGCAAGCTCGCTTTATTCCGCGCCGAACCATCCCTATACGCAAGCCCTGTTGTCCGCGATCCCGATCCCCAAACCGGGCCGCAAGCGGTCGCGCGTCGTGCTCAAGGGCGATATCCCCAGCCCGATCAATCCGCCCTCCGGCTGCGTCTTTCGGACCCGATGCCCACGCGCCATCGGGGACTGCGCCACCATCGTTCCAGCCCTGAAACCTGTTGGCCTAGACCATTTCAGCGCCTGCATTCTTACGACTTGAAAGGGATGTCGCCGTTTTTCATCCGCCACACTGGGCTTCAGATGCCGCATAGCGCCTATTGCAACGCCTCTTGCCGGATCGCGTAAGCGCTTGTTTGCTCTGTGATCTTTGGTGCAGAAATAACGCTTCGGAACGAGGCCTGCGTGCGGTGGTAAGGGACGTGCAAGTCGCCGACCAAAGTTCTTTTCAAATTTTGGTCGGCGACCATGTTTGATCCTTCAAGAGCCAAACATAATTTGCTCCGGGCGAAAGCCAAGCTGTGAGGGGTAGTGCGCTGTTTGCAAAATGAGGATGCGGCTGCATCTGTGCTTTCTGAAATGCGGTTTGCCCGCTTGAAGGGCTTTTCTTCCCTCACATCGCATTCAGCCTCCAGCGCGCTCTTGTCTCTTGTATTGGCCATGTAACGAAAGGCGTTGACCGTCATGCGCATCAGATGTTCGTCTGTGTTCATCACCTAGAGGCCGGAGCCGCGCCGCAAAAGGGTCGTGAGACATTCGAAATCCGACTGCGCTGCGATGCCGACGATCTCTTTGGTTGCCGGAAAATCGTATGGCTCATAGCTCAGTGGGGGCACCTGAGAAGTGGGATAGGTGATGGGGCGGGTCACTCCCTATCAACACCCCCTAGGTCCAGCGCCGGCGCGCCCAGCAATCGCAGGCCAAGGCCAAACATCTAAATCCGTTGGCGTGTCGCAGAGTAATGCCAGCCCATCAAGCTGTCCGCTGAACTGCTGACGTCTCTGAAGCTTGCACGGCTTGCCCTGTCTTCTAGAGTGATCTTTAAAGGTGCCCTGAATTGGTATTTGCCCTAGAGGCTGTTCGATGTTTGGGCGCGCGCATTTGTCAACAGGACAGCGCGATTTGGCTGTTGTTTGCAAAGCATGGGTCTGTCGACACAGGCAGGCCGATCAAGTTCCGCCTTCGATATCGTCGAAACTGGCGTGATTGGCGCGGTAAAGTCGGGCGTAAAGCCCCGCCTGAGTCAATAGTTCGCGATGCGTGCCGCTTTCCACCAAACGACCGGCCTGCAGCACCATGATCTTGTCGGCGCGGCGCACCGTGGCCAGACGGTGGGCGATGACCAGACCGGTGCGGCCTTTGAGCAGGGTGCGCAGCGCATGCTGGATCAGCTGTTCTGTGGCGCTATCCACACTGGCGGTTGCCTCGTCCAGCACCAGAATAGGCGCATCGGCCACAAGGGCGCGGGCAAAGCTGAGGAGTTGGCGTTGGCCGGTTGATAGGCTGCCGCCGCGTTCTCCCAACATCGTGTCATAGCCCTTTGGCAGGGCACGGATGAACGCGTCAGCCCCCAGGGCAGTGGCCGCGGCAATCACCGCCTCGCGGCTGGCCGTGGTTGTGTTGTAGCGGATGTTTTCCATAACCGTGCCCGTGAACAGGTAGGGTTCCTGCAGCACCATGGCAATCTGGCGCGAGAGCGAGGCTTGGG
>Ga0209550_10007121_pt1 | contig 10369 bp, 9 predicted proteins | sample LauGreSuBDMM15SN_2_FD_187567 | JGI IMG/M metagenome (GOLD analysis project Ga0209550, IMG submission 187567) | Freshwater lake microbial communities from Lake Michigan, USA - Su13.BD.MM15.SN (SPAdes) (version 5) | ecosystem: Environmental > Aquatic > Freshwater > Lake | place: Lake Michigan, USA... | reverse complement strand
TAAAATTCTCCATATAAAATACTAGTATTTTTAATTTTAAATTAAAAATTGAAGTTTTATTACCAAATTTATAGATTGTAAAAATGACAGATTTTATTGTATTTTTGATGATGTTTCTACTGTTGATTGCTGTAATTCATTTAGTAATAGCAATTATAATAGTAGACAAACAAATGGAGTATAAACAGTTGCATGTTCACACTTCATAATTTTGGTTCTTCATGTACAAGAGGTGGCGAAGTCCATTCTGCAAATGGGATAGAAGTAGATGTTGACCGTTCAGAGGCTAATAAAATGGTAAGCGCTTCTAGTTTTTTTTGCAAAGATGAAATTCTAGGATATTTAGGTAAGTTGCGAGCAATATATTTCCATTTCCATTCAAATTGTAAAGCTGATTGCCAAGTAGGAAATCCAGAAACATAACAAACCCGATTCCATTTACCGCCTTTAGAAACAATACGTCCAGTTGCTTTAGCACCTCCTTTGATTTCTCTGTTATGTTGACGCAATCGTCTGTTTACATCAACAGTTGCACCCACATATGTATTATTATTGGATTGCAATAAATAAACAAACATATATTTATTAAGAATATATGTTTAATATAATTATCTAAAGAATAGCTATGACAGATGCCGTTATGGGAGCAATTATAGGTGTTGGTATTTTTATTGTTATTTGTCTTGCATGGACAAATTATTCAAAAACTAAATTAGAAGGTTTTGCATCAGGAAAAACACCCGCAGATGTAGTTAAAAAAATCAAAACAACGAATAACGACCTCTCTGACATTTTAAATAAATTAAAATATAGATCTTCCTATGAAGATATTATATTAGAAGCGGAATCATGGGCAACAGATACACAACTTCAACTATTATCGGCAGGTGTAATTGGGGTTAGTTCTATAGATGATTCTATAGAACATGTACGTAGATTCAATGAGTTAAAAACATTTAAAACAAATTTGAATGAGTTAATTAATGTATTAGACAGTACATAATTTTATTTTTGCAAAAAATGATTTTACATCTTCTTTAGATCCACCACATAATGTATAATCAGGTATGAAGGATACATTACCTGATTTAAAAACAACAATGGAAGGTACACCTTGAATTTGTCTTTTTGCACGTAATCCGCTATAAATGTCCATGTTGGTATCTACATCTAAACAATAACATGGATAAGGACAAGTTTGTAATTCTTCAAATACATGTGGTTTAATAATTTGACATGGTTTGCACCAAGTAGCTGTTAAAAACACAATAAACATGGATTTATTTTGTTTTTGAATTTCAATAAATTCGTCACGTTTCATATATTTCATTGCAGAATAAAAGAATAGAAATAAAACTCATCTAAGTGTATTTTCTTAATCTTTTTCTGTTTGTTTTTCTTTTTGTTTTTCTTCTTTTCATCGTATACTAGATTCTAATAAATCTAAATGTGTTTTTAAATAGCGATGAATAGGATAATTCAACATGATGACCGGTTGGGTATATCTACATCATTAGTAGGTTTTTAATCGTAAAGTAAGTTAGATGAAGTCTTTGTTAGTTTGTTTTGGCATTTATTGTATACCTATATTTAAAATAAAGAACGTAAATTTTGCAAATGTCGTATCGTTAAATTTTTTTCTGTGCATAATTGTTGCAATTGTCGTTTGTGTTCATCATTAAAATTTGTATTAAAGATTGGTTTATGCTTATCTTTATCTTCATCTGTTGCTATATTATTGAATACTATTAAATACAACAATGTACTTACATCTTGACTTGTTAATGCATTAACATCTTTCGGTATTTTTTTAATATCTTTTGCTAGTAATTTTTTAAATTTTTGATCATAATTTGTTTGCACAATTATAAAAAATACGTGAAAATTTTCATAATTTGCTTTTGCTTCATTCATTAATTCATTTTTATTTATTGGAACATTTTCACAGTGTAATTGTTCTGGGGGATTTTCGCCCATTCGTATAAAATATTTATACCGTTTTAATAATAATGGTGGAGTCATAGTAAAAAAGTAATTAAACATATTAGCCATCAACGTTTCCCATCTTAAACGTCTAGTCAACATTAAATATTTTAATTCTTGTTTGTATTTACCCAATGTTGTCATTGGAACAAGTACTTTAAAAATGTGCTGATCTTTTATAAATTTAATATATCTATACGTTTGATCTGTATTCAAAGTATCAATTTGTTTTTCTATAAATTTTACTTCTACAAGGGGTAATGATCCTTCGGGTATATCACCCATTTTTTTCATTGGATTTTTTATTTTGGAAGTGATTTGTAATGTTTCATTGATTACTTGGTTTAAATTAATATTCATAAATACCATTTTGGATCTTGGCGTTCCAATATTATTTACATCTTTTACATGATCACCCAAATATAATTTTAGTTCTTTTGTTAGTTGTTGTGTGTATCCGCGTATAACTTCAACAAAATAGGTTGGATCATTTTTACCGATTGTGATGCATTCTTCTATGATATGTTCCGTATTTAATGTTGGATTCAATAAAATAGTTTCCATCATAAACATAATCCACATTTGACAATAGCCATTTTCTTTTGCATGATCATAAGGTAATAAATTTTCAATACCTTGAAACCCATATTGGCGCATAGGGCACAGTTCATAGGGAGTTTTAAATACAGGAGTGTATATACCTAATATACCCATGACATCTTGTTCAAATAATTCTTTTAATTTTAAATTAAGTTTATATTCATCATACTCATCATCACCCCAACCAGTTTGTTGGCCGTGTGGTTCATATCTTTCTACAATTCTTTTAAACGGACGATAAATAAGAATGTTTACATGTGCACCTGGTGTTTTTGCATTACCCATATACAGAGTAATAAAAATAACATCTGTTCCTCTAACAATACAATCAAGCATAGATTGTGCAAGAGTTGATGAATATTGTAATTGATTCTTTTCAATATGGTAATTAATTACAGCACCGTGATAAATATTTCCTTCCGTATTATTGTATAATAAACAGGGGGATGCATATTTTTTAATTAAATATATGTATACGAATACCATGTAACGTCCTGCATTGTAAAATGGATCTTTAATTTGTTCGCCACTTTTTTGAAGACCTTCAATCATATCTTTAAGTGAATTTCCTGGAGCATTGTGTGGTTTAGGTAAAACAACCGTGTGATCGTCTACATCTTTGTTATCATCGGTTGGTAGAAGAACACACTTTTTTCCTATTTGATTTGTACCGTCTGGACAACGTTCACAAAATTTGGTAGTTTTATTGTAAGTAAACAATTTGGGACATTTTGCACCGGTACGTGGTATTTGAATTTTTTGCTGTATTGGCGGAGGGGGAGGTTTAGGTATTGGAGCAGGCACAGGCGAAGGCACAGGCGAAGGCACAGGCGAAGGCACAGGAACAGGTTTAGATAAGTTGTTACGAACACAATGGTTATCTTTTTTTCTATAACTGTAATCTTTTTTGCAACGTTTTGCAGTTCCGCGATTATATGAATCTTCTAGTTTCTGCACAGGCTTTAGCACAGGTTTAGGATCTGGTTTTTGTAACGGAATAGGTGCTGGTGCAACATCAATCTTTTTGCGAACACACCGTTTTGTTTTTTTAACATTTTTATACCCCTTTTTACACTTTTTTTCTTCTATATTTGAATACCAATCCATATAATATCTATATATTTAGTTGAAAAAAATAAATAGATTATAAAAATGGATTTTCTTCTGTTATTTCATACCTTTCACCATTATGCTTGTAGACAGACGTATTTCCTTCCATAGACTGGCAATACATTTGCCCAGTAACTAAATTATGATGGTACTTGGTAATATAGTCGGTATCCAAGTTGGTTGGTTTTTTAAGACGAATATACAACAGACCAGATGAAGTTTGAAGAAATCCACAATGTTGGGTTGCAAGAGATTCCATATACTTCACAGGTAGCGGTTCTTTGAAATAAACTGTATAGTGATAGTTGTCGCATGTAAATACGTATTCTATAATAGTGACGCTAATCTTAAAATATTTTTCAAATCGTTCTGCAATGAGGTTAGGAGCAATAAAAGTGTTTGCAGTGGTCATATAGAGGGAAGTAGTCATTTTAGTTAATTTATAGGTTAACTGTATTTCAATTCAATTTTAAAAAAATACCTGCGGGCAGAAACAGTTAAATAATATAGCAAAAGTTACCTTGTGTATAGAAGCCGATTAGACGAATAGAGTGCGGCAGACGTCCATTTCCAATGATGATTTAATGTATCGTTTTTTCTTTAGATTCTTGATTGGCGCCCAGGGTGCTTGGTCTACAGTAGCTTCAATTGCGCTGTAAAAGGTCTCTGCAACGCTTTGAATGGTGAATGGCAACCCATACTCGGGCTCTTGATTTTTTGTTGCGAATATGGATGATTCCTCTGAATCGTACGAGAAGTCGTCTTCCATTTCAACTTCTTGAATTTCAAACGGATTTTCTGTAGTTGGCACCCAGTTGCCTGATTCTTCGTCCCAAATGACAACGGAATCTGGCTTAGTGAAATAGCGATGGTACGAACCATGTTTGTTTACGATGAATTGTACGACAGTGTCCACAGTGTTGGGGTCAAGTCCTTTTGACGCGTCCAACGCTACTTTAATATCGCCACCTCGGGTGGAGAGCGGTTCCTGTCCAAACTCAAGCATCTTGAGGATTTTGGCAGGAAGTATATTCTTGAAGTGTACGAAGTAGTACGAACTGTTGGATGTCGCGGACATCACGTAATCAACCCGTGATACCTCACATTTCGTCCATGCTTCCAAACACTCAGTAATGGCAGATGGTGACACGGGTTGGTTGTATGCGAACACGAAGAGAGAGTAGTTGCTAGCCATGATTTGAAGTTAACCGGAATGCATTCACTATATTATAAAAATCGTTTCAATTTTTTTAATCAAAAAATACTGCCCCAAAATTGTAATTTTTTTACGTGCAAATTATTCTTGATTAATATATCGGTTAATTCTAAACGGTGTTCTGTATCAAACCTTTCATCTATTATTTGTGTCTTTTCATTGCCGTTTGGTGTTTTTTTGAATCTTGCTAAAAACAATAAATTAGATATATGTGTTGCATTTAATTGTGCAACATCATCTTTTACTTTTTAGGTATCTTTTTCTTTAAAAACTGGTGGTTTATGTATAGATCATTGGATATTCTCCAATATCTTTGTGTTTAAGGTTGGATTTAATAAAATAGTTTCCATTATATACTCCATAATTGACAATATCCTTGTTCTTTTGCATTGGCAGGTAATAAATTTTCAATACCTTGAAAACCTTTTTTATGAGGACATATTTCATCTGGAGCTCTAAATTTTGGTGTAAATTCTTTTTTACATCGGGTTGCATCTCCTTTTGGATATACCATAGTATATCATTTTGTGCCACCATATTTTTGTAACCTTTTTTTGTCAAAATTTGAATAAGAACATGAAAAATCTACAAAAATACATTCTGCACAATTTTTTACAAGATGTAAAATATCAAACAATTCTATTATATTAGTTTGGTTTCTAAATAAATTAATATATTTACCTTCTTCATCAATTAATAATAGCACATTGAAATCTTTTCCTTTCATACCAAATTTTTTATTAAACATTTTTTCATTTTCAACATGTTTTTTGCTTTTATCTTTGGAAGAAGCATATGTCCATTCTAATGCATCGTCGCCTTCATCACTATCGTTACTACTGTCACTACTGTAACTACTGTCACTTTCATAATCTTTTATTTTCACTGTAAATTTTCGTGTAAATACTGTTTTAACTTTACATTTTGCCATTTTTCTAGATTTAAAAAATGCAACAGAATATGTATAACTCATAGTAGGATTTTTACATAATTCTTCCAACATTGTTTCCATTTCATCTTCTATTGTTTTTATATAATCACCATGTATATGTTTAAATGAACCATCTATTTTTATTGGTTGTAAAGATGTATCTATAGATTGTATTATTTTTGGTAATTTTGTATATGTACATATACCATTTTCAACAGCACTTACTCGTGTAACTGGACATGGAATATGCTGTTCGTATAATAACATGCTATGACATATTGCAAGTAAACGAACTGTACCTTTATATTTTTTCATTTTTTCTATAAATTTATCATATACATCTTTTGGTTGTATGTATCCACATAATTTATAAAAATCAAGTTTATAATAAATAGTACTTGAATCTATAAAATCAAATAAATCATGTATATTTATATTAATATGGTCTTTTAACATAGGAGGATCATATTTAACACTGCGTAATGTATCTATATACCATGTATCTATATTCCAACTACATTTTAATGTTACAGATGGATATGTATATGTATCATACATTTGTATATATGGAGAACGTAATTTTAACATACCATAATGTGTATCACGCGCTCCTTTAATTGGTTGTAATAATAGTTTTAAATTGCCATAATATTTATTATCATTTTTCCATTTTCCATAAAAAATTATATTTTTATTTTTATATATAAATTGACCATTACCATGACGTTGATTTTTTTCCCAATGTCCATCATATATACCGTCTGCATAATACATTCTACCCAATCCTTGCATATAATCTTTTTTCCATGTACCAATATAAATATCTTTATTTGTATACGTCATTTTTCCTTTACCATCTTTTTGTAAAATTTTCCAAGTACCTTCATAGGTTTCATGTTTGTTTATATATTGAATTAATCCTTCACCATCCGTTTCATTTTTCCATATACCTTTGTAAATTACGTTTCTATTATCTACAGTAAGTGTACCTTTTCCGTGTATATTATCATTTTTCATTTCTCCTTCATATATATCTCCATTTTCAAATATATAAATTCCCATTCCATTTTTTTTATTTTCAAACCATTCTCCTTTGTATGATATCTCGCCATCATAGGATTCAACCCCATGCCCATGTTTTAACCCATTTTTCCAATTACCTTCATATTCTGCATTAGTTTTTTCATATGTCATTTTACCAGTACCATTTGGGTCTCTATATTCTCCACTCCATATACCTTCATATACAATATTATTTGGGTAATATATTATTCCTTTACCTGTAAATTTATCGGTCCACACACCTTCATATTGTCTTCCATCTTTATATTCCATTATTCCTTCGCCGTGTATACTATCATTTTTCCATTCACCACTATATATAGTTCCATTGGAATAATACATTTTTCCCGTTCCGTGTCTAACATTATTTTTCCATTCACCCGAATATGTTTGTTTATCTTTTATCCATTTCATTGTTCCTTTACCTTCAAATCTATTATTTACAATATGCCCTTGATAAATAACCTCATTTTTGTAATTCAGTATTCCGTACCCGTGTGGTTTTCCATACCGGTTTAAATTCCCTTTATATATATTTCCATTTTTAAGAGTAATTGTTGACATAGTATTTAGATAGATTAATTTGCAATAGATTGTGTAGCAAGCCGATCAGCTTCTCTGTTTCCAATAGAATGTACATCTTCATTTGTAGTATGTGCAGTAACGTGTAAAAGTGTAACTGAATGTTGTTTGACTAATGTATGTAGTTCTTTCACTAAATCTACATTAGGAATGTCAACAGGCCAACCCTTTTTATGACATTTATCTCCATAGGTTTTTGCACACAGCATAGAATATTTGGAATCGGTATAAATACCAATTTTTTTGTATTGTTTAACTAATTTAATGGCTTCAATGACTGCGGTTAATTCAGCAACATTATTGGTTAATTTTCCAGTAGTTAGCCGAACGCTACAATTAAGCGGATTATTTTCAGAGAAATAAATACCGTATCCAGCAGTTGCATTTTTTGTTCCGTTTCGGCTACATGCGCCATCCGTATAAACAATAATATCATAAGTTTCATCTACTGCAGGTTGATCTAAATAGGTAGGTCCATTTTTGTGAAATTCTTCAGCTTCAGCATAAGTTTTAAATTTTTTATATTTAGGTTTTTTGTGAATTTCTTTTTTGCAATCATCCCATGTTGTAAAAATACCATTTTGTATATGTCCAGTATAGGTTGCGTAATAAGGCATATACAAAATAGATGAATCATTTTAAACTATTTTAAAATAGTAGATAAATATATGAGTAAAACTAATACATCTACACCATCTACACCAACTTTACTTTTTTATATAGGAACTGATACAGATGATGAAGAAAACAAATTAATATGTATAAATAAGTCAACAAGCAAAATAACTTATTTTGTAAAATATGATATACTAATTCTTACTGACAAAGAGAAAAATCGTATAGAATTTTGGATTAAAACTATATCAGCAGATAATATAAATATATATGGTTTTAAGAGACCATATGGAGAAAAAACATGGAATACTGAGGTGCTCACACATTTTACTATAAATGAGTTATCTAGTAATTATATAAGTTGTACAAAAAAACCAAAAAATACAACTAAAAAAAATGTAGCGGCTGTTTTGCCAGCACCATCGGCAGCTCCATCGGCAGCTCCATCGGCAGCTCCATCGGCAGCTCCATCGTCAGCTCCATCGTCAGCTCCATCGGCAGCACAACCCTCATCAAATAAATTAACATTTTCAATGAATACAAATAGTAAATTAGTGGCTTCATTAAATGGACAACAAACAGGCGTATTTGATATAGGTACAACATTAAAATTTAAAGATGACAATGACCGTACCACATTTTTTAAATTAGACAAAATTAACAATGTAAACCCAATTACGATTTCTGGTAAATTATATGTTAGTGGAGGATGGAAGACAGATGCCACATTACAATTAGTTGATAAATTTGTAAGTTGTGACATATTTGTATCTAGAAATTCACAATCACGAAATAGTAAATCAACTACGCGAGATAGTAAATCAACTACGCGTGATTCTCAACCACGAGATACAGTTGTTAGAAACAGACCCTCGTCAACTTCACAACCAGATAGAAAATCAACTCAAAAACAATTTTGCAAATCTGAAAATAAATTAAGTATTCAAGATGTACCTTCAGTCAATATAAACGGTTCTATATTTAAAGTTGAAAATTGTTTAACCTATGAGTATGCAACTACAACATTTTATAAGAAAAAACAAAATTCAAATCAATTTCGTATTACCAAAATTCAAATTAAGTATGAATGCACACCAACTGAAATAACTATTTTTCATGGATATACATTTAATACTACTACAAATACATGGAATATTCAATTAAGTAAATTAGTATTAGATACATCTACAAATAATCAAACAGGTATTAAACAATATCATTCTGTGAAATTAGAAGAGGTTACGGGAAACCCTATTATTGTTGATGGAATACGTTCACCACAAGAATGCACTATAGGACAAAATATTTTACATACAGATGAAGTATATGAAAAAGGACAAGAATTAAAATATATGAAAATAGTGTTACGATCAACCCAATCTAAATTTTTTACACCTATAGAAATAGGTAATGCAACACGTCACACGGATAAATCATTACATATTGGCAAAAAATTAGTTACATTTTTACCATTTGATAAAAATTCAAAAAATAGTATAGATTTAGCTTTACAAGCATCTAATGCCAAAATAGGTCCACAATTTTTTGGGTATTATGTTGTACAACATAATAAACCATCTAAATTTGTTTGTTATTTATTGGTAACAGAAGATGTAACTCCATTAGTTGTAGGTACTAAGCGAGCTAATGCTTCCACGCTTGCAGACAAAATTATAAAAAGTAAATTAAAAATACACCCGGAATTTACATATGAAAATATTGGTACTGTAAAATCTGGTATGTTTACTAGTACAGTTGCTATAAATTGGGAATATTCTAAATATAAATCTAGATATGACGAAATATTATCTGATCCTGAAAGAGAAAAAATAATGATGGAAGATTTTGATCGTCCAACAGAACAAGTATTACAAGCTATCGCTCCATCTACTTCAGCACTATTACCCAATTCTTCTCAAACTTTAAGTAGAAATGTATTTGACAATGTATGGGACAATCTTCCTGTTGCAGAAATTGCGGATGATCAAGCTGACAGATCTTCAGTTGTAGATCCTCGTAGTTCAACTAGTTCAGGACCCCAATCTGCTGTAAGATTACTTGATGCAGCAAATCCAGATGGTTTTGATGGTTTTGATGTTGTTGATAATTTTGACGATGAGGAATTTGATGCAGATGAGTTAATAAAAAATAATACACCATCAACTGTATTGCCAAGTGAAGGTACTCAAAATACACGAAGGTTAACAACTGTATACCCAAGTGAAGGTACTCAAAATACACGAAGGTTAACAACTGTATACCCAAGTGAA